>Ga0075425_100000675_pt1 | contig 32512 bp, 31 predicted proteins | sample SoiMethybrSBSTD4_FD_75300 | JGI IMG/M metagenome (GOLD analysis project Ga0075425, IMG submission 75300) | Bulk soil microbial communities from a Populus tree surrounding site in Tennessee, USA - Soil MetaG P. TD hybrid SBSTD4 | ecosystem: Environmental > Terrestrial > Soil > Tree plantation... | reverse complement strand
TGATACAGAGCCGTCACGATGGCGTCCACGGAGCGGCCGTCGGGTCCGACGATCTGGGGCGGCGGGGGCGTCACGGTCGGGGCCTGTGTGGGCGTCCGAGCCGGCTGCGCGAGCAGAGGTGCGGCGGCCGCGAGGGCGAGTCCCGCGAAGAATCGCTTCACGAATCTCGAGCGCCTACGGCTTCGGCTTCGCCGCGTACTGGGACGGAATCGGGTTGTCGGGTCTCTCGACGTCCCAGACGACCGACGCGACGTGCCAGCCGGTTTCGTCCCGAACGAGCTGGATCGAGTTGATGCCGCTGACGAAAGGCTTGGCGTCGGAGGGATCGCGGCGCGCTTCGTAGGTCGAGAAGACCTGGCACACGTTGCCGAAGCAGTCCGTCTGGCGCGCGACCTCCTTCTCGAAGAACGCGGTCGGATCGCCCTTGGCCTTGGCCGCGGCCGAGCCCTTGCGGACCCGCTCCTGGAATCCGTCGACGTCGAGCACCGTGAAGCGATCTTCGTTCGGGCGCTTGGGCGGGATCAGCTGTCCGACGGGCAGGAAGACTTCCCGCATGAGGTCCCACTTGGGCTCCGCGTCGTTGCCGTGGCTCACCGACTCGTAGAGCGCCGCGATGACGGAGTCGACGGTCGCGTTGGTCGCCGGAGCGGACGCAGCTCTCGGGCGGGCCGGAGCCCCGGGCTTGGGCGGCGCCTGCGCGAGAAGCGCCGAGGCCAGGAAGAACGAGGCGAAACCGAGAACGCGGGTCGGGGACATGGCTCTCCTTTCGATCAGGTCGCGCGGCGGAGCGCGATCCAGTGGTCGAGCGAAAAACGGTCGTCTTCGCGGGGAAGCATGAGGACGAAGAGGAGCAGGGCGAGGCGAGGGATCACGTGCGTGTGGAACTCGTAGAGCGGCTCCTTCAGAAGATGCCCGAAGGTCACGATGAGGAGCACGAATCCCAGCGCGATCAGCGCCTCGCGGACCCGGAAGCCGACGAGGACCAGCGCGCCGGCCACGAGCTCGACGATCGGGATCGTCACGCCGGTCGCCCAGAGGGACCAGCGGGGGAGAAACGTATCCGCGTAAGTGTCCAGGAACCACTTGTGGGCGTGGCCCACGGGCGTCAGCGTGAAAGTCTTCCACGCTCCGGCCATGAAGAAGATCAGGCCGAGGACTCCGCGAGCGAAGAAGATCGCCCAGGCGCGGCCGGAATCGCCGGAGAGTCCCAGGAGACCTCCTTTCTTGCCGAGTCGGGTAGACTCCGCGGCGTCAATCCGCGGCAGGCCCGGACACCGAGACGGTACGAAAGATAGCGCAGAGCCGCTGGGAGGTCTCGATGGACGCTTCCGAGCACAAGTCGCTCCCGGAAAACGCGTACCGGCCGCTCGCGCCCGGCGAAACGTACAAGCCCGTCGTCTCGCCCTCCATGTCCCTTCCGGAGGCCACGCGGCGGTCGATTTTCTGGGGACTGTTTCTCTGCGCGATCTTCACCGCGGCCTCGGCGTACTCGGGCCTGAAGGTCGGGCAGGTCATGGAAGCCGCGATTCCCATCTCGATCCTCGCGATCGGGCTCGCGCGCGTCTACCACCGCCGCTCGAGTCTCCTGGAGAACGTGATCATCACGGGCGTCGGCGGCGTTTCGGGCTCCGTGGTCGCCGGCGCCATCTTCACGCTGCCGGCGCTCTACATCCTCAAGCTCGATCCGCATCCCTGGCAGACCATCTTCATCTGCCTGGCGGGCGGCTGTCTGGGTGTGCTGTTCCTGATTCCGCTCCGCCGCTACTTCGTGCGCGACATGCACGGGAAGTTTCCGTATCCCGAGGCGACCGCGATCACCGAGGTCCTGATCACCGGGGAGAAGGGCGGCTCGCAGGCGAAACTGCTCCTCGAGGCGACGGGCATCGCCGCCGTCTACGACTTTTTCGTGACGACGTTCCAGGTGTGGAAGGAGATGGTCGACTTCCAGTTCATTCCGGTCATGCGCGAGCTCGCCGACAAGTCGCGCCTCGTGCTCCGGTTCGACGCGATCGGGTTCATTCTGGGTCTGGGCTACGTCATGGGCCTGCGGGCCTCGACGTTGCTCTGCGCCGGTGGCGTACTCGCCAACTTCGTAATGGTGCCCATCATCTGGAAGATCGGTCAATACGTCCCATCGGCGGTCTACCCGGCGCCCATGCCGATCTCGGAGATGAACGCCGCGCTGATCTACCGGTGGTACGTGCGCTACATCGGCGTCGGCGCGATCGCCACGGCCGGCATCTTCGGAATCCTGAAGTCGCTGAAGATCGTGATCGGCTCGTTCTCGATCGCCGCGAAGGCGTTCAAGCACGGCGAGGGAGAGGGCCTCGAGCGGACCGACCGGGACATGGCGATCACGAAGATCTTGATCGGCGTCGTCGTCACATCGGTGGCGATCGCGATCTTCCTGGGCAATCTCAAAGCGCCCACTCTCGCTCTGATCATCGGGTTCCTGCTGACGCTGGTCTTCTCGTTCTTCTTCACGTCCGTCGCCGCCAACGCGATCGCCACAACGGCCCGAAATCCCGTCTCGGGCATGACGATGCTGACGATCATCGTTTCCTCCGTGATCCTGCTGGAGTTCGGCGTCTCGGGCCGCACCGGAATGTTTTTCGTGATGGCGATCGCCGGAATGGTCTGCACCGCGCTCTCGGTCTCGGGCCAGACGATCACGGACCTGAAGACCGGCTACTGGCTGGGGTCGACTCCCGCGGTCCAGGAGCGGGTGAAGTTCCTGGGCGTCATCTGCTCGGCGGTCGTCGTCGGGCTCACGATCGTGGCGCTTGCGAAGACTTACCAGTTCGGCGAGAGCGCTCCGGGAGATCCGCGGCCGGTGCTCGTCTCGCCGCAGGCCTCGATCATGAAGGCTCTGGTCGAGGGATTCATGAGCCGCCAGCCGGCGCCCCTGCTCCTGTTCGGTGTCGGAGCGGCCATCGCCGTGATCATGGAGATGCTGGCTGTGCCGGCGCTGATCGTGGCTCTGGGCATGTACCTGCCGCTCGAGCTCAACTCGCCCGCGCTCGTGGGCGGGATCATCTCCCACTACATCTCCAAGCGCTCCGAGCGCGTCGGCGGGCCGGCGGGCGCGTCGATGCGCGAACGCGCCGTGATCATCGCCTCGGGGTTGATGGCGGGTGGAGCTCTCGGCGGCGTCTTTGGCGCGGGGCTGCGGCTCTTCCCCTGGTATCGGGAGGACCAGATCAAAACGCCGTTCTACGACAACGATCCCGTATCGCAGCTCGTCAGCACAGCGGGCTTCGTCCTGCTGTGCCTCTACCTCTGGTTCGGCTCGATGAAGAAGGCGAGGACCGCGTGATGGACGCGCTCGCCGGCTCGACCGCGACGGCCATCCTCGGCATCGACACGCTCTGGGGCGGCGACGTGATGAATCCATCTGGCACGGGCCGCTTCATCGCCGACTCGTGGTTCTCGGGTGAGCCGCTGCCCGAGGCGTACACGCACCCGTCGGCAAAGAAAGTCCGCGAGTCCGGAGGCGTTTCGGCGAAGCAGCCGAACCGCGCCGCGATCGACGGGTACTTGAAGGTCGTGGACGTGAAGGGCGCAATCGACGCGATGGCGTCGGAAGGCCGCAAGCTCGGCGGACTCCGCGGCGCCTATTTCGACGGGCTCGGGATATCCCTGACCGTCATGTGGGACCTCGTCTTAGAGCTCCTCGGCCAGGGCCCTCCCGTTCCCTACGAGCGCTGCGTGATCGGCTCGACGGGCAAGCCGCCGGAGCCCTCGCACCCGGAGGAGAAGCGCGAGCGCGTCGCGGCCCTTCTCGCGAAGGCCGGACATCCGTCGGAGGACGGCGCCGGGCTGCTTTCGGCCGTGGACGCATGGCGCCGCGAGCGCCTGGTCCCGAAGAAGTCGATCTCCGCGATCGCCGACGGCTTCATCGCGCAGTGCGACGCCGGGACGTCGCGGTACCTCGCGCCGTATCTGCCCGCCGATCTGCGCGCCGTCCCGCGCGCGAACATGAAGTTCCTGCCGATCGCCGACGCGTGGTTCTCAGGCTCGATGAACTACCTCGGCCGCGCGCGCAAACCCGACGGCACGCCCGAGTACGAGGCGACCTACGAGATCAACGCGTCGCTGGACATCAGCGTCCCGGAGTTCATGCAGCTCGTCTCCCACGAGGTCGTGCCGGGGCACGTCACGACGTCGGCTCTGATCCAGGGCCTGTACATGCGCGGCCGCGTGGGGTTCGAGGGAACCGTCCTGACGATGAACTCGCGCGCGGCGGCGCTCTTCGAGGGCATCGCCAACAACGGCATCCTGATCGCGATGGGCGTGGACGAGCTCGAGGACCTGCCCGACGAGGATCTCCAGATCGGCGTGCTGCTGGCTCTCCTGCAGGACGACGCGAAGAACCAGTCGTCCTACCTGACCTGGAAGGAGGGCGCGGCGCAGAAGGACGTCGCCGCGACGCTCCGCCGGGATTGCCTGGTCTCCGAGGAGCGCGCCGACAAGCTCTCCGGCGCCTGGGGACGGCATCCGCTGCTCGGACGGATGTACCTGCCGGCCTACCGCGCCGGCACCGAGGCGGTGGCGGAGCTGCGCCGGAAATACCCGCCGGAGAAAGTCCTTCCGGCCCTGTACGGCTGCTCCGGGTTGGTCGACGTGGTCACCGTCCGCCAGGCGCTGGCAGCAGCGTAGCCGCCCCTAACTCGCGCGGGCAATGTGGCGAGGTCGGAGCGGTCGTCGCTCGTCGAAGCGCCAGAGACCGGCGCGCCGCGCGGCTTCGAAGGCGGCCTCGACCTCGGTGCCGTGGGGACGCCGGTCGATTCCGGAGTAGCGGACGCGGCCGTCGGCACCGGGAGTTCCGACGAGATGCTCCGGGCGGTATTGCGCCATGACGTTGAGATACGTGTCGGGCGAGAGGTCCCGCGCGAGCCAGTCGAAGATCGCCGCTGCCTCTTCCGTCTGGCCGGGCATGACGAGATGCCGGACGAGCACGCCTTGGCGCGCGAGACCGTCGGGCCCGAAGCGCAACGGCCCCACCTGCCGGTGCATCTCGGCGATCGCTTCCCGCGCGCGATCCGGATAGTCCCGTGCCCGGCACAGCGTGACGGCCGTCTCCGGCTTCCAGAACTTGAAGTCGGGCATGTAGATGTCCACGATCCCTTCGAGGAGGCGAAGCGAGGTGATCGCGTCGTAGGCGCTCGTGTTGTAGATGATCGGGAGTCGGAGTCCCATCGGGATCGCCGCCGCGACGGCCTCGATGACCTGCGGCGCGACGTGCTCGGGCGTGACGAAGTTGATGTTGTGGCAGCCCTGCTCCTGGAGTTCGAGCATCAGACTCGCGATCTCACGAGGGCCGCGCTCCTGGCCTTCCCGCTGCTGCGAGATGTCCCAGTTCTGACAGAACGCGCAACGCAGATTGCAGAGCCCGAAGAAGATCGTGCCCGAGCCGTTCCAGCCACGCAGGCAGTCCTCCTCGCCGAAGTGGGGGAAGGCGGAGGAGACGACCGCATAGCGGCCGGTGTTGCAGGCGCGCGTCTCGTTCTTCAGCCGGTTGACACCGCAATTGCGCGGGCAGGCATGACAGTCTTCGAGCTCGCGCAGGGCCGCCTCCACGCGCTCGGACATCCGCCCATCTCGCCAGAGCCGAAGGTAGGAAGGCTCGAAGTCCTCGAGGACGAAGCCGGTGCGCCCGGACACGACTCCCATGTTAACGCCGGCCAGTGTGCATAGATGTAAAGGGCGCACAATGGAGGCGTGCGATCCCCCGCACAAGCGTTCGGGGAATGGCTCGTCGGGCGCATCACGCGCCCCCGCGCCGAATACCGGCGCTATGTCTTCAACGATCCGGAGAAGCTCAAGAGCCGCATCCGCCCGGGCGACGTCGTCCTCGTGGACGGGGACCAGCGGGTGTCCCAGGTCGTCAAGTACCTCACGATGTCGCCCTGGTCGCACAGCGCGATCTACGTCGGAAGCCGGTTTCTCCGCGATCCGTCGCAGCGCGACGAGATCCGGAGGTTATTCGGAAAAGAAGCACGCTACCTCGTCGTCGAGGCCCTCGTGGACCGAGGTGTGGTGCTCTCGCCTCTGGTGAAGTACATCGATTTCAACATCCGTGTCTGCCGCCCCACGGGCCTCACACCGGTCCAGATCGAGACCGTGCTCGACGAAGTCGTCGCCCGGATGGGGTTCCACTACGACCGTCGGAACATCCTGGACCTCTTTCGCTACCTGATGCCTCTGCGCCTGATCCCGATGCGCCTGCGCGAGGATGCGCTCCACTTCGGCAGCGGCAAGGACACTGAGACGATCTGCTCATCCTTTCTGGCGGAGGCATTTTCGAAAGTCGGGCTGACGATCCTGCCGCTCCACATCCGCCGGCGCTCCGTCAAGCGCGGCCGACTGCGCGAGGCCGTCTTCGGACGCCCGACGCGGACGGCGTACAGCGGGTTCCTGAAGGCGCGCCACCCGAGCCTCTGCGTGCCGCAGGACTTCGACCTGTCGCCCTACTTCGACGTCGTGAAGTTCAACGCGCGGGCGCCGCTGAAGTTCCCGTACCAGCGCGAGGACTAGAGCCGGACGCCCCCCTCACCCTCGCCCTTATCGCCGTGCTTCGCACGGCGTTCCCTACTGCCGCGGGTCTGCCTTCGGTGGTCGGGTCCCCCCGCCGGGGGGAGAGGGAATGAGCTTGATCGCGATCTCGGGCGGTCTGTGAAGTGTCTGATAGACCACGCAATAGCGCTCGGTCAGGCGCTGGAGGTCGGCGAGCTGTTCCTCGGACGCGTCGGTCTCGAGATCGAAGCGCAGGCGAATCGACTGGAATCCGACGGGCACCTCCTTCGAGACACCCAGCGTGCCGCGGAAATCCAGGTCACCCGCCGCCTCGACGCGGCCGTCGCGGATCTGGATCCCGAGCGCGGTTGCTACGGCGGCCATCGTTACGCCCGCGCACGCGGCGAGGGCTTCGAGGAGCATGTCGCCGGAGCACGCGGCCACACCGTCTCCCCCTGTCGCGGGGTGAAGCCCTGCGGCGACGAGCGCCTTGCCCGTCTCGACCTTGCAGGTGACGTTCTCGCCGATCCGGCCACGCGCCTTCAGCGTCACGAGCGCGGCCCCGGGTTTCTCCCGATAGCGCTCCTTCAGCGGACTCTGCAGCGCGCGAAGCTCGTCGGCGTTCATGACGCCATCCTACCCGGCCCGGTTCGGGCCTCTAGACGCGGTCGAGCCGCCGGTCGTCCCAGGACACGGGGTCCTCGCGGGGCTCCAGATGCGTGAAGACGTGCGCCTGCGGAAGGGCCTCGCGCACCTTCGCTTCGATCTCCTCGCAGAGATCGTGTCCCTTCTGCACTGTCCAGTTTCCAGGAACGAGAACATGCATCGACACGAAGCGCCGCGTCCCGGCGCCCCGCGTCCACACGGCGTGGAAGAGAATCCCCTGATCCTGAAAGGGCGCGAGCGCCCGGGTCACTTCGCGGCGCTCGTCCTCGGGCAGGGAAGTGTCGAGCAGGCCGAGGCCCGTTTCACGGACGAGCTTCCAGCCGGTCCACACGATGTTGACCGCTACGGCGATGGCGATCAAAGGATCGAGGCGCAGCCATCCGGTCAGGGCGACGAGGCCGATGCCGACGACGACGCCGGCGGAGGTCCAGACGTCCGTCAGCAGATGGTGGCCGTCGGCGCGCAGCGTGATGGACCGAAGCCGCTTTCCGGCGCGGAGCAACGTGACGGCCACGGCGCCGTTGATCGCCGACGCCGCGGCCGAGACGGCGATGCCGAGCCATGGAGCCTCGATGGGTTGGGGATTTCTCCAGCGCTTGATCGCCTCGAACACGATCCCGACCGCGGCCACGAGGATCAGGAATCCTTCCGCGCCGCTCGCGAAGTACTCGGCCTTCGTGTATCCGAACGCGTGGCTCTCGTCGGCGGGCTTCGCGGCGACGGTCAGCGCCCACAACGCGATCAGGGCGGCGACGAGGTTCACGACCGACTCGGCGGCGTCGGAGAGCAGGCCGACCGAGCCCGTGAGCCTCCACGCCGCGAGCTTCAACGCGATGGTGACGACGGCGGCCGCGATCGAGAGCCCGGCGTAGAAGCGCGGCGATCGGTCGGCCACGGCGGGATCTTATGACCGCGGGACCTTCGGATAGAGTCGCCGCCGTGAGTCGCAACGGCCGGCACGATCGCGCGGACCTGAAGCGGATCGCCCGAAAGGCGATGGTCGAGAAGGGCCTGGAGCCCGACTTTTCCCGAGATGCGCTCGCCGAGCTCGACGCAATCCGCGGACCCGCCTCGCCGGCCGGCGTTTCGAGCCTGCGGGACATGCGCGGGCGGCCGTGGATGTCGATCGACAACGACGACTCGCGGGATCTGGATCAGCTGACGCTGGCCGATCCCGACGCCAACGGCGCCACGCGGATCTACGTGGCCGTGGCGGACGTGGACTCTGTCGTCGCGAAGGGAACGGCGATCGACGCCCACGCGCGCAGGAACACGACGTCGGTCTACACGGCAGCCGAGATCTTTCCCATGCTGCCGGAGAGGCTGTCCACCGACCTGACGTCCTTGAACGAGGGGGTGGACCGGCTCGCGCTCGTCGTCGAGATGGACGTCGAGAAGGACGGGTCACTGGCACGCTCCGATATCTACCGCGCCCTCGTCCACAACCAGGCCCAGCTCGCCTACGACTCGGTATCGGTCGGACTGACCGGCGGCGAGTTCCCGGAAAAAGCGCAGAAGCTTTCGGAAGCGATCGAGCAGCTTCGCCTCCAGGACACGGTGGCCCAGGCGCTTCGCGGACGCCGGGAGGAAGAGGGTGCGCTCGACCTCGAAACCATCGAGCCCAAAGCCGTATTCGCCAACGACGAGATCGTGGACCTTGCGGTGCAGAAGAAGAACCGCGCCCGGCAGCTCATCGAAGACTTCATGATCGCGGCCAACGGCGTGACGGCGCGGTTTCTCGCGGCAAAGGGATTCGCGTCGCTCCGCCGCGTTGTCCGGTCGCCGGAGAGATGGCAGAAGATCGTGGCCGTCGCGGCCGAGCTTGGTGAGCGGCTCCCGGCCGATCCCGACAGCCGGGCGCTCGAGGCTTTCCTGCGCAAGCGCCGCAAGGCCGACCCGCTGCGGTTCCCGGATCTCTCCCTCGTGATCGTGAAACTGATGGGCGCGGGTGAGTACGTGGTCGAGCGCCCCGGCCAGACGGCGATCGGCCATTTCGGCCTCGCCGTCCGCGACTACACGCACTCGACCGCGCCTAACCGCCGATTCCCGGACCTCATCACGCAGCGCCTGCTCAAGGCCGCGCTCGCCGGCGAGCCGACGCCCTATCCTTCCGCCGAGCTGTCGCCTCTGGCGGCTCACTGCACGGAACAGGAAGACGATGCCGACAAGGTCGAGCGCCTGGTGCGAAAGGCCGCGGCGGCGCTCCTGCTCGAGCAGAAGATCGGCCAGCGCTTCGACGGCGTCGTCACCGGGTCGTCGGAGAAGGGGACTTGGGTCCGCATCTTCGAGCCTCCGGCGGACGGAAAGCTCGTCCATGGCTTCGACGCCCTCGAGGTCGGCGACAAGCTGCGCGTCAAGCTCATCTCGACTGACGTCGAGCGCGGTTTCATCGACTTCGTGCGGGTGAACTGACCGCGATACCGTCTCAGGCGCCTCGAAGAGACCAGCCCAGCATGAAGAGACCCGAGGCCGCGATCCAGCTTCCCGCGACCCGAACGGCGATCCTCGCCCAGGGTGCGCGCAGGGAGCTCGTCAGCGCCGCGAGGAGGGCCACGACGATGAAGACGCCGCACACGGTCCCGAGAACGGTGACGAAGGTCGAAGAGTGCGATTTCGCGAGCTCCATCCCGGTCCATGCTCCGTTCCAGAGACCGAGGCCAGCGGCGAGGGCCGCCACGGAGACGTAGGGAAGGGCTCGATCGGCCGCCACGAGCGCTCCCAGCCCGAGCGTGAGCAGCGCGGCGACCGCGGGTAGTGCCGTCCGCGGCGGAATCGCTCGTCCCGCGACACTGCCCAGGAGCCACGCCGCCGGCAGCACGAAGAGCGCCGCGCGCCCGAACCGCGGCCCGCGCATTCCCGCCAGAAGAGAAAGAGCCACGACCGGAAGGAGCTCCTCGGGCGTGAGAAAAAGGTGGACCAGGCCGTCGTAGAACGGCCCGAGCCCAGTGCTCATCAAGTGCGCGAGGAACATCGCCGTCCCCTACGTCAACGCCTGCCAGAGAAACGTGAGGCCGGCCAGAGCGATGACGGCGCCCGAGACGCGCAGCGCCGTTTTTCCGGCGGGCCATCGGTGGATGAGTCCGATCGCGATTCCGGTGGCGTGCAGGAGGCCCGTCGCGATCACGAAACCGATGCTGTAGAGAATGGCGCTTGCGTTTGCCGGAAGCTCGGTGCCGTGGGCGTGTCCGTGGAAGATGGCGAAGAACCCGACCAGGACCGCCGCGATCCCGAGCTTCGGCCGGGCCTCGAAGAGAACGGCGGCTCCGAGCCCGATCGCCGAGAGCGCGATGCCGATCTCGATGCCGGGGATCTTCACTCCGACCAGACCCAGCGTTCCGCCGAAGGCCATGACGATCGGAAACGTCACAGGCAGGAGCCATATCGCGGGCGGCCCGAGCTGCGCGCCCCAGAGTCCCACCGCGATCATCGCGACGATGTGGTCGATACCCGAGACGGGATGACGAAGGCCGGCCAGGAATCCCGAAGCTTCGCCTCCCGCCTGGTGCGCGAGCGCCGCGCCGGGCCGGAGCAGCCAGGCGCATGCGGCGAGGAGCCCGATCCGCGTGGTGATCTCGCGGGAGCGCATCATCGGCTCCATCCCAGCATGATCGCGGTCCGCTGGATCGTCCAGAAGGCGCCCAGAGTCCCCACCGCGTAGCCCGGCAGAGCCGCGACCCATCGCGGCCAGCGAACCTGGAGCTGACGGAAGGAGCGCTCGAGCAGCACGACCAGCACCACGAACGCGATCTGCCCGACCTCGACGCCGACATTGAACCCCAGCAGCGCGAGCGGGAGGTCCTTGCGCGGCAGGCCGGCGCTCGTCAGAGCCGACGCGAATCCGAATCCGTGGATCAATCCGAAGGCGAACGCCACGACCCACGGGTGGCGGATCGTGAAGCTCGTCTCCCCGCGCCACGACCGTACGATCTCGGGCCCGAGAAAGAAGATCGAGAGCGCGATGGCGGCGTTCAGCGGCAGGACCGGAGCGTCGGCCCAGCCGAAGGTCGCGATCGCGAGCGTCAGGCTGTGCGCCACGGTGAACGCGGTGATGGTCTTGATCAGCATCCAGCGGTCCTGGACGATCAGGAGAAGACCCAGGACGAAGAGCAGGTGGTCGAGCCCGAAGGCGATGTGGCGGATGCCCTGGACGAGATAGGTGCCCAAGAGCCCGATAGCGGTCTGGGCTGCCGCGATCTCGACCCAGGGCTGCGAGGGCCTCACGATCGTCGTCCACTTGCGGCCGTCCTGCATTTCGACACGGACCAGGACGTCCGTGATCGTGGCCTGGAGCCCCGGAAACTCGATGCGCTGGCCCGCGAGCCCGCCGGCGAATTCGACCGTTCGTCTCTCGAGAAGCGAATCCGTCAGCTCCTGCACGGTCGGCTCTTTGAGATTCTTTACTCCCTCGGGAAGCCGCGGAGCGACGGGGAGGCGCATGCCCGAGAGCACGGGTGTTCGCCAGAGGATCTCGAAACGGTTGGGCTGCGTCTCCTTGATCTCGAGATAGGCGGGACGGGCCTCGTGCGCGGAGACGGCGGCGGCCGGCACGAGACTGGCGAGGAGAATCCCTCCCAGCTGCGCGATCCTCCTTACGAAGAAGGTCACGGTTTGCCCGGAGCGGCCGGCGGATCGGGAGGTGCCGGCAGGAGAACCTCGTACTTCGCGCGCATCTCCGTGTATGCCTTGTCCCAGGCCTCAGCCTTCTGCGCAGAGAGCCAGGCGGTCTTGACGTCGGGCTCGACTTCCTCGAACGCCGGTACGCGACCCGGAACGAGGGAATCAATGAACACAAGATGCCAGCCGTACCCCGACTCGATGGGTCCCAGCCACGCGCCGGGCTTCTGGTCGAAGAGGGCCTTCGCGAACGCCGGACCGAAATCCTTGGCGATCGACTCCGGCGCGCGGTCGGCCAGGTAGTCCTGGAACATGAAGGGGTCGGCGAGGGCCGCCGCTCCCGACCAGGACCCGGGCTTGCCCGCGACCTTCGCGAACGCCTTCGCGGCGTCGTCCTGCGCGCGGGCGCCGCGGCGGTCCGGGGAAAAGTAGAGATGGCGGAACGAGACGCGGGCAGGCTGTACGAACATCCTTGCGTTCTTCGCGAACCAGGCTTTGAGCTCTTCGGCGGTGGGTTCGTGGGCGCTCGCGACGTCTTCGGCCAGGAACTCCATCTTCTGCGCCATCCGGCGCCGGACGATCGTGTCGTCCTTGTCCAGGCCCATCGCGAGCGCCTCGCGGTAGAGGACTTCTTCCCGGACCCGGTCCTCGACGAGGCCGAAGAACTCCTGAGGCGTGGGAGGTCGCTGCCACTTCGACGCGAATCCGATCTGCAGCTGGCGGAGATCGTCCAGCGTCAGGGCGATCTGATAGGACTGCAGATTCCGCGCCGGTCCGCGCTGGACCAGGCCGTAGATCCCGAAGAGAGCGAGCCCGAGTGCGAGGAAGTGAACGAGGGGCTCGCGTAGCCAGCGCCCGAGCCGGAAGCGGAGCCGCTTCGTTTCCGAAGCGGGCTGCGTGTCGGCGACTGCGTGCACCGGGGCATTCACCGTTCGCCCCCGACTCCCGGGCGAATCAGTACTTCTTGACCTTCGAGAGGTCGAGGAGGTTCAACGGCCCCTCCACGATCTCGTAGTTGGCATAACCGAATTCGTTCGAGCGGGCGGCGAGGTACTTCTCGCCGACTTTGTAGACCGCGACCTCGAACGGCGTGTTGCCCAGCGACGACACGATCTTTCCGTTCTGGATGGAGTAGGCCGAGGGCGCTCCCTGGTAGGAGTCGCGTCCGACGTTGCCGAGCTCGCTCTGCTGGTCCTCCCGCTTGCCCGTGCGATGCTCGACCCAGGACTGCCCGGTCTTGTCGTAGAAGATGCGGAACTGCTCTCCCGTGACGTTGTTGCGCACCCAGATGGACTTCTGGACGACGAGTGCTTTCAACGCCGCGTCGTCAAGCGCCGTCGCGCCCTTCGCTTTCAGGTCGGCAACCGTCGTTCCCGCTGCGGCCGCCTTGCGCGCGTCGGGGCTCGGCGTATACCAGATGGGCGACGACCAGGCGCGCTCCTGGATCGTGGAGGGCACGTTGTCCGGAGGCGCTATCTTGAGCTCCTTGGCCTGGATCGTCGTCCAGCGAGGCGTCGGGATCTCGAGCACCCGGGCGTAGTAGAAGGCGTGCAGGCTCGGATCGAACTCCGGATCGGTCCAGACCGTCTTCAGCTCGACCGACCCGATCGTGTTCGTGTACGTGGCATTCTCGAGGTCCACGGTGTTCCCGACCGCGGGGACCTTGCCTGTGAATTTGCTCGCCTTGCGGTCTCCCGACCAGACGACGTCGTAAACCTTCTCGAAGCTCTGGCCGCTCTTCGACCAGCCCTTGACGACCTGGATGCGGTCGAGGTTGCCCGAGGTCGGGTCCTTGACTGCCCAGACGATAAACGTCGGAGCCTTGCCCGCTGCGGCCGGCAGGTCGCTTCCCATCGGGACGCCCTTCGCGTAGCCCGTCTTGACCCAGTCCTTTTGCTCGAGGAGGTCGGCCGTATACCCCCAGCCGCCGAAGAATCGCACCTTGATGTGCGGGCCGCTCGCGCAGAACGTCTCCCGCCGTTGCATGGAGTCGAAGAGCGCCGCGCGGGTGTTTTCCGTGGCCCAGACGCCCGTAACGCCGGCGGGGTTCTCCAGCCTCGTATCGAGGCCCGCAAAGATGTGGCCGGACATCCGCTCCTCGAGCTTTCCGTCGAGGGCCGCATGCCCGCCGAAGAAGTTGTCCTGGCGATAGGGGACTCCCGTGTTGTGCGAGTCGGATCCGCCGACGAACCCCGTCTTGTAGGGGTTGTAGCCCTTCGTATCCTGCATCGTGATGCCGTCCTTCAAGGCCTGCCGCACGTAGCTGCCGGGGAATCGCGGGATGCGGCCCTGCGGGTCGCCGAGCAGATAGGTCATCACCTCGTAGTTGGCGAACTCGTCGGACGGCGAGAGAAGGGGGTGCGTCTCCGACTGGCCCTTGATCTGCTTCAGCTCGATCAGCCGCTCGTTGCGATCGCGCGAGGCCGCCCAGGCCGCGTCGATCGGCCGGCCCTTGAAGTCGACGTCGATCGGGTACATCAGACCGTCCGAGAGGTTGGCGTTGTGCGAGATGGCCAGAAGCTCGTTCCCGGCCTTGCGCTGGCCGTCCATCCAGTTCCACAAGTCTTCGGGGGCCTGCGAATCGAGCGAGGAGAACGGCAGGGCGGGCACCGCCCGGCATTCCTTGAAGAAGATGTTGCGGTGGAGATTCGAGCTGTTGGGCGTCGACGTCCACTCATAGGAGCAGAAGGTGGTGAATTTTCCCGGCTGGTTGGCGGCGTCGGCGGCGGCGTTGTTCGCCTTCCAGACGGTGCCCGCGACCTCCGGGACGACGAGCTCCTTGATGGGCTTCATCTCGATCATCGAACCGCCGAGCCACAGGTAGATCCTCTGGATGTCGGCCGCGTCGTGGACCACCAGCTGCTTGGCGATCGGGAGCTTCGAGATCGGGGAGCTCGGATCGTTCGACATTCGCACGGCGCCGGCATACTCGGAATGGTCCGTCACTCCCGCCCAGTCGAGCGGCGTGTCGATCTTGATGTCGTATCCGAGCGGGTGCTTGATCGTCTCGCCCTTGAAGTACTTGTAGGCGTCGGCCGGTCCGGTGACGTGATTGCCGAAGATGTAGGCGTCGAAGGACCAGCTCGTGTGGACGTGCGTCTCCCCGAAATAGGCGTTCTTGTCGGGGTTCGGCTGGGCGGACGCGGGGCTCGAGGCGACCGCCGCGAATCCGAGGAAGAGCGAGAGTGCCGCGAGGGCGTGTCGAGTAGACAAGGATTCCTCCTTCGTTTTTGGGGCGCGACGGGTCGGATAGATCAAATCACCGCGCCGGAGGGACGGTCAAGGCCGGCCCGGAACCCTTTTTCGCCTCGATCCCGTGAGGTAGATTCCCCTCCCGTTGCGCGAGGAAACGCCCTTTACCGGAGGACGGAATGACGAGAGACATCTCGCGATGGACGGCCGCCGCCTGCATGACGGTCCTGGGTATGGCCGTGAGCGCTGACGTGACGACAGCCCAGGCCGCATCGCAGTCGCCGACGGCCGAGGAAGCGACGAAGTTCGTCGACGAGGCCGAGCAGAAGCTCCTGAAGCTCTGGATCGACGCGCAGCGGGCGGACTGGGTCAAGTCCACCTTCATCACCGACGACACCGAGATCCTGGCCGCGCAGGCCAACGAGAAGGCGATCACGGCCGGAGTGGAGTACGCCAAGCAGGCGACCCGTTTCGACAGCCTGAAGCTGCCCGACGTCACGGCCCGCAAGCTCAAGCTCCTCAAGCTCGCTCTGACCGTGGCGACACCGTCGGATCCGGCCGAGGCGGCCGAGCTGACGCGCGTCTCCGCGGCGATGGAAGGTATGTACGGCAAGGGAAAGTACTGCCGGACGAAGGATCAGTGCCTGGACCTCGAGGAGATCACCAAGATCATGACGACCTCGCGCGACGCGAAGGAGCTCCTCGACGTCTGGGCCGGCTGGCACACGATCGCGCCGCCGATCAAGCCGCTCTTCCAGCGCTACGTCGAGCTGGCCAACAAGGGCGCGAAGGAGCTCGGCTACAAGGACGCCGGCGCGATGTGGCGGTCCAAGTACGACATGCCGCCCGACGCCTTCGCCAAGGAAGTCGACCGTCTCTGGGAACAGGTCCGGCCGCTCTACGTCTCGCTCCACGCCTACGTGCGTTGGAAGCTGCGCCAGAAGTACGGCGACGCGGTGCCGGCCAACGGGCCGATCCCGGCGCACCTGCTCGGCAACATGTGGGCGCAGACCTGGGACAACGTCTACCCGCTCGTGGCCCCGAAGGATGCCGACCCGGGCTACGACCTGACGCAGATCCTGAAGTCGCGGAATACGAACCCGACGCAGATGATCAAGTACGGCGAGGGGTTCTTCTCCTCGCTGGGCTTCGACCCGCTCCCGAAGACTTTCTGGGAGCGGTCCATGATGACCAAGCCGAAGGACCGCGAGGTCGTCTGCCACGCGAGCGCGTGGGACATCGACTACGACCAGGACCTGCGGATCAAGATGTGCATCGACATCACCGGGGAAGACTTCACGACGATCCACCACGAGCTCGGCCACAACTACTATCAGCGTGCCTACCGGCAGCAGCCGCCGCTCTTCCGTGACAGCGCCAACGACGGATTCCACGAGGCGATCGGCGACACCATCGCGCTGTCGGTGACGCCGGAGTATCTCGTCCAGCTGGGTCTGCTGCCGTCGGCGCCGGACCCGTCCAAGGACATCGGATTGCTCCTGAACAAGGCGCTGGAAAAGATCGCGTTCCTGCCCTTCGGCCTCATGATCGACCAGTGGAGGTGGAAGGTCTTTTCGGGAGAGATTCCGCCGAGCCAGTACAACAAGGCCTGGTGGGACCTGCGCCTGAAATATCAGGGGATCGCTCCGCCCGTGGCGCGGAGCGAATCGGACTTCGATCCGGGCGCCAAGTATCACGTGCCGGCGGGTGTTCCCTACACGCGCTACTTTCTGGCGGACATCCTGCAGTTCCAGTTCCACCGCGCGCTGACGAAGACCACCGGCTGCACGAAGGCGTTGAACCGGTGCTCGATCTACGGCAACAAGGCGGCGGGCAAGCGGCTCGCCGACACCTTGGCGATGGGGCAGTCGCGTCCATGGCCGGACGCGCTGGAGACGCTGACCGGACAGCGCGAGATGGACGCCTCGGCGATTCGCGACTACTTCGCGCCTCTCCAGAAGTGGCTCGACGAGCAGAACAAGGGCAAGCCGATCGGATGGTGACTCTGGGCGCGAAGCGCCCTGTCATCCTGAGGAGCGGAGCGACGAAGGATCCCGAACTCGCAGCGCCGCGATTCAAGACGGGATCCCTCGCTGCGCTCGGGATGACAGGCTCTTACGCTCGGGGTGACGGCACGAATCAGTACCGCAGCCGAAGCAGCGTCGCCTTGCCGTCCTTCTTCGGCACGGCGACGAAGAGGTTGTCGTACTCGTCGCTGGCGATCGCGACTTTTTCCTCGCATCCGAGAGACTCGAGCAACGCCGGCACGGAGTTGCTGTGGCCGACGACGAGGACGACGTCACCGGCGTTGTCCTTTCGCAGCGTCTCCACCAGCGCCGGCGGCGCGCCGTAGATCCGGACCTTCTGGCCCAGGGCGTCGGCCAGGGGCTTCGCCGTTCCGATCGTCCGCTCGGTGTCCGTCGAGTAAATCGCGGCGATCCCGGAACCCCGAAGCATCGAGGCCAGGCGCGCGGCGCGTGCCTTTCCGGCATCGGTCAGGCGCTCGTCCTGTTCCGAAAACTTCTCGGCGTGCCGCACGACGAAGACCGCCGTCTGCGCCCTCGCCGTCGCGGCCGCCAGAACGATCGCCACCAGGAAAGCCGCCGCTCGCAGTCTCATGCTCCACCCCTCCCTGAACGGTCCCCGGGAGATCCTCTCACCTCAAAACGAAACGCCTCCCCCGGTCGTCTAAGCCACCGGATCATGGCTTTTTCGCTGATCGCGGAGGCGGGTGTAGTCTGGATCCGATCGTTCGCATCGCACAGAGCACAAAGGAGTTCGCACTGTCAGGCACCGACTCCCGACCCGGCGAAGAAGCGGCGGCCTCGGAGCTCGCTTCAGGCAGTCTGCCGGCCTTCGAGCGGCTCTTTCAGGCACACGGGGAGCGCATGAAATCGATCGCGGCCAACATTCTCGGAAGCGTCGCCGACGCCGAGGACGCCGTTCAGGAGACGTTCCTGAAGGTGTATCGCGGCGCTTCCGGATTCCGCGGTGGCGCCTCCCCGACGACATGGATCTACCGGATCCTCGTCAACACCTGCTACGACCAGATTCGCCGCCGGACGCGCCGCGCCGAGGCGCCGCTTCCGACGAAGGTCGCGCTCGCCTCGTCGGGGGAGTCGGATCATCCTCTGCGTCTCGCGCTCGAGGCGGAGCTCCGGAGGCTGCCGGCCAGCGAGCGTGCGGCGTTTCTGCTGTGCGAGGTCGAGGGATTCACGCATCGAGAGGCGGCCGAGATCCTCGACGTTCCCGAAGCGACGTCGCGGACGTTTCTCTTCCGCGCACGGCGCCGCCTCCAGGAGAGTCTGCGCGCGACCGGCGCCTTTGCGCCGGCGGAGGCTTCCTCGTGAAGTCCGGTTGCCGCGATCTCGAGAAGGCGCTGCGGGGGGACGCTCCCGAGCTGCGCACCGCCTTCGAAGAGCACGCGGCTTCCTGCCCCGCGTGCGCGCGGGAGCTCGCCGAGTGGGCGCAGATCTCGGCGGCCGGCCCCGCGCTGAAGAAGCGCTGGGCCTCGCCGGAGCTCTGGCCGGCGATCCGCCAGCAGCTCGCCGAGCAGTCGCAGCGCCCGCGGGTTTCGCGCGCGGGCTTCTTCTCCCGGGCGCTGCCGGGCTTCGCGATCGCCTCGCTGTTCGTTCTGGCGTCGGCGGGCCTCTGGGTCTTCCGCAACAGCCGCGGCCGCGAGCCTCTGACCAGCTCCTGGCAGACCACGAAGGACCCTCTCCTGACCGAGCGCGCGGTCGACGAGGTCGAAGCCGCCGAAAAGCAATACCTGGATTCGATCGACAAGCTCTCGAAGCTCGCCGAGCCGCGCCTGGCGTCGGCGACGTCGCCCGTGATGCTCAACTACCGGGAGAAGCTCGCGCTGCTCGACTCCGCGATCGCGGACCTGAAGTCGGGCATCGAAGAGAACCGGTTCAACACGCACCTGCGCAGGGAACTGCTCGCGATGTACCGCGAAAAACAGCAGACCCTGCAAAACCTGATGAAAGAGGTCCCATCATGATTCGTTCTCGCGTTTCCATCGCCAGGGCCGTCCTCGCGGCTCTCCTCCTGGCAGCTCCTCCCGCGCGCGCCGAGCGCGACCCTCGCTCGGACTTCGACCGGGACTTCTCGCGCACGCTCCCGGTCAAGGCGGGCGAGAGGCTCGACATCGAGCACAGCCAGGGCGCGATCCGCATCACCACGCACAAGCTCCCCGAGATCCAGGTCAAGGCGCACATCTCGGTGTCCTCCTCCGACACCGAAGGCGCCCAGAAGTTCGGCGAGGGCATCGCCGTCTCGGTCGAGGACACCGGAGGCGCGATCGTGGTGCGGACGCGCTATCCCGAGAAGAAGTGGCACTTCACCGGGTCCGGGCACGTCTCGTACGCCGTGGACTTCGACATCGTCGCGCCCGAGACCATGCCCGTGACGGCGCGCAACCGATTCGGCGACGTGACGATCGACGGCGTGAAGGCCGATACGACCGTGTCCAACGCGAACGGCAAGGTTGCCGTCCACGACGGCAAGGGCATGTCCCGGATCGACACGAGCTTCGGCGCGATCGAGCTTCTGCGCCACGCGGGACCGGCGGACGTGACCGGCGCCAACGGCTCGATTCTCTTGACCGACGTCGGCGGACCCGCCACGATCCGCAACCGTTTCGGGAGCATCGTGGCCAAGAACATCCAGGGAGCGACCCAGATCTCCGGAGGAAACGGCAGCGTCGAGGCCCGGGACGTCACCGGCAACCTGAACGTCACGAACTCGTTCGGAACGGTAGAAGCCACGGGGGTCACAGGCGACGTGTCGATCAACAACAACAACGGCGCGGTGACGGTCGAGAACGTCTCCGGCTCGGCGGAGCTCGAAGGCTCCTTCGGGAAGATCCGCGCGTCGAAGGTCAAGAAGGGACTGCGCGTCCGTTCTCAGAACGGCGAGGTCTCCGCCGTCGACGTCGGCGGGTCGGCGAACCTCCGCACGAGCTTCGGCCAGGCCGAGGCCGACCGGATCCAGGGCGACCTCACGGCGGAGAACGCGAATGGCGGCGTCCGAGCGTCGGCGATCCAGGGCGCCGCGAACATCCGGACCTCGTTCTCACAGGTCCTCGTCAACGGCGTCGGCGGGAGAGTCGACGTGGACAACTCGAACGGATCGATCGAGGTTCAGGTCACGCCGGGGAAAGCCGGCGCCTGCGCTCCGGTTTCGCTGAAGACCTCGTTCGGTCCGATCCGCGTGTTCCTCCCGGATGGAGGAGGCTACGCGGTGGACGCCCGAACGTCCTTCGGCAAGATCCGCAGCGAGCTGCCCCTGACGACCTCGGGCACGTTCACGACCGAGGCGCTCCAGGGAAAGATCGGCGACGGTAAGTGCCCGCTCACCTTGAGCAACTCCAACGGGAACATCGATATCCAGAAGGCGAAATGACCGCGCAGCCGTCGTTCACGACGGTGGAGCGGTCATCCCGAGCGTAGCGAGGGATCCCGGACTCATCAAGCACGGGATCCCTCGTCGCTCCGCTCCTCGGGATGACACGCTTATTGGGTCGGGATGACGGCGCCTACGGCTTGTCGTAATCCCGGTACCGCGGCTCGGCTTCCAGGTGGACGGGGGACATGAACTTCCAGGCCCAGTCGTTGATCTCCTTGGAACGCCTCCGGTAGTTGTGGTCGTGGCCGGCGATCTCGTCCACGGCGACCGGGAAGCCGCGGGCCTTGAGCGCTTCGGCCACGGGCCGGACGAGCGAGAGAGGGAAGAGCGGATCCTTCGTGCCGATCACGATCCCGATCGGGATCTTCCGGTCGGCGTAGTCGAAGATCTTGTAGTAGGCGGGCTCGATCGCGCCGGCGGACATGACCGCCGCGGCGAAGTACTCGGACTCGAGCGTCGCCAGCTGCAGACCGTAGACGGCGCCCGCGGAGTGTCCGAACAGGTAGATGCGGCGGCCGTCGATCGGGTACTTCGCGCGGACCTCCTCGGCGACGTCGTGCACGAACTTCGGCCCGTCCTCGGTCGGATCCCAGCGCGCCGACTCGATGGAGTTGGGTCCCGCGACGACGATGCCTTCCTTGTCTGCGAGATCCTTCCACGCTTGCGGGAAGGTGCTGCCGACTCCGCCCGAGCCGTGCAGTGTGACGAGGAGAGGCGCGGGGTGCTCGGCGGAGATTCCGGGCGGCACGTAGAGGTAGTACTCGCGCTGCTTCCCGCGCGAGGTGATCGTGTGCTTTTCGACCTCCGTACCGCGCACGGCGCCGGCGGCGGCGAGCACCGCGGCGACGAAGAGGAAACTCCTTCTCACCATCGGTGGTACGCGGGATGTCCCGGCTTGACCGCGACGAACGTGCCGCGGCAGGTCGCCGTGACCTTGCCGCCGGACTCGAGCGTCGCGTCCACGACCGCGCGGTCCTCCGTCGCCTCGACCACGCGCGACGTCACCTTGACGGGCTGGTCGATTGGTGTCGGCCGCTTGAGCTGGACGTGGAAGTCCGCCGTGACGGTGCACGGAGGCGTGTCGGCGCCGCTCTGCTTCATGAGATGGTAGGCGGCCGCCCAGTTGCTGTTGCAGTCGAGCAGCGCCCCGCAGATGCCTCCGTTCAGGATCCCTTCGAACGCGACGTGGTGCGGCTGAGGCCGCCACTCCGCGACGACGGTGTCGCCGTCGGGAAAGCTCTTGATACGTAGACCCTGGTCGTTTGCGGGACCGCAGCCGAAGCAGCGATTGTTCGGCGCGTACGTGTCCTGGAGACTCTTCACAGGTCGGCTATCTTAGCGACTCCCCAGGCACGGCGCGGCCGTGGCGAAGGCGGGCTCGAGCGTGAAGAGCGTCTTGAGGTAGTCGTCCTTCCAGCAGGGCCGTTCGTCATCCAGCCAGAGCGCTTCGCCCGCGCCGTAGGAATAGAAAATCAGCCGCTTCCTTCGCGCGAGGTCGCCTTTCTCGAGGTCGCGGAGAACGTCCTCGCGAAGCGCCGCCGCGGCCTTCGCATAGGGTACGAAGTCGGGCAGAGCACGGAACGCGGCGCTCGGCTCGAACGCCGCTGCCTTCTCCGCCATTCGGATCTCGGTGTACCGCGCCACGCCTTCTTTCCAGACCTGGAAGTCGAGATAGCGGCGCGCGTCCTCGGCCAGACCCGTTCGCAGTTTCTCTCTCGCGGCTCGATAGCCCACGCGGTCGCCGCCCTGCAATCGGGTCTGCAGCGCCTTCGCCGCGGCCGTGAACGACGCGTCCACCGCGGGCGCGTCGTACGGGAACGGAAAATTCAGCATCCACATCCCGGTGGTGTCGCCTCCGGAGAGATTCAGGGCCTGCGCCTTCTCGTAGAACCCGGGTTGCGAATCCTGGAGCTGGTGGAAGTGTTCGTGCAGGACCTTCAGGACCCAGTCCGTGGACGACATGACGTTGGTGTTCTGCCGCTGACCGACGACGATCGTGGAGACGCCTTCGACCGGAAACGTCGCGAGGAAGTCGGTCGAGAACGTCCGGGGCCGGGCGAAGACGTCCCTCCCGAGAAGGTCGTCCCTTCCCAGATTCCGTGCGTCTGCCGGCGGATGCGGGTGGCCGATGAAGAACTCCCGCTCCCCGGTCACCAGGACGACCGCGAACGGCGCCCCGCTCCAGCCCGGCCAGACCGAATCCCCGGCCTCTCGCGCCAGGCGAAACGCCTCCGCGAGCCGCGTGCGATCCGCCTCGGGGACGCCATCGGGTGCGGGGGCGAAGAGCAGCGAGAGCAGAAGCGCGGCCGTCGGCATTTTCGGATCTCCTTTAATCGGTCCTTAGAGACGCCCGAATCGCTTCCGGGTTCCGGAACGACCCGGTAGAGAATAGGGTTAGAGAATAGGATCGGAGGCTTCATGGGCACCGTGGAAGCGACGAAGACCGAAGAGCGGGCGGAGAAGACGGAGGGTCGGCGCGACGCACTCTCCATCACGGATCAGCGCACCGGAAAGGTTTACGAGGTTCCGATCGTCAACGGAACGGTCCGCGCTCTGGACCTGCGGCAGATCAAGACCGGGCCCGACGACTTCGGACTGATGGCCTACGACCCGGCGTTCCTGAATACGGCGTCGTGCACCAGCCGCATCACCTTCATCGACGGCGACAGGGGGATCCTTCGCTACCGCGGGTATCCAATCGAGGTCCTGGCGGAGAAGTGCACCTACCTCGAGGTCGCGTACCTGCTTCTCTACGGCGAGTTGCCGAACCGCAAGCAGTACGAAGAGTGGGTCCACGCCATCACGTACCACACGATGATCCACGAGAGCTTGAAGAAGGTCATGGACGCCTTCAACTACGATGCGCACCCCATGGGGATGTTGATCGCGACGGTGGCCGCGATGTCGACTTTCTATCCCGAGGCGCGCGACGTCCACGATCCCGCCATCCGGACCAAGCAGATTCATCGCCTCATCGCCAAGATGCCCACGATCGCGGCCTTCGCGTACAAGCATTCGATGGGGATGCCCTACGTCTATCCTTCGAATGCCCTGGACTACAGCGCGAACTTCCTGACCATGCTCTTCAAGACGCCGGCCGAGGACTACAAGCCCAACCCGGTCCTCGTGCGTGCGCTCGACGTCCTGTTCATCCTCCACGCCGACCACGAGCAGAACTGCGGCACCAACGCGATGCGCGGCATCGGCTCGGCGCACACGGATCCCTATTCGGCGGTGGCCGGCGCGGCCGCGGCGCTCTACGGTCCCCTGCACGGGGGCGCGAACGAGGAAGTCCTCAAGATGCTGGAGGAGATCGGGTCGGTCCAGCGCGTCCCGGAGTTCATCAAGGAGGTCAAGGAAGGCAAGGGCGAGAAGCGCCTGATGGGATTCGGCCACCGCGTCTACAAGAACTTCGACCCTCGGGCCAAGATCATCAAGCGGATGGCCGAGGAGGTCTTTCAGGTCACCGGTCGCAATCCGCTGCTCGACATCGCGCTCGAGCTCGAGCGCATCGCGCTCCAGGACGAGTACTTCGTCAAGCGCAAGCTCTATCCCAACGTCGACTTCTACTCGGGGCTGATCTATCAGGCCATCGGCATCCCGACGGCGGCGTTCACCGTGCTCTTCGCCATTCCGCGCACGTCGGGATGGCTCGCGCAGTGGGAGGAGCTGCTCGAGGATCCCGAGGAGAGGATCGCGCGGCCCCGGCAGGTATACCTGGGCGAAGACGAGCGCGCGTTCGTGCCGATGGAAAGGCGCTAGGCGCTGGCCCTTCTCCTGCCCCTGGCGCTCGCGGCGGCGATCCAAATCGAAGTTCCCGGTTCAACGATCGACGTGACGATCGAGGGCTCTCATCCTTCGCTTTCCGTGGCCGCGCTGCGCTCCTGGGTCGAGACGGCCGGCCGCGCCGTCGCGGCCTACTACGGGGAGTTTCCGGTGCGGCAGCTGGATCTTTCCATCCGCGCCGGCGGTTCCGGGAAGATCGAGGGCGGGCGCACATGGGGAAGGCGCGGCGGCGCCACCATCCGAATCTCCGTCGGCGAAGACGCGACGGCGGAGGACCTGGCGACGAACTGGGTCCTCGTGCACGAGATGGTCCACACGGCGTTTCCGTCCATGACGGGCCACGAGTGGATTGAAGAGGGCCTGGCGACGTACGTCGAGCCACTGGTGCGGGTACGCGCGGGCCTGATCCCCGGCGACGACATCTGGAAGTGGCTCCTCTGGGGTCTGCCCAAGGGTGTCGACGGGATGGGAGGGCGAGGGCTCGACGAGGCGCGGAGCTGGGGCGCGACTTACTGGGGAGGCGCGGTCTTCTGCTTCCTCGCCGACGTCCGGATCCGCGAGCGCACAGGCAACCGAAAGTCCCTCGACGACGCTCTCCGCGGCATCGTGAAGGCGGGAGGCAACGTCACGGTGTCGTGGCCAATCGAGCGGGCGCTGGACGCCGGCGACCGCGCCACGGGCGTTCCGGTGTTGCGCGAGCTGTACGAGCAGATGGGTCGCGCGCCGGCGGACGTGGATTTGAAGGATCTTTGGAAGAAGCTGGGGGTCTCCTCGGAGGGAGGCCGGATCGTCTACGACGATCGCGCGCCGCAAGCCTCGATTCGTAAGGGGATCACGACGGGGAAGTAGGTCGCGGTATCCGAATCCGGCTAGGATTCGCGCATGAGCAAGTCACACGAGCGGGTCATCGAGCGCTTGAAGAGCTCCGGCGAAGAGGTGCGGCGTCTCTGCCGGGATCTCGACGAAGTCACCGTGTCGAAGCGCACAGAGCCGGAGAAGTGGTCTGTCAAGGAGATCCTCGCGCATCTGGCAAAGCTGCAGGAGGTCTTCGAAAAGCGCGTGGACGCGATCCTCGCGAAGGAAGGCGCGCCGATCACCTCCTACGATCCGGAGACTGATCCGGAGTTCGCGGCGTTCGCCAGGAAGTCCGCCGAAGAGCTCTGGAAGGGATTCGAAGAGGGACGGCAGCGTCTCGTCGGAAAGCTCGAGAAGCTCGCGCCGGCCGACTGGCATCGGAAGGGAAGCCATCCCGACTATCCCGTCTACGACATCCACTTCGCGATGGAGTACATGGCCCACCACGAAGCGCACCACGCCTTCCAGATGTTCACGCGCCGGCCGGCGGGCAAAACGCCGCACTGATTGCGCCGTCATTCCGAGGGCGACAGCCCGAGGAGCCGGCCACCAACGGCAGACCCTCAGCAGTAGGCTACGTCGCGCGAAGCGCGGCGTTAATCCCGGGATTCCTCGCTGCGCTCGGAATGACGGCTAGAGAAAGAGCTCGGTAGCTTCGTCCTCGTTAGTGGTCAATCCCGACAGGCCGTGCAGTCCCACGCCGAGGAGGCGCACGGGCCGGGTTCCGGCTTCCGTCTTCTCCAGCAGCGCGGCGGCGCGGGCGGCGATTTCGGCCGGATCGCGCGTCGCGGGATCACGGGTGTCGCTCCGCGTGATCGTCTGAAAGTTCGAGTACCGCAGCTTCAGCGTCACCGTCCGTGCCAGGAGCTCGCGGCGCGCCAGAAAGTCCGCGGCGTGATGCGACAGCGACTCGACCACGCGCCGCATCTCCTCGGTGTCGGCGAGGTCCTTCGCGAACGTCTCCTCGCTCGATACGGATTTGCGCTCGCGGTTGGGCTCGACGGGCCGGTCGTCGTCGCCGTGCGCCATCCGGCGTAGTCCCTCGGCCCAGCTCCCGACGCAGCGGTTCAGGATCTCCTCCGGTGCCGTGCGGACGTCGATCAGCCGATGGATGCCCGCCTCCTTCAGGCGGGACGCCGTCTTGGGTCCGACGCCCCAGAGCGCGTCCACCGGCAGGGCCTGGAGGAAGCCCTCGACGCGCTCGGGCGAGATGACGGTCAGGCCGTCGGGCTTCTTCCAGCCCGAAGCGATCTTCGCGAGGAACTTGTTGGGTGCAACGCCGGCCGACGCGGTCAGGCGCGTCTGCTCGCGGATGGCGGCCTTGAGACGTTTCGCGACGATGGCGCCGAACGGCTCTCCCCACGCGTTCGCGGTGACGTCGAGATAGGCCTCGTCGAGCGACAGAGGCTCGACCAGAGGCGTGACGCTGCGAAACAGATCCATGACCTGCCGGGAGACGGCTCCGTACTTCTTGAAGTCGGGCCGGATGACGACGAGCTCCGGGCACAGGCGCACGGCGCGCGACATGGGGATCGCCGAGCGCACGCCGAAACGGCGCGCCTCGTAGCTCGCGGCGCACACGACGCCGCGGCTTTCGGGCGATCCGCCGACGGCGACCGGCCGGCCCGCGAGCGTCGGATCGTCCCGCTGCTCGACAGACGCGTAAAACGCGTCCATGTCCACATGGAGGATCTTGCGGACCGGCATGTCCGCCGAAGTCTACTCGCCCGGTGTGTGGTACAGAGGCGCGCATGACGAAGCTTCGGGTACAGCGCGAGATCTTCGACGCCTTCCCCGATGCGGTCCTCGGCGTCGTGACTTTCGAGGGAATCCGCAACGACGGCGAGAGCGCCGAGATCTCAGACGGCCTGCGCCGGGAAGAGCAGGAAGTCCTACCGCGCTTCGGGTCGGTTCCCGTCACCGAGCACCCGCACATCGCCTGCTGGCGCGAGGCATACCGGAAGTTCGGCGCCAAGCCCAAGGATCATCCGTCCTCGATCGAGAATCTCGTGCGGCGCGCGGCGAAGGGCCACAGCCTGCGGCACGTCAATCGCCTCGTGGATCTCTACAACACGGTTTCGCTGAAACACCTCGTTCCCGCCGGCGGTGAAGACCTCGACGCGATCGACGGAGACGTCGAGCTGGCGTTCGCCGGAGACGCCGAGCCGCCCGTGCGCCTCCTCGGCGAGCTTGAGGCGCGCCCGCCGAAGAAAGGAGAAGTGATCTACCGGGATCGGGTGGGCGCGATCTGCCGGCGCTGGAACTGGAAGGAAGCCGACCGCACCAAGCTCACGGAAGCGACGACTCGAGGTCTCCTCGTCATCGAGGGACTGCCGCCCGTGGACCGGGCGATGGTCGCGGCCGCGGCCGGCGAGCTCGCCGCGCTGGTCGAGAAGCACTGCGGCGGGAAAGTCGGCATCGCGATCGTGGATCGGGAGAATCCAGAGACGACGCTCCCCTAATTCCCTCTCCCCCTCCGGGGGAGAGGATAAGGGTGAGGGGCTACACGCCCCCCTCGTAGTAATCCAGCCCCGAGTGGTCGAGGACTTCCTCGCCGACCAGGATGCGCAGGGTGTTGGCGAGCTTGAGGTGCTGGACGAAGAGATCGTGCTCGGGCTTCAAGTCCGGGCGTGACATCGGCGACTTGAAGTAGAACGACAGCCACTCCTGGATCCCGGAGAGCCCCGCGCGGGCCGCGAGGTCCAGGAACAGGAGCAGGTCGAGGACCACCGGCGCCGCGAGGATCGAGTCGCGGCAGAGGAAGTCGATCTTGATCTGCATCGGCTGGCCGAGCCAGCCCACGATGTCGATGTTGTCCCAGCCCTCCTTGGCGTCGCCGCGGGGCGGGTAGTACTCGATACGGACTTTGTGGAAGTAGTCGCGGTAGAGCTCGGGGTAGAGCTCGGGCTGGAGGATCGCGTCGAGGACCGACGCCTTGGAGACCTCCTTGGAGCGGAACGAGCCGGGATCGTCGAGGACTTCGCCGTCGCGGTTGCCCAGGATGTTCGTCGAGAACCAGCCCTGAAGCCCCAGCATCCGCGCCTTCAATCCCGGCGCGATGATCGTCTTCATCAGCGTCTGTCCGGTCTTGAAGTCCTTGCCGGCGATGGGAACGCCCTTCGCGCGCGCCATTTCCCAGAGCGCGGGGACGTCGACGGAAAGGTTCGGCGCGCCGTTGGCGTAAGGAACTCCGGCGGCGATCGCGGCGTAGGCGTAGATCATCGACGGCGGGATGTCGGGCGAGTTCTGCTCGAGTCCTTTCTCGAAAGCCGGTAGTGTCTCGTGCACCGGCTTCTGCTGGGCGTAGACCTCTGTCGAGCCGCACCACACCATCACGGCGCGCGATGCGCCGGTGGACTTGCGGAAGTCCTGGATGTCCTTCACGAGCGCGTCCGCGAGGTGGCGCTTGGTCTGGCCCTTCTTGACGTTGGGGCCGTCGAGGTTCTTGACCCATTCGTGCTCGAAGACCGCGGGCATCGGTCGGACGGATTCGAGCTCGCCGCGGACGGCCGAGAGCATCTCCTGGGGGAGAACGCCGGCCTTCACGGCGGCCTCGTAGGTGTTGTCGGGAAAGATGTCCCAGCCTCCGAACACCAGGTCCGAAAGCTCCGCCAGCGGCACCAGCTCCTTGACCGGAGCAAAGCGCGGCTTCGTGCGCTTGCCCAGGCGCAGCTTCTGCATCTGTGTCACGGACCCGAACGGCCGGGCGACGCCCTTGCGGATCAGATGCACGCCGGCGATCAGCGTGGTCGACACGGCGCCGAGCCCGGGCAGCAGGACCGCGAGCCGGCCCGTGGCCGGCGCGATCTTCTTCTCGAGCTCGGGGTAGAACGAGGTCCGATCCGTCATGAAGCGCTCCTTGGACGTCTTTCGGCAAGGGTGATCGCCGTCAGCGCGAGGAAGTACACCGGCGCGCCGACGGCCGCGAGAACGAGGAACCAGCGGGCCTTGCCGAAGAGGGACAGTATCAGAACGAGGTAGATGAAATCGCGGCGCGTCAGCGCGTCGGCGACGCGAGAGAGCCGCGACGGGCCCGAGGCCGCGACCGACGTGAACAGCGGTCCTTCCTTGGGGCCCGCCATCGTGTGCGAGTAGACGAGATACGCCGACGCGAGGGTTGCCAGAACCGCCAGCGCTCCCAGAAGGAGAGGCCAGGGCTGGCCGACGGCGCGGCTCCATCCGATCGCCATCGCCGAGAAGACCCCGACGTGGACGACGTTGTCGCCCCAGAAGTCGAGCAGCCCGCCCCAGCGGGATTCCTGGAATCGCAGGCGCGCGAGCTCGCCGTCGCAGCCGTCGAGGATCGAGTGGAGAAGAAAAAGCAGCGCTCCGATCGTCTCGCTGGGAGCGACGGGCCGCAGGAAAAAGACGGCTCCGAGAAGGCCCACGCAGACGGAGAAGATCGTCATGGCATTGGGCGATACGGACGTCGCCGCGAGACGGCGGCTGATCGCGAGCGATACGCGGCGCTCGAAATGCCGCGACATGAAGCCCTCGGTGTCCTTGACGAGGCCGTCGAGCAGGAAGCGCTCGGCGCGGCGCAGATCCCGCCTCGTCCGAACGGGAACGCCGGCGGCGGCTCCCGCACGCAGGAGCTCGAGGTCCCGGACGGCCACCACCGTGGTCCAGGGAAGGAGCAGCGCGCCCTCCGGCGGCGCTGTCAGGAATTCCGCTCCGGTACCCGCGAGCGCCGCGCGCGCGCGTTCGTCCGCGCAGACGACCGCGACGCGGGAGAATCCGGCGCGCGCGGCCGCGAGCACGGTGCGGCGGATCAGGGGAAGGCCCAGGAGAATCGTCTCCGGCGGAGCCTCGCCCGTTTCCGCCGGGCGAATCAGAGCGAGCGTGGTGGTCATCGACTCCGTATCCTCGCCGCCATGCGGTCGACCGGAAGCGGCTCGCCGCCTCTTCGGCTCGACTCCTTGGCGAGCGCGAGGACATTCGCGCAGAGCGTGGCCTCTCCGAGGTTGCGCCCGCGTTCCCGAGGCTCGAGGACTTCCCCGAGGAAGACCTCGATGACTCCTCCGAACCACTCGGGATGGTGCGAGCCCTCGGTGAGCGCCGGCAGGGTCCACTCCTGGACGGGCCGAGCACCGTTCTTCTCCTCGAGCGTGAGCCGGCCGCCGTCGAGCTTGAGAATACCCTGCGTCCCCTCGATCTCGGCGCGGTTGGCGCGGGTCTCGCCGGACCAGGTCAGAAAGACCTCGGCCGACGCCGACGGATAGACCAGGAAAACGTCGGCCGTGTCCTCGATCGCGTGCTCCGTCTGGCGTCGGTTTTCCAGGCGCGCGGCGACCGTGCGCGGCGCCGAGGCCATCAACGAGGAAAGGACGTAGAGGGCGTGCCAGCCGTGGTCCTGGAGGATCCCTCCTCCCGACTGTGCCGGGTCCAGGCGCCAGTTGTCGGAGTCTCCGGCGGTCCCGGCCGGCTCGGTGCGCAGGGTCTCCCAGCGCACGCGGCGCGTCTCGCCGATCGCTCCCGAGCGCACCAGCTCGCCGATCTTCGCCAGCGCAGGCGCGTAGAGCCAGTTGTGCACCGTGACGAGGGCGCGCTCCTTCTCGGCCGACAGCACCGGGAGCCCTCGCAGCTCCTCGGGAGCGAGCACCAGCGGCTTCTCGCAGAGGACGTGGAGCGACCGCGCGAGCGCCTGCCGGACGAGCATTCCGTGCGTGGACGGAGGAGTACAGATGTCGACGAAGTCGAGCGGCTCCTTCGAAAGAAGATCCTCGGGACTGTCGTACCAGGCGACGCCAGGCAGCGCGCGCGAGAGCTCCTCGCGCCTCTCCGGACGAGAGTCGCAGGCCGCCACGATCGCCGCGTCCGAACGCGCCTGCCATCCCGGAAGATGCCCGAGGACGGCGACGTTGCCGACGCCGATGAAAGCGCCTTTCAACATGATTGTTGCGAGCGATCCCTCAGGATCTGGCCGACGCCACCCCTCAAGCCAGCTTCCATGCGCGCGCGGTCGCGGCCAGCGCCTCGTCGAAGATTTCGAGGCCGTCGAGGGCGGTTGTCTCGTCGATGTTCAGAGGCGGGTTGAGACGAATGACGGGCGTGTAGGACATCGCGAGAAGGCCCCGCCGCAGGCACTCCTGGAACAGCGCCCGGGTGAAGTTCTTGGAGACGAGCTCCTTCGTCCGCCGGTCGCGGACGAGCTCGAGGCCGAGGAGGAGACCTTTGCCCCGCACGTCTCCCACGATCCGGTGCTTCTCCTGCATCGCCTGGAGCCGCGCGAGCATCTTCGCGCCGACTCTCTCGGAGTTTTCGACCAGGTTCTCGTTGAGGATGATCTCCAGGGCCGCCATGCCGGCTGCGGCGGCCAGGGGATTACCGCCGTAGGAGGAGGAGCTGCCCGAGGGATTCGAGAAGGGCTTCGCCTTCGTCAGCTCGTCGGTCGAGACGACCGCCGAGAGCGGGAATCCGCCACCGATGCCCTTGCCACACGTCATCACGTCGGGCACCACACCGTCGTGGTCCACGCCCCAGAACTTCCCGGTCCGTCCGAAGCCCGTGATCATCTCGTCGGCGATGAAGAGCGCTCCGTGGTCCTTCGCGATGGCGCGCACCGCGGGCAGGAATCCCGGCGGCGGAATCACGTTCCCGGCGGTTCCCTGCATGGGTTCGACGATGATCGCGGCGATCTGTCCGGCGGACTGGTTGCGGATGACTTCGCGCGTCTTTTCAGCGCAGGCGATTCCGCAATCGGGATAGGTCAGGTTCAGGGGACAGCGATAGCAGTACGCGTAGGGCGCGGAGTACATTCCGGGAACGAACGGCCCCATGCCCTCCTTGAAGTCCCCCCAGAGCAGCGGCAGGACGCCTCCCGTCTTGCCGTGGAACGCGCCCGTGTAGCCGACGAACTCGCCTTTCTTCGTGACCGACTTGGCCAGGCGGAACGCCGCTTCGACGGCTTCGGCGCCGCCGGAGAAGAGCTGGATTCGCGTCAGGCCCTTCGGCGTGACGCTGCCGAGGAGGTCCAGGAACTTCGCGCGGATCTCGGTGGTGAAGCTCCCGAAGGTCAGCTTCGCGGCTTGCTCCTGGAGGGCGCGCACGTAGTGTGGATGGCAGTGTCCGACGCTTCCGATCGCGATCCCGGCGATGAAGTCGATGTACGAGTGACCGTCGGCGTCGAAGATCCGGCTCCCCTCGCCGCGCGCCATGGCCAGGCCCGCGTACAGCGCGAAGGACTGGAGCCCCGGCGCCATGTGACGCTGCTCGAGGGCCACGATCTCCTGCGAGTGCGGGCCGACCTCGATGCGGTTCTTCACCGTTTCGGTCATCGGGACGCTCGCATACGGACGGTATCGCGAGTGAACCTCGCGGCCAGGAGCGCGGCGATGTGCCGGGCCGCCTGGGCCCGAAAGAGCGCGAAGCTCGGCCAGGCGTTCAAGTCGATCACGGAGATTGCGCCGCTCTTGGCGACGATGGCGTCGCCGCCGTAGACCTCCAGGCCCAGCGCGTCGGCGGCACGCGACGT
>Ga0075425_100000674_pt1 | contig 32521 bp, 27 predicted proteins | sample SoiMethybrSBSTD4_FD_75300 | JGI IMG/M metagenome (GOLD analysis project Ga0075425, IMG submission 75300) | Bulk soil microbial communities from a Populus tree surrounding site in Tennessee, USA - Soil MetaG P. TD hybrid SBSTD4 | ecosystem: Environmental > Terrestrial > Soil > Tree plantation... | reverse complement strand
AGGGCCAATAAGTCTTGCTGGTGGGATTGTGGAGAAAAAAGAACTTTTGTCGACGTTTTTGGGCGGTCCAGCGGAACTCTTCTTTCACTCGGAATCGCGCAACTGCAGATCAGAATTTTCGTTGAATTCCCTCTTTTTCCTTAAACTAGGTGTTTAAGTATTTTCCTGCACTTCGCCATACAGGATATACCTGATGGAACAAGCTTGCACATTCCCGTAAACTGTTGATGTGGCGAAGTTAGTAGGCAAAGCTCCTGGGGGCGGTTTGGACCGGCGGCTAATCCGAGTCCTACACTCCTTACCGTAGTAGACCGAACCACAATTTGAGCCACTAAGCGACGCATTCGCGGCGCGTTCGCCTTGGGATTGTCTTTAGCATACCCAAGCCCAGAGGCCCCAAGCTATGAGAATTGCACAGGTCGCACCACTGTTTGAAAGCGTACCGCCAACAACCTACGGCGGTACTGAGCGAGTTGTCTCCTGGCTCACCGAAGAATTGGTGAGACTTGGGCATGACGTGACGCTATTCGCGAGCGGCGACTCGATGACCACCGCACGGTTGGTTCCAGTTTGTGAGAGGTCACTCCGGCTTGACCCGCGATGCACAGACCAACTGGCACACCACTTTGTAATGCTCGATCGTGTCCTGCGTGAAAAGGACAACTTCGATCTGATTCACTTCCATATTGACTATTTGCATTTTCCGATGACTCGGTCGCAGAATCTGGCGCACTTGTCCACCCTTCACGGGCGGCTTGATATTGCCGATCTGCAGCCTCTGTATCGAAGCTACAGAGAGATGCCGCTCACCTCGATTTCGAACGCCCAGCGCGATCCCCTGCCATGGGTGAACTGGCAGGGCACCGTGCATCATGGCATGCCGAAAGATTTATTTTCCTTATACCCAAAGTCAGGCAAGTACCTGGCATTTCTGGGCAGAACTTCGCCTGAAAAGGGCTTGGATGAGGCCATCGAGATCGCCAAAATGTGCGCCATGCCGCTGAAGATTGCGGCGAAGATTGATCGTGTGGACGTGGAATACTTCAACACTGTCATCAAACCCTTACTCAACCACCCACTGGTGGAGTTTGTGGGAGAGATTGGATATCCGGAGAAGATTGACTTTCTGGGAAACGCCACAGCCCTGCTCTTTCCAATTCAGTGGCCAGAGCCTTTCGGCATCGTTATGATCGAAGCGATGGCCTGTGGAACTCCGGTGATTGCTTACCCCAGGGGTTCCGTTCCTGAAATTATTGAGGATGGCCTCACGGGTTTTATCGTTTCAAACAGTAAACAAGCCGCCGAGGCAATCTGCAACCTGGAGAGGTTTAATCGCACCAACTGCCGCAAGCGCTTTGAACAGCGGTTCACTGACGGGCGAATGGCGCAGGATTATCTTGCGATTTACGAACGTCTGGTGCAGGGTGAAGAGGCGCCGCTGGCAGTCACCGATGGAGTGCTGAGTTGGATGAAGCTGGAGTCACCCAGCAGTACTACATAGCGACCCGCTCTTCCCCTGCGGATGACCTCACTCGCGTTCTGAAGTACGGCAAGATGTTTGCCGTATTCGATCGTCACGGTGACATCGGCGTTGCCGGGCGTGGTGAAGAAGGGATTTTTTATCAGGGCACGCGGTTTCTTTCCCGCCTCGCAGTTTCTCTTTGGGGCTACCGGCCTCTACTTCTGAGTTCCACCATTCAATCGGATAATTTCGTCTTCATTGCGGATCTCGCAAATCTGGACGTCTCCCGCGATGGCGAGGTGTGCGTGCCGCGAGATACCGTGCACTTGCTTCGATCAAGGTTTCTCTGGCAGGGCATGTGTTATGAAGAGCTAAAGATCGTCAATTATGGTCTCGCACCGCTGCTCATTCCGTTGCGAATCGGCCTCGGGGCGGATTTCGCGGACATCTTTGAAGTTCGTGGCACCAAACGTGAGCGCAAGGGCCGACGTCTGGAGGGCAGCTTCGAGAAAGCCAATCTTCAGCTTGCGTACGAAGGGCTGGACGGAGTGGTTCGACGTACGAATGTCCATTCAGAACCGCCGGCGACAAAAGCATCGGCTTCGGAGCTGCAGTTCGACGTGCCACTTGCTCCTAAAAAGGACGCGACGTTTCATCTCCTCATCTCTACATCGTGCGATTCGACTGCGAACCATAACTCCGTAGGCTATACACGCGCTCTGGCTGCGGCTAATACTGAGCTGAGCGCCGCACTTTCGAGTGTCTGCCGAATTTCCAGCTCTAACAACCGCTTTAATGAATGGATGAAGCGTTCCGTCGCAGATATAGAAATGATGACGCTAGGCAATCCGGAGACGAATTATCCGTACGCCGGGGTGCCGTGGTTCAGCACCGTGTTCGGACGGGACGGCATCATCACTGCGCTGGAACTCCTCTGGGTGAGTCCGTGGATTGCAAAAGGTGTACTGGAACATCTCTCTTCCATGCAAGCGCAGGAGCACAGCTCCGAAAAGGATGCCGAGCCGGGAAAGATTCTGCATGAAATGCGCAAAGGGGAGATGGCCGCCCTGGGCGAAGTGCCATTCGGGTGTTACTACGGCAGTGTTGATTCGACGCCTCTGTTCATCATCCTGGCGGAAGCCTACTACGCGCGGACGGGAGATCGGCTTTTTGTTGAGCAGTTGTGGCCACACATCGAGCGTGCTCTGGAATGGATCGACAAATATGGTGATGTCGACGGCGATGGGTTCGTGGAATACGCCAGGCACTCCACTCGCGGGCTGACACAACAGGGCTGGAAGGACTCCGGCGATTCGGTGTTTCACGCGGATGGGGAGCTGGCGGAGCCTCCCATCGCATTATGCGAAGTGCAGGGTTACGTTTATGCCGCAAAGCTGGCGGCTGCAAGGCTAAGTGCGGCGCTAGGTGATCGCAATAGATGCTCGGCGTTGCAAGAGGAAGCGGAAAGACTCAGGCTCAAATTCGACGAAGCCTTCTGGTGCCCGGAGCTTGCGACCTACGCGCTGGCTCTCGACGGAAACAAGCGGCCTTGCAGAGTGCGCGCTTCCAATGCGGGACATTGCCTTTACACGAGAATCGCAAGCCCCGAGCGCGCCCAGTGGGTGGCCCAGACCCTGCTGGGAGAGGACTTTTTTACGGGCTGGGGTGTTCGGACTTTAGGCAGGAACGAAGTACGCTATAACCCGATCTCATACCACAACGGCTCGATTTGGCCTCACGACAACGGACTCATTGCTGCTGGTCTCGGCCGATACGGGTTTAGGGATCTTGCCGGAAAAATCCTGCTTGGTTTGCTGGACGTAAGCGCGTTTGTCGACCTCCATCGACTTCCAGAGTTGTTTTGCGGAATTGACCGTCACCCGGGGAAGGGGCCGACGTTGTATCCAGTGGCGTGTTCTCCGCAAGCCTGGGCGGCGGGAACAGTGTTCATGCTTCTGGAAGCATGTCTTGGGATCACAGTACGCGGGGCCGAGAAGCAGGTTGTTTTCGATCAACCCAGCCTGCCGGAAGGAATTCCTCAACTCTCAATTAAGGGACTACGCATCGGCAACTCTACTCTGGATCTCTTTCTGGAGCGCAAGGGACGCTCTGTGGATGTACATGTGGTTGACAAAACCGGGGATGTTGACATGTTTGTAAATTGAAATCTTTCAAAGACTCAGCCCCGCATCCTCGTTACACGAGGCTCCGCCCAAAACTTACACCTTATACCGGATACCAAGCTGCCGCTCTGGAGCTTAGATGCTGGTGTGATCACATTCCCCGGAGGCTACGCATGACCAGAGCACTAACCCTTCTCTTAGCCGTGATGTTGGCGGGTGCGCGGCAATCGCGCAAAATACATCGACGACTACCCGCCCAAGGCAACCGAGAGTCTCTCCTCCGCAGGCGGAGACATCGGTTTCTTGCCTTTGCTGGGAATCCTCGGGCTGGGATCTCTGATAGCTGGATTATTCGTTCGCCGCTAAATATTTCCATTCCGCGATTGTTGATTTCTACGCACTTTGATTCCATTCCTACCGAAACAAAAAGGTTCAAAGTCAGAAGCTGCTCAACGCTGGTAGACGGACTCCTCAGCGGCTATGATTTTGACGGATTCAGGTGGGATTCATGTGATCGCGAGCACCGGAGCATTGAAAGATCGGCTTGAGTATGGGCGCAACCTTCGCCACAAGTTGAGGCGCTCCGACCACGCACGTTGGGAGGCACACCAAGGAAGGCGCGATCCCATGGGCATCATTCTGGCAGTGAATCGCCAGCGAATTCCAGAACTCGTGCCCATCAAAATGGCGCGTATGGCAGTCTCACCTTTTGGATTCTTTCGCGGAAATGTGGCGGTTATGGCGGCGGATCTGGCGAGTTTGCCTGCGACCGGGATTCCCGTTCAGATTTGCGGCGACGCTCACGTGCATAATCTGGGTGCTTACTCGGCGCCCGACGGCCGCCTTGTTTTTGACATCAACGACTTCGATGAAACCATCCGAGCGTATTGGGAATGGGACCTGAAGCGGTTGGCGACGAGCCTGGTATTGGCAGGTCGCGAAGCGGGAAACCCTGACCGGCATTGCCGCCAGTCGGTCCTGGTCTGCGCAAACGACTACCGCACCAAGATGCTGGAGTTTTCCAAGATGACTTGCATCGAGGTGCATAAATACAGAATTCATCGCCAGTTCTCCGGGAAAACCGGCAGTTCAGTATTGCGGCGGGCCGAGCGCGAGACTCCCGATCGGACGCTCATGAAACTGACAGTTCCTCACGGGCAATCGCAGATGTTTAAAGAAGATAAGCCGGTATTGAGCCGCCCGGGAAAATCTATGGCGAGCGAAGTATTGCGCTCACTTAAGCCTTACCGCGACACATTGCCGGAATCTAGCCAGCAGGCGCTAAGTTTTTATCGGCCCGTAGATGTGGCGTTTAAGGTTGTGGGGATTGGAAGCGTCGGGACCCATGACTATGTTGTTCTTCACTTTGCCGGCGATGGTACCCGCGATCCTCTTTTTCTGCAGATCAAAGAAGCCCTAAAGTCGGCTTATGCTCCATATGTGAAATCTGCAGAAACTGCAATGCATCAGGGCCAGCGGGTAGTTCATGGCCAGCGTCTTTTCGAAATTCAATCCGACATGATGCTCGGATGGACTTCGATCAAGGGTTCCGATTATCTGGTGCGGCAACTCAGCGATCACAAGGCCTCGATCGACGATGACCGCTTGCGCGGGGCCGGCCTCATCGAATATGCGACCATCTGCGGCGAGGTACTGGCGAAAGGTCATGCACGATCGGGTGATCCGGCGGTCCTCGCCGGATACTTGGGTGTTAGCGACCGCTGGGACAGGGCGCTTGCGAAATTTGCCCTAACCTATGCCGAGCAGACGACTCACGATTACGATCTGTTCAAAAGGTCAATCAGGGGAGGAACGGTAGCCGCGGGGAAGTCGTTTCTGTGAGGGATTTGGGACAAGGCGAAGAGGGTCCGAAGCAAACTCCGGGTGCCGTCATTCTTTGTCGGTAATGCTAACAGGGGTAGATGACGTTCAAAAGCGGCGCTGGTTTAGACGAGCACAGAAGTGGCGGACGGGATGCGAGGGGCGGATCAGTGTCATCAACCCGAGATCCAAAGTCTGAAACGCCGAAGAGCACTTCTGCATGGCCCACAATTGTGGCCCTCCCACGAAAACCTCGCCTTCTCGGGAGCCGATTACAACGCCGCCTCGCTCTCCTGCATTCCCAATTGGACGCCCTTGTGGAAACCTAACGTTGCTGGCCATCCCCTTCATTTTTGGGCTGCCACGGGGCTCGATACACTCTCCGAATTTGTGTGCACCGCCTCCAACCGCCGAACGATACCCCCCTCCCAATCGTTCTCAAACCCGAATCCTGTAACCGTTGATACCCACTTACCGCGCGGGTCAACAATCCAGTTTTGGGGTATCCCAATCCGGTCCAGAGTGGCGTTAACGAAGGTGTGCGCCAGCAGCACCGGAAACTTGTACTGATGTTCTTTTAAGTAGGGTTGCACTAGTCCTGGATTTTCGTCCATGTTGAAGGTCACAACCTGGATGTCTTTGCGTTCTTTGATCATTTGGTAAAGCTTTTCGACATGCGGCAGTTCTGCCCCGCATGGTCCACACCAAGTCGCCCATACATTGATGAGAGTTGTACGTCCACCCAAATCTTTGAGATGCCATGTCTTGCCGGCCATATCACTCAGGGCAAAGTCCGGTAGCTGCCGGTTGGGCTTCATCCAGAGATCCGCAGCCTGTTCGCTTGTGTCCGGCTGTTTTCTCCATGCTTGCCACGCCTCGTCGGTTCCTCCCATCTGCTTCCATAATGCTTTCGTCTCATCCCCCTGATCATCCCAGAACTTGCCGCGTAGCATTTGAGGCTTTGCGGGACTCGTCTGGTTCGCCAGCTGGTAATACGCCAGCGCGTCGGCGTTGTGGCCATCCAGGATCGAAAGGCGCGCACGACAGGTCCAGTACAACCACACGACCCAGCCATCTGTCGGCGGTGCGGTGATCTCAGTTCGCAGCTTCTCCGCCAGTTCTGGCCGTTTCAGCTGTCGCGCTGCGGTGAGCATTTCGGCAATGATGTAGCGATCCCTAGCATCAAGGCCGGCCTCGGCCTCAGCGATGTCATCCGCGCTTCGATTCGTGTCTCTCGCGTCGCGCTTGCGCTCTTGCTCTTGAAGCTTCCTGGCTTTCTCGAGCGTGGCCAAAGCCAGTTCCGGCCGAACTTTGCGCTGCAAGAGAAAGTGTGACGCCATTGCTGATCCGAAGCTCAAATACTCCGCTTCTTCCGCCTGCCTCAGGTCCGATTCGAAAATCGCCAGCACTTCTTTCTCTGACAGGGCTCCGTCACGATCAACCAACTCCTTCCACCCGTAATGAGAAAGGGAATAGTCATCCGTGAACTGCTGAATCCATCCCTTCAGTGCGTCCCGGTGCTGCTGGGTGTAGCGCTCCCATGCTGCCGTGTCGCTCTGGTCCCCCGGTTCCTTATGCGCACTATCCCAGCGAGTTTCGGTTACGTCTCGTGCTTCCTTCGACTTCGGAAATTGCTGGAGCAAGCGATCTTCCTTTACTCGTATTGTCTCCCCCGATGCAGCACTTTGTTTATACCCGCGAATGAGGAAGCTTTGGAATTCGGCATTCGGTGCAGGCACAACCGTCTCCAGGCGTTTCAAATCGTCGGATACCCGCCGCCGGACTGCCTCGTGGTCCGTCGGCGGACTCGTTTGAAACTCGAGCCCCCAGAGGGTTTCGTACGACTGCAACACGTCTGGATCGGTTTCCTCGCGAAGACGTGCGCGTAACGCCGCCGCGACCTTTGCCATTCGATCCTGGTTTCCCTCCGCTGCCAGCCAGCGTTGCGCTTCTCGATCGGTTGAACTGGGACAAAGAGTGAAGAAGGCCGCGACATTTTTGCTCAGTGCCTTCTGATCCCGCGTCCTTCCTCTCCCGTAAAGCCCTGCGAGCCCAAGATATGGCCATGGAGAATCCGGGGCCAGTTCTCGCGCCCGCTCGAACTTTCGAATGGCTTCTGGCGCGTCGTCCCAGAAACGGGAGTATCCGGACCAATAGACCGCCACTGGGTCATTTGGGTTAGCCTTTTCGCGGGCCTTGAAACTTTGCTGCAACGCGGGCAACAAGTCGAGGTCGCCATACCATGCGTACCAGATCAAATCGTGCGCGGGATACACTTCCCTCGGAAACTTTTCCATCAGCGCCTGAATGATCTCCACCCTTCGTGCCATTCGCTCGTACGTCTTCATGCCTTCGAACTTCTTGGGATCGAGCTGCTTACGCATTGCGATGCGTAGTTCGCGAGGCGGCTCGCATCCGGGAAGCGATTTGTCGGTTTGCGCGTTTGCCGCAGAGAAAACGAGGAAGGTTACGAACACCCCAAGCATCCGGTCCGGCGACGTGGACATAGACAGCTCCTTGGGATTGCGAGGTAAGCGCCTGGCCCGATACATCATAACGTTACTTCGGTTTTCAGATATCCCATATTCTAGTGCCGCCCAACCATCGCGCCTCTTGTGAGACCCGGTGTTGGAATCTAGCGCAATTGTTGTTGTTAACGCATTGTAAAAGGGCGCCCCTTTGGAGGTTTGAACCTCATGCTCTTGCCAGAACCACTTCCAGCTTGAGCTGCGGAGCTATCGCGGCGAGGACCGTCTCCGTGACCGCTCGCTGGCTGATCTTTGCTCCCTGCACTTCTACGAGCGTCACTGCGGAGATCGCAGAGTAAGCCTGGCCCGCCGCAATCAGTTGCACCAGTGCCGTCTGCAGCGGTGAAAGGCTGGGATTGAAGGCGACGTTCTCAATGTAGCAACCTTGAAAAATGCGCCCTCCAGTGGTGCGAATGGCGACGCCTGCCGGCGATTTGCTGTACGGCGCATAGGCTCTGCACGCTGCGTCCAGGGCTGCGGCGGTCAGAGCATCGGAAGCTCCGAAGGTGAGGGCAAGGTTCGCTTTCCGGATTGGCAGCGCTCCCTGCGTCGCTCCCAGCGCCGCAGGTCCGAAAGCAGCCGGCAAAATCGACGCCAGCTTGGCCGGGGGCTGATTCGGGACCAGAATCAGAAGTTCTCCCGCAGGCGATAGTTCTTCCATGAACTGCCGGCAGTGGCCGCAAGGCGCGCCGCCCACCACTGCCAGCGAGGTGACCGACTGCTCGGAGTTCATGTATGCGTTCGACAGGGCCGATTGTTCGGCATGCACGGCGAATCCCAGACATTGGCCGGGAATCTCGATGTTGGCCCCCAGATAGAAACTGCCACTGGCCCCACGCCCGACGACGCCAACGAAGAAGTTCGAAATCGGCGCACGCGAATAGCTCTGTGCCAGTGGCAGCAAGCCCAACATCAGCTCGTCGAGGCTGGCATTCTCGCTTTTCCCAAGGGCTTCGACTGCGGTGGCAGGAATCCGGCCGCTGAACTTGGGATCTTCGAGGACTTGGCGCAGCAGAACGCGAGAGTCCTCTCTCAACTTCGGCAGCCGCGCGCGGAGAGCCTCATCCTTTGTTTTGTGAGCGAAAAGTGAAGAGTTCATAAACGCCAACCCCAGGGTTGATGTGCCCAAACGAGTGAGAGCCGTGCGCCGGCTGACGCCGCTGTCGGCAGACCGAGAGCGCATTCTGCCTCCAAGGTATTTAAGAAAAGTCGCGAATGAGTATATCCACCGGCGGGGGCTGGCGCGGTTATCTTTCGTTCGAACCGCAGAGATTAGGCTACCCCGGATTTCAACCCTACCCTTTATCCAGCCCACTGTATTGGACTTGCTCAAAGCGGCTGTTTAAACCCCCATAGATTGGCCTACTGGCGCGAGCTGGCCGCACCAGCAAACTGAAAAGGTCCAAAGGCTGTGCTAATGGGCGACTCGGCGGGATTTACAGCCTATACCGGATGTCTTTTGGCCAGAGATGCGAGTATGCTTTCAGCTGAAATCAAATTGTGCACAAGCACAACCAACGAGGTCTTTCAATGAAAACGAACGGGTTGCTGAAGAGATGCCTCACGCTATTTGCTGGTCTCATTCTGGTGTTCAGCAGCGTGGGTTTTGCGGAGGATGATAAGGCGACCACAGAAGATCAGACGGATATAGCGAAACGGCTGGATGCGGCAGCCAATGTATTAAATGAAATCATGGGGGCGCCTGATAACGGCATCCCGGATAATATTCTTGGAGACGCAAAGTGCGTGGCCGTGGTGCCCTCGATGGTGAAGTTCGCTCTTGGCGTTGGCGGCCAACACGGAAAAGGTGTGGCGACGTGCAGAACCGCCGCTCGCTGGAGCGCGCCTGCTCCAATCACGGTCACGGGCGGAAGCTTTGGACTTCAGATTGGCGGACAGGCAACTGATTTAGTCATGCTGGTGATGAACCAAAAGGGCATGGAACATCTCCTCTCCAGCAAATTCAAGATCGGAGCGGATGCCTCTGCAGCGGCTGGTCCAGTTGGACGCCACGCCGCAGCGGATACGGATTGGAAGTTGAAAGCCGAAGTGCTCAGCTATTCGCGCTCGCGCGGAGCTTTTGCGGGAGTGGACTTGAGTGGCGCATCCATAAAGCAAGATAAGGACGAAACCCACATCTTGTACGGGAAGATGGTTCCCTTCGAGACTATTTTGTCCGGCAAGGTGCCAGCTCCTAAGGAAAGCCACTCCTTTCTGGCAACCCTGGAGAAGTACGCTCCTACACCAACCCAGCGCGGCAGCCTGAACACGAACACTGAGACCAAGTAGAAAAGGACTGGTCAGCGCTGGAATTCGGCCGGGGATGATTCCCGGCCTTTGTTTTTGGAGCTTAGGCGGTGACGTCGCAGCTGATCTGAATTTCCCGTGAACCGTTCACGTATTCTTCGAATTCGCTGGCTCTGTGCCCGGAGCTGTGTTCGGCAAGAACACGCTGCTGGGCGGCGCGGCCGATTCGCCTGATTTCGCCAGCATCCCTCTCCGACAGGTAGCGGACCACATCCTCTGATGAGGAGGGCACGAGAATTTCCTTCCCTGGGGCAAAGAAGCTTTCCAGTCCGTGCCATGAATCGGAAACAATCGTGGCGCCGCAACCGGCTGCTTCGAACAGGCGAACTGAGGGTGAGTAGCCTGCCGCCACCATTTCCCTCCTGGTCAGATTTAGCGTCAGCCGGGAAGAGCAGTAGAAGCTGGGGTGCAGCCTTGGTTCGAGATGAATGATCCGGCGCACATTCCGCGGCCATTTGAGATCGGGAGGATACTGCGGTCCGGCGAGGAGGAACTTCTTGCCCGGCAAACGCCTGGCCGGTTCGCAAAAAAGTTCCTGGAGTTTGGCCTGCCGATCAGGGGCGTAAGTTCCCATGTAACTCAGATCGGAGGCGTGTTGGGGATTCGGAGTACATAAGCCGCAGTTTTCCGGATCAAAGGAACAATACAGAGGAACGGCTCTTTGAGCCCCGAATTTCTGCTCCAGTTCGAGCAGCAGAGGGCCGCCGGTAAAGCTGAAATAGATATCGAAGCCAGCGACCTGCTCTGGCATTAAGTAATCAGTTCGGCCGGCGCGCAGAGCGGCGATAGTGATCGGCGTGTCGATGTCGTAAAACGCCTTGATCGAGGCTGCCGAATCAAACACTTCATCAATCGCTTCAAGTCCATCCGGAAAGTAGGAGCCGACCAGGGCGACGTCGGAGTCGTCCAGTTCCCTACGCACTTTCGGGAGCACGTCCCCCCAGGTCTCGTAGATTTGAAGCTCGCAGAATGGCGGCTCTGGCATGTCGCGGTTGGAGCTGTACCATTCCTGATTGCGCTCGAAGAAAACGATGTCGTGCCCTCGCTTGCGCAGGGCGCGCAGTAATGCGCGGTAGGTTGTGGCGTGCCCATTTCCCCAGGAAGATGTGATCGCCAGACCGAAGACGACTATTTTCATTTCCGTCCTTTACTCAGGCATGAGAGTACGCCACTGGTGCAGGATCAGGTTTTCTGACGGGAAAAGCGGGGCGCAAGGTTGCATCTACTTGGTTGGCGCGCAGGCTGTAAGTATGATCGCGCAGAGCGCGTTGCAGCATTCTTCGGCCGATTTGGGCTGCCTGCTCGCCGGGGTAGCTGCGTAGGAGAGAGGCCATCTCCTCCGCCGAACGTGCCACTAGAATTTCCTCGCCGGGCGCGAAAAACTGGTCAATGCCGGCCCATGCGTCTGTTATGAGGCAAGCTCCGGCGCCGGCGGCTTCGAAGATCCGCGTTGGTGGGGAGAATCCGACAGCGGCCATCGACTGACGATTGATATTGAGGATCATCCGGGCTGAACAGTTAATCCGGTTATGATCGGCAATGGCGACATGTCCGATCCAGCGCACGTTGCGCGGCAGCGCCCTTCCGCCCCAACCTTCGCCACCGAGTACGAATTTGAGCTCAGGAGCAAGCTCGGCGGCAGCAAGAAAAAACTTCCCAACACGCTGCTCGCGATCCGGCAAACGATGTCCCACAAACGCCAGATCGCAAATAAGACTCGGGTCTGGCTCAACCGGAAAGTGGGTCTCGGGATCAAGCGCGTTGTAAATGGGAACACAGTTTTGCGCACCTAAAGCGAGGTAATGTCCCACCACCGGCGGACCACCACCGTAGGTGAACACAAAATCATATTGTGGAATCAGAGGACGAAACCGATCGCCTGGATCGTTGTCGACCCGCGCCAGCGTGGCCGGCGCGTCAACATCCCAAAAAGCAGCCTTAGCACGGCCTGAGCGGCATCGCAGAACCGCCTCTTCGAGAAATTCGTCATCAGCCCCCACCCCGCTGTGCTTGATGATCAAATCCGCATCACCTGCCTCGGCTAACACTCTCTCCAGCTCTCGCGGCGTCTGATAGACACGCACGGTGGCGTAATCGATTTCACCCGCGTCACGTTTCTGCTGCCGCCCATAGATTTCAGGCTCGGCGAAGGTAATGTCGTAGCCGATTCTGTGCAGGTTCTTGTAGATTCCCCGGTAATAAGTTGCCGCGCCGTTCCAGTATGAGGAAGTCAAACTGGAGCCGAAGACGAAGAGTCTCATTTCCCGAGTTCCTCGCAGATGTCCAGAAATTGCAGCCCGCGGTGGGCGCAGGTATGTCGCTGCCGGATAGTTTCGAGGCCATTTGTCGCAATCTGCTGGCGCGCGGCGTCATCCTTGAGGAGATGGCGAATCTCGGCTTCCATAGCGGGTCCATCGAGAACGCAGAGATAATCTTCACCGGGACGGAACAGTCCTTCGGTGTCGGCCCAGGGAGAACATAGCAGAGGAATGCCGCACGCCAGCGCCTCGAAAACGCGAATGGTGGGGACGCCGCTCAATCCGTTGGCATAAAATCTCCGCGGCACGTGCAAAGTTAAGAGACTGCGCGCGTAGGTCTGCGGAGCTTCGAGATTGGGCAGGTATCCTCGGTACTCAATTCCCGCTTCGTTCAGCATGGCCCGGGCTTCCGCAGGATATCTCACACCGTGAACCGCGACGGTTCGCTTCAATTTCTTGGCCGGCACGATCAAAAACTCCTGCAGCTCCCGCGTGCGCTCTTCCTCTCCCCAGTTCCCTACCCAGATGACATCTGTGTCCTTGTCCCGCGGCAGCGGGTGGAAGTGAGCGACATCGGCAGCTTCCTGGAAGACCCAGACTTGGTTCACATTGAATACTTCCGCGTAAATACGCCGGATCGCCTCGCCGAATGCCAGAACACCATCGAATCTATGCAGAGACATCCGGGCGATCTGTTCAGGATTCGTGTAGGCGCGGTGATGCGTGTCATGAAACAATGCACGGAAGCCGAGCTTCGGCTTAAGCGCCAGGATTGCGTCTACTACTTCGGGATCATTCCACTCATGAATGATGACGATATCGGAGCCCCGCAGCTCCTCTTCGGCGTAATCCAGGAAAAATTCGCCTCGTCTGAAGAAACGGACATCGAGTGTCGGAAAGGCTTTTCGGAAATTACGAAACGCGTCCGCTGCCTTCTCAATTCCCTCTTCTACAAGGTTGGTCATGGACCAGGAATCCGTCTCCTCGTAGCAGCGGACATCGTGGCCCATGCGCGTCAGCTCATATGCCAGCCCGCGCAGAAAATGCGCATTCCCGTGGTTCCAGTCAGAAATCCAGGAATGCGCAAAAATGCGGATTTTAAGGCGTCCGGTCACGCAACTTGCTCAGTTGCAGCAACGCTTTCGTACACGTTAGCGTAATTCTCAACCATGCGGTCCGCGGTGAATCGCTCGCAGGCGGTGTTGTAGGCGAGAGTTGCGAAGTGTTGCCGCAGCTCGGCACTGCCGCTCAGTTCACGCAGAACGTATTCCAGATCCTCTGGATCACCCTGCTGAAAGTAGCAAGCCGAATCTCCCCACAGCTCGTGGAACACGGGAATGTCATTTGCAACTACCGCGCACCGCGAAAAAGCTGCTTCCAGTGGGGCCAACCCGAACGGTTCGTAACGTGACGTCGCCACGTACATAGCCGCGCGGCCGTAGAGCTCGCGCAACTGTTCCTGCGACATGGAACCATGAAATTGCATTCTGGGCCGGCCGAACTCGGCTTCTGCGGCATGGTCCAACTCTTTCCCCGGTTCGTGCCGCGATCCGACAATGCAAACTTGAGCAGGATAATCGCGTTCGAGCAGCAGAGACACGTGCTTGCCGGGGTCCCACAAACGTCCCACAGATACGGCGATGTTTTCTTTGTCGTATTCCGGGTGAAAGAGGGACGGAGTACGTCCGTTGTGGACGACCATGCCGTAGCCGGGGCTCACGTAATAGGTGCGCAACCGGTCCAGCATCCATTGCGAAGGCGCGATTACTACGTCAGCGCAACTCAGACCGCTGGTGACGATTCTTCGATACCAGCGCATCCAAGGGCTATCTTCGGGTTCGCTGCCGTGCACTGCGATCCACCAGCTGACAACGTCACTGTGCGCGACCACGATACGCGGCAGTTGAGGAGATACCGTGCCGTAACAGTACTGATTCAAGTGCAGCAGATCCGGGCGGACTTCACGAATTACGGCCTCCAGATACTCGCTCGACTCGTGTACATCGCGTTGAGAATCCTGCATCCATTCCAGCCGATAGGCCGTGGGCCGGTAATCCAGTCCCTCCAGGCCATCCATCCATGTGGTCTGTTCCGCGACCGGGATCTTTCCAAAGCTTACTAGCGTGACCCGATTTCCCCGTCGTACCAGACTGCTCACCAACTCCTGGGTGTAGGTCCACACGCCACCCACGGTGTCGGAAGTCATCAATAGGTGCATTCCAGATCCTCGATGGGCGCCGGTTGCGCATCCTGTAGGTCGCTGTAGCCTTTCGCGCGAAATGTATTGGTGTAGTAATGGTGAGCGCGCTCCCAGGCGTAGTCGTCGGGGGCGCCGAACATCTGCGTGTACATGGGCGTCCCGGGATACGGGAACATCGGCACCGGCTCGCTCACCCAGATCTCATGCTTTTTCAGATTGTCCTGCCACGCGCGGATCTGGCTGCGATCGTCGTGCTCAGTAAGGATAAGGTTCGCCTGCACCCAGGGAATTCTCTTCCGCGCGTAGATCAGCAGCTCGGAGAGGCGCTCCGTGGACAGCTTGCAGCCTTTGTTCAGTTCATCGCGGCCTTCTTCGGTGATCGATTCGATGCCGCACTCCATGGATATGCAACGCGCGTTGCCCAGGAGGTCGAGTGCTTCTTCATTCCAGAGGTCGATGCGAGTCTGCAGGCCGATAGATATGGGCCTGTGCGCAAGCTCCTGGAGCAGACGGCGAACGTTTCTGCCGACACCAAAGATTTCGTCGATCCAGTAAATGTAGTCGACGCCGCGTGCGATCAGAGCGTCAACTTCCGCCAAAACAGCGTGCACGTCGCGCTCGCGGAATTTGTTCCGGAAGAGAGTCTTGTTGCAGAAACTGCAAGCCCAGGGACATCCCCGGGCAAACTCGAGCTCGGCCCCGTGCCCGGAGCCGGTGAATACATGATGCCGATGCATATGAGCTTCGACGTTGTAGTTGTCGAAGCCAAGCGAGTTCAGGCTCTTCATGTCGGTAACCGCGAGCGCCGGAGTCATGTGCTCGCCCTCTTCATCTTTCCAGCAGCAGCCCTGAATTTCCCGCCACGGTGTTCCTGCAAGCTGAGGAATCGTCTCATCGGGCTCGCCGCGTAGTGCTACATCGCAATTCAGCTTGCGTAACGTGGCCGCAGGCGTTGCGGAGGAGTGGGGGCCTATCGCCACCTTCACCGCCCTGTCGCCCAGCTCGGCAAACCATTTTTTCGGCACCCTCAGTTCCGGCGGAGGGCATCGCCAGAACAGATAAGACGGAGCGGTGGGAATCACCAGGAAGTCAGCATGAAAATCGTCGACCCGGCTCTTCACTTCTTGCATATTCAGCCTGTCGAGCGGCGCATCCACCAGCAGCGCATCGTGCCCTGCTTCATGGATCTTGTCGCATGCAAACATAAGTTCGAGCGGGTAGTGTGGCTCCTGGCAGCCGAAGTAGGTTGAGCCTTCGAATGTCCATGCCGGATTGACCAGGGCGAATTTCACGATGCCGTCCGTGGGGCTTCCTGCAGAGCCTCAGTAGCGATCTCGACCGGTAGCGGCTCGGCGAACAAACTGCGGTTTTGCTTCCACCAGTCGCAGATGTTTTCGAGGGTTGCTCTTACGTCGCTGTGTGGACGCCATCCCGTATGCTGCTGAAGCTTGCGGTAATCGGTGACGTAGAAGAGTTGGTCTCCGGGACGCGATCCTTCCATGCGGTAACGCAGGCGGTTCCCCGTGACCGCTTCGATCTCGTCGATAATTTCGAGCAGGGAGGTCGAGTTTTCAATCCCGCCGCCCACGTTGTAAACCTCTCCCGCCGTTTGATCGAGATGCAGCCTCGCCGCCTCGAATGCCCGCAGCAGATCCTCGACATAAAGCACATCGCGTACCTGGCGTCCGTCCCCGTAAATCGTTACCGGAAGGTTCTGCAGGGCCGAATAGAGAAAATGCGCCACCCAACCCTGATCCTCGTTGCCGAATTGGTGCGGTCCGGCAATACAGGACATGCGAAAAACAACTGTCGGCAACCCGAACATGCGGCTGTAGTCGTGCACGTACTGGTCGGCAGAACCTTTGGAGCAGCCGTAGGGGGTATAGAAGTCAAGCGGCTGGGATTCATTCGTGCCGCGGTCGTGATAGCTGGTGTAACGTTTGCCTTTTGCGACCAGGCCTTGCAACGCCAGGTGTCCGTAAACTTTGTTCGTAGAGGTAAACAGAACAAATGGCCGCCGTCCTGTCTTCCGCGCCGCTTCCAGGATGTTGAGAGTGCCGCCGACGTTGACTTCGAAGTCGAGCCGCGGATCATCCACTGAAGTGGTCACTGCTACCTGCGCCGCGAAGTGATAGATCTCTGTAGCTCCGCGCACTGCCTGGTCCACCAGCACCGGGTCGCGAACGTCGCCGATCGTCGTCCTCAGCCGGCCAGATCTCCCGACCATCCGCTGTAGCCAGGCTAGGTTCTCACGAACCCCTTTTCGCGAAAGATTGTCAAAAATACAGACTCTTGCCTTGGTTGTCTTCAGAAGATGATACGCCCAGTTGGAGCCGATGAATCCTGCTCCGCCAAAGATCAGCACAGACCGAAATGGCACTACCTTACTCATGGTTCCCTCGTTCTCGTCCCTGTCGAAGCCGTGCGCCTGGCTACGCAACCAGACCGTGAACCGCCAGCCGTTGTATGGCTTCATCGAACTGGTCTTTCGCCTCCTGTGCCTGCAGCCACTGCGCCAACGCCTTCACTCCCTCCTTGAGAGTGACCCGTGGGCGATAGCCCAACAATCGTTGACTCGCCGAAATATCGGCAAAGCAGTGCCGGACGTCGCCGGCGCGGAATTTCCCGGTGATTTCCATTGGCAACTGGACGCCCAGCGCCTTGCCCAGCTCGGCGGCGATTTCACTAATCGTCACTGCCCTCCCTGAGCCTACGTTCAGCGCGCGGCCATCTGCCTGAGAGTTGGTCATGGCCAGCAGGTTTGCCTGAACGATGTCATGGACACTGACGAAGTCACGCATCTGGAGACCGTCTTCGAAAACTATGGGAGCCTTTCCGTTCATCAGTCGCGAAGCAAAAATCGCCGCGACTCCGGTATAGGGATTCGAAAGCGCCTGGCGTATTCCGTAAATGTTGAAGTAGCGCAGTGCAACGACGGGAATTTCATAAGTGCGCCCGAACAGTAGCGTCATCTCTTCTTGGCCTTTTTTGGAGAGCGCGTAGATCGAGGTGCACTGCAGCGGTTTATTTTCATCGGTCGCGACGGGAGTCAAACAAATGCCGCAATTGGGGCAGAGCGTTTCCCAGTGTTTGCCCTTCAGTTGGTCGGCGGGGCGCGGAGGGGGAGCAACATCTCCGCATTCTTCGCAGCGGTACTTCCCTTCCCCGTAGATCGACATCGAGGAAGCGACGATCAGCTTCTCCGGCTGCGCATGGGTTTCAAGGATCGCCTGCAGCAAATTGCCCGTACCCTGATTGTTGACGGCAGTGTAGTGGGCGATCTGATACATCGACTGGCCCACGCCGACAGCAGCGGCGAAATGGTAAATAACGTCGACGCCGCGGACGGCGTTACAGAGGCTTTCCAGATCGCGGATGTCGCCGTAAACGAACTCGGCATCAGAAGGCAAGTAGGTTGGAGGGCCGGCGGAGTGGACTTGCTCGCTCAGGTTATCGAAGATCCGGACAGAATGGCCTTCCCGCAGCAGGGCGTCCGCCGTGTGAGATCCCACGAATCCCGCCCCACCGGTCACGAGCACTTTCTTCCTGGTCACTAATCATTGCTCCCTTTGAACTGGTTTCCGCACGTAGGAGTGCTCATCACAGAACGTCTCTGCCGGAAATACGCAACTCCCTGGCAAGCTCATGCCTAGCAACGTTCTGAAGGGCATGGTTTGGATGAATGTACCCTTGGCCGCGATGCCTATAAGGGCGTTCCCTAGCGGATTTCGATCGCTAAAAAAATGACTCCAAAAGACCGGATTCCGGAGCCGCGCCCCAGTTCAACCTCAAATGCGTTCGTGTGTGAGTAGGGCAGCCTTCCACCGCTTGAGAAAAAGCTCCAACACCGGCAGCACCGTGGAGGAGCGGCGCTTCCGCAGCGCGCAAGTCTCGCTATACCAACGGCGGCTTCAGCCGCTGGCGTCAGAGATCCTGCAATCTCAGAGTTTTTTTCCACCCGGATTCAACGATGCCGTAAGTCGCGTCTTGGCGTTTTCAGTTGCGGTCTACCGTCTCAAGTACTTCCGGAAATCCAGTTTGGGATCGCGACCTCGCGTGCTCGGAACCTGCGTAGCGCTGTACCGCCCATACGGCAAAATCCCTGAACTGCTGAAGGTCTCTCGGCGGGCTCGTGTAATGCGGCCGCCGCCCCAGATGCTCCGGTGTAAAACACAGAGTCAAAGTAGTCTCGAACTCGTCGAGCGCGCTCATCTGCCGGTCGAACCAACTCTCCGCGTTCGGACGGAACCAGTCGGCCCAGCTCAGCCCGGTACGCAGGTGCCGCACTCCTAACTTGCGCAGCCACTTTACCGCCGAATCTAGCCGATGATCTTCAAAGTGAAACCATTGGCAAATGCCGAGGCCTCCGGGGAAATGGGCCGCCGCCTGCTTGGGCCTGCCATCCTCTTTCAGCAGCCCCATGTAGTAGTGCCGGTAATACGCGCTGCCCTCGGCTTCCTTGTGGCGCGTCGTAGCCACCCACGTCGCCGGCAGATCATAGAGGCTGTACCAGTGCACCCGCTCGACAATAGGCAACAGCAACTCGGCCGTTTTCTGTAAGCCGAACGTCTGTACTTCCTCAGCTCCAAAAGACGAGGCGCCCGCTTCCGAGACCCAAACGGGTTTATCCGTGACCCTGCGAATCTCCTCGACCCTCTTCGGCCAATCGTGGATACTCCAGTGATTCCAATCCAGAGGAAAGCCATGTATCGCCACAATATCCACGTGATTCAGCACGCCATGGCTCTTGAGCAACGATACGAAGTTAGGGTCGACGGGAGACATGCCCCCCAGCACAATCTTCAATCGTGGATTCATTGCCCTGATCCCGCGCGCAGACCCGATCACCATCTCCGCAAAAATTTTCCACTCGGGATCTTCAAGAAAATCCCAATGCGAGAGATTGTTGGGTTCATTCCACAGCATCACCGCTTCAACCATGGTCAGCTCTCAGCTTTTAGCTTTTAGCTTTTAGCTTTTAGCTTTTAGCTTTTTAGCTTTTAGCTTTTTAGCCTCTGTCAAAAACCTCTGTGCTCCTCTATGTCCTCTGTGGTGTTAACCGCTTTCTCATCCCTCTCAAAACCTGCCCTACTAGAGTTGGTTATGCAGCCCTGGTCAGCTGGGGTCGTCTCTGTGAAACCTTCTGCGCCCTCTGTGGGTTATTTTTTGGCCAATAGCTAACAGCTAAAAGCCGCTCTCACAACGTCCCCTGAAGCTCCAAATCCAAAATGTAACTGCCATTCTTCTTCACCCCTGCGGGCGCGCAAATCCACGTCTCCAACTCAGGCCGGTCCAAAATTCTTAACCCTGAGCTGCGCAGCATCGCCTCCACCGCCGCCGCATTCGGAATCCACCAGTTCGTCGGATCATTCGAGTAGCTCTGTTCGATGAAGTACATCGCCGGGAAGTCTGGATCGCGGAATATTTCCTCATTCCAGAACGGATAGTCCTTCTCCCACCGCCGAATCCGGTCTGACCCCCGCACCATGGTTTGAAAAACCAGGTTCCCTCCCACCTTCTTAATGACCTTATCCAAAGCGAACAGCGGATATCGCAGGTGATAAAACACTCCCATAAACAAAACGTAATCAAACTGTCCGGGAACTTCCTCAACCGCGTACACCGAGCGCTTTTCAAATTCGATGTCGAGACCCAGAGTTTCGGCCGCAAAACGTGCCTGTTCGAGGTAGCGGTCATCCACATCAATCCCCAGCACACGTTCCGCCCCGCGCTGCTTCATCTGAATCGAGTAAAACCCGCCATTACACCCAATGTCCAGAACCGTCGCCCCCGTCAGATCCTGCGGCAGAGCTTTCCCGATGTGCTCCCACTTAGTATTCGGAAAGTCGCCCAAAAAATGCTGCGGCGCCGTCGCCACGCCATGCAGATTCAGGTTGTGAAACCATTCTCCAAGCTCGGCAATGCGCCGCTCCAACTCACTATGCTCTGAATGAAGGGGGTTCGCCGCTTGTTTCTGTACGAGGGGGTCTGACAGGTAGGACATAGACGTTCGGACAAAAGATGCGTCCGCGTTGGTACCCGTTGTGCCACGGATCGAATGTTCAATGGGCTCCGCGTACGTAACTCTTACCACGATGACCTGCAGCCCAGTAATCCTCCATCTACTCCACGCAACCACAAGACAGAAAAGCACATCCAAGCGCGCCATGCCGGAGCCCACGGCCAACTCGACGGCCATCACGCCAACTTCCTCGATCCCCTTGCGCATTCCCGAGGAGCAGGAATCGCTTTACCGCGAGGTCCTCATCGTCCTCGAAGAAAACAAAATTCCCTACGCCGTGGCGGGCGCGTTCGCGCTGCAAATGCACACTGGCATCTGCCGCTACACCAAAGATCTCGACGTATTCCTCCGTTCCGAAGAAGTCCCTGAGACGCTCCGCCGCCTCAAAGGCCAAGGCTTCGAATGCGAAATCTGCGATCCGGTCTGGCTCGCCAAGGCGCATCGCGGGGAATTCTTCGTGGACCTGATCACCGGGATGAGCAACGCCGCCCTCGTCGTCGACATGTCCTGGATCCAGCTCGCACATCCCGCGCTCATCGTCGGCGTCCCCACCCGCGTCCTCGCCCCCGAAGAACTCCTCGCCTCCAAGCTCTTCGTCACCCGCCGCGAGCGCTTCGATGGCGCCGACATCGCTCACATCGTCTACGGCACCAAGGGCAACCTCGACTGGCACCGCATCCTGCGCCGCGTCGGCGAGCACTGGGAAGTGTTGTTCTGGGCCCTCACCCTCTTCCACTACGTCTATCCCGCGCATAGCGACTACGTTCCCCGCTGGCTCTGGCTGGAACTCACCGGCCGTTTTCTGAACGAAGTGCAGAACCCCGATCCCAACGCCCCTTTCCGCGGCAGCCTCATCGACGAAAATATGTTCGCCATCGACCTGAAAGAATGGGGACTCGAAAATATCCTCGAGCAGTACCGCGCGCGCCGCAATCCGCAGATTACCTGCGTGCCGCGAATAGCATGAGATCAATAGCGCGACCGTTCCGATTCGTTGACAATCTAAAAATCAGCGCCACGCTGGTGCCAACACCATGAGGATCGCCGCCACCGCCGACTTGCATTTCACGCCGCAGCGCCAGGCCAACTTGCGCGAGCAGCTCTACCGCGTCCGCGACGACGCCGACGTCCTCGTCCTCGCCGGCGATCTCACCAATTACGGCCAGCCCGCCGAAATGGAGCCGCTGCTGAATGCGCTGGTTCGCCTGCGCGTACCCACGGTTGCCGTGCTCGGCAACCACGATTACGAAAGCGACCGCCAGGCCGACCTAATAAAGATGATGACCGACGAAGGCATCAAAGTCCTCGACGGCAGCGCCTACGAGCGCGACGGCGTCGGCTTCGCTGGAACAAAAGGCTTCATTGGCGGTTTCGGCCGCGGTGTTCTGACCGCATTTGGGGAGCCGGAGATCAAAGCATTTGTGCGAGCTTCCATTGATGAGGCGCTGAAGCTGGAGCGCGCTATGTCCCAGCTGCGCACCAAGAAGCGCGTCGTGGTTCTTCATTACTCTCCGATCGCTGGCACCGTCGACGGCGAGGCTCCCGAAATCTTTCCTTTCCTCGGCACCTCGCGCCTGGCCGAAGTCGTCGACCGCCACGGCGCCGACCTCATCCTCCACGGCCACGCCCACCACGGCAAACTCGACGGACGCACCACCGCCGGCATCCCCGTCCACAACGTCGCCATCACCCTCCTCGAATCCCAGCAACCCCCAGCGGTCTACCGCGTTTTTGAGGTTTGAATGCACGGCTGGTCCAGCCGAGCAACGCTCGGCGCCTCCCCAGATTGTCATCCTGAGGAAGCCGAGTCCTGCGCTCCCGCAGGACTCCCGACGAAGGACCTAAGCATTTGAGGGTGCCCCATCCTTTCCCGTTCTGTGCGAAAGGGTGGGGAAATCGACCCGCGCGGCCCTGATACCGGTCCGCAAATTCTTATGCCTTGAGGATGGATGGAGCCACGGGCGACCGCCCGCCGATTACCGATGAATGATGTAGGCGCGAGCGTCCTCGCTCGTGCCAAATCTGAATCCGACTGCCTTGTTCTTCATCACATAAATATCCACCCGAATACACGAATCCGCCGGCCCTGATCAGGAGGACATCATGTCACTCAAGGGAAAAACCGCCATCATCACCGGAGCTTCGCGTGGCATCGGACGCGCCATCGCCGAGAAGCTGGCCGAGCAGGACGCCTCGGTGGTCGTCAACTACACGCAAAATGCGGCTGCCGCCACGGAAGTCGCAAAGGCCATCACCAAAGCCGGAGGCAAGGCCATTGCCGTCCACGCCGATGTCTCCAAGCCCGCCGACGTCGAGCGCCTGTTTGCAGAAACCGAGAAAGCCTTCGGCAAACCCGATATCGTAGTGGCCAACGCCGGCGTCTACGCTCAAAAGCCGATCGCCGATTCCACCGACGAGGACTTCGAAAACATTTTCAGCGTCAACGCCAAAGGAACTTTTTTCACGCTCCGCGAAGCCGCTCGCAAGCTGCGGAACGGAGGCCGCATCGTCGCCATCTCCACCGGCGGCACCAAACTGTTCATGCCCGGAGGCGCAGCCTATCTGGGAAGCAAGGGCGCCGTCGAGCAGTTTGTCCGCACTCTCGCCTACGAAGTCGGCGACCGCGGGATCACCGTCAACGCGGTTTCTCCCGGCTTCACCGAAACTGACATGCTCCCCGACCGATTTCGCGACTACGCCAGCGGCTTGTCACCGTTCAAGCGCGTCGGCACAGCGCAAGAGGTCGCCGACGTCGTAGCCTTCCTGGCCAGCCCCGAAGCCGGCTGGGTCACCGGACAAAACGTCCAGGCCGGCGGCGGCGTCGCCGCGTAATGGATTTTGATGAGACGATCGAGGACAGTCGTGATGAACGCTACTTTGGGTTCTGGGGTCTGCAGTACGATTATGAACGTACGATGAGAGTATCTAGAACCAGCGCAGTCCAAGACATGGCGGGTTTTTGACTTCCGGAAAAAACTCCTGCTAGATGAACAGTTTGACACGTTGGGAGTCATGGGGAGCTTCTCAGAAAACAGGGGGCGGGCGGGCTCACCCTTGACGGCCTATTCTTTGCGAGCAGCGCAACAAACGAGGGTTGCCCCACCCTTCGCGGTTTTCGAAGCGTGGGTATGACAGAACCATGCTGGCGCCGATCCCAAACTGTGGGGCAGCGCACGCCGCCGAGACGCGGCACTGCTGACCGATTGCCCTTGACCTCACTCTTCGATTTGCCCCATAAAGGTAAGTCGCACGCTTGTTGGATGTGGAGGTTTAATTCTGTGATTCTAAGGCATTGTTTTTATGGATTTTGCCTGCAACTCATCTTCTTTGTATACCTTTTTTCAGGAATGTCCCCGGCTGTGCATTCCGGATGATCGCAAAACCAGCGCGAACCTGGGCTCCGGGTTCGTATCAGGGCACGACTTCACAGGCTGCGGAAAAATGCACGGGTTTTCGTCTGCAACTCTGCCTGTGATTGTTTCCGCAAGGGTTTCCGCTTTGCCTGTTGATCCTGCCAGAACCCTTGCGCCCACTGCCAACTCCGTGATCCGCGAGAGAGCCTTACAGGTCGTCCCATTTCATGAGGTGTTTGCAAAGCTTAGTTAAGGCCCAATCCTTACAGAATGTCCCTTGTTCCGTTACAGACTCAACCGGATGCAAAGCTCTGCTTGCTGAGCGTAAGTTGCGAAGGTGGTAGATGAGTGTGGAAGTTGCTCATAATCGGCCCCGTTTTGAAAGTGAGATGTGAAGGCAGCTCAATTCTACGGAGGAAACAATGGGAACTATTCTGATCATCATCCTGATCCTGCTGCTCATCGGCGCACTGCCAACCTGGCCCTATAGTACTGGCTGGGGCTATTACCCGAGCGGCGGACTGGGATTGATCCTGGTCATCATCATCGTCCTCGCTTTGATGGGACGCTTCTGACCCGGCGAGTCGGGTTGCAGGAAGGAGATTCACCATGGCTAAGACAGGCAATCCAGGAAAGATTGGGGACTTTGTCTCGGACGTTGCGGAAATCCGTCGCCGCGCCCGCCAACATATAGAAGATGGCGCGGTGACGGAAGGGTACCGCGCCGATCGCGAGACCGTGATCCGTGTGCTGAACGAGGCGTTGGCGACGGAGCTTGTGTGCGTGCTTCGCTACAAACGCCATTACTACATGGCCACCGGCATTCACGCCCAGGCCGTAGCCGACGAGTTCCTGGAGCACGCCAACGAAGAGCAGGGGCATGCTGATCAGCTTGCGCAAAGAATCACGCAGCTGGGCGGTGCGCCAAATTTCAATCCGGAAGGGCTGCTGATGAGGAGCCACTCCGAGTACGTCGAAGGCACCAGCCTCGTGGACATGATTCGCGAAGACTTGATCGCTGAGCGCATCGCGATCGATTCCTACGCCGAAATCATTCGCTATCTCGGAGACAAAGATCCTACCAGCCGCCGCGTGATGGAAGAGATTCTGGCCAAGGAAGAAGAACACGCCGACGACATGGTGAAGCTGGTGGAGATTTTCGGGGAGAAGGAAGATGTGAAGCCGTCTCGCCCGCTAAAGGCCGCTTCTTAAGTTGTAAGTTTTTCGACCGCACCTAGTTCCAATTTCAAGGCTTTGCTGCCCGCCTGAGCGCGGCAGCAAAGTTGTCCATCTGCTATATTCCGTTTAATCCTGCATGTCAGCCATCCCAGATTCTCCTCCGCCAGCATCTCTGGCAGAAACCAGCGGAGCCAGGAAAGCTCGACCGCGAATGTCCTCCACGCAGCGCGTGCTGTTCTTTGTGACAGCATGGCTGATCGTGCTCATGCCGTTCCTGTTTTGGTGGAACACCTGGTTCGGCCGTAGGCTCTCTGAGAACCAAATCGCTGAATATATGCACGATGAGAAGAAGCCGCGCCACATTCAACATGCGCTAGTGCAGATCGGCGAGAGCATGTCACGGCACGAAACGCCCGTGACTCGCTGGTACCCCGATGTGGTGCGTTTGGCGGCTCATCCAGTAGAAGAGATTCGTAACACCGACGCTTGGGTGATGGGCCAGGACACGTCGGGCCCAGGCTTCCATGAAGCGTTGCTCAAGATGCTGAACGATCCGTCGCCGATGGTGCGCGGCAACGCGGCGCTATCTTTGGTTCGGTTCGGCGATGCGAGCGGGCGACAGCAGATCGTGGCGCTTCTGGAATCTGCGTATGTCACGGCTCCGGAATCCGGTAAAGTCAGGGACTTCAGCACGGTTGGTGCGGCGATTCACCAGGGAGGAGTTGTCGCGAAACTCGATGCTTCTGGTCGGACTGTGGAAGTACGTTCGCCAATCACCGGACGTTTGCGCGAGCTCTCGGTGAGAGCGGGACAAAGCGTCGCAGCCGGAGATAGGATTGCGACCCTCGATCCGAGCACCGAGCAGGTGTGGGAAGCCCTGCGCGCGCTATATGTGATAGGGCAGCCCGAGGATATTGAGGCGGTGCGGCGCTATGAACGGGCGTTGCCGCAGATTCCGGATCGGGTGCGGCAGCAGGCGGTTGAGACGGAGAAAGCAATAAAGGCACGAATGAACCCTTAGCTAACCCGCCTATACTGGGTGCACTCTTGGACCTATCTGTGCGGAGGTTTTCTGAGTAGGACCGTAATCTTAATTGCCGTGATCCTCACCTTTCTTGTTTCCGCAGCTTACGTTTGTATGTTCTCTGGCCCATCTGACAGCTACTCGTTATGCGGACAAGTTTCTCTTCTCGGTGCACCGGGGCTTTTGGACCGCAGTAGTTACTCTCAATTTTTTTGCACGGAGGCGGACTGCTTACCGAACTATTGCTGATCGCGACTCCAATCAACTTCGTGTTTTATGCCGGGATCGGCATAGCTGGACGGGCCGTATGCAAGAGCTTGAAAAAGAAAGTGTGATGGATTCGCCCTTGAGACCGCTAAAGACCTAACAGCCAACTACTGCCCTTAAAACGGCATTACTCCGACTTCTTTTTCCACCTCGGTTGTGTCCACCATAGCAATTGCGTCCCAGGGACAGCCATCGAGAAACGCTCCGTCGGGGCCTTTGCTGGTGCACTTCTTGCACCCGATACACAGGATGGGATCAACCTGGATTCGGCCAAACGGAGGATGATCTTCATCCGGTACCCAGAACATGCAGTCTTCAACCGGGCAGTATTCGACGCACGCTGGCGAACCCGCACAGCCGGTGCAGCACTCGGTAATGACGGCCAGCTCTTTGGGCTTTTTCTTGCGCGGATGATTCAGTCCCTTGGAGCGGGGTTCGTGCTTGAGTTCGTCCGGGACCATCCCAACTGCGACGGTTTCGGCAGCCATTGAAGCCATTATAGCTTAGGGCGCGGAGGCTCATCCTCATCACAGCTTCTGCACCCAGGGAGAGAAACCAAGACCTCGCCTAAAAGCTCAACCTCGGATTTGCCTCTGGACATCTGATCTCGGGTTTGGCATAGGCTGGAGCCTATGCCAAGGCAGACTCCATCCCGAACGTCACATTAAAGTATTCAAGAACGGTCGTAATCGGGCAGTGCGGATCCCTCGTGAGTCCGAATTTCGTGGTGATGAGGCCATCCTGCGAAAGGAGGGCAATCGGCTAATGATTGAGCCCATCCCTCCTAAGTCACTCCTGGCAGTGTTGGCTACGTTGTCGCGATTGGACGAGGACTTTCCACCGATGCGTGATGTGCCACCTGCCCCGGTCGATCTCTGATGCCGTACTTGCTTGACCCCCCTAACGTTGTCTCCGATCTCTTCCGAAACCCTCGCGGAAGAGTGGCGCAGCACATCCGCAAGCTTGGAGAAACTCAAGTCTGTACCAGCATCATTGTCGCCGCCGAATTGCGTTGCATGCGTTAATCGCCAGCGGCTCGTTCGTCGTTTGAGACGACCTGAGCTCGGAAGCTGTACAGCTCACACCTGCTATGTTCATCTATCACATCTGTCAGCGCGGCTTTCTGATATAGTTGGCCATCCAGCCCTGAAAAAGAGCGGTTAAATCTATTCTCCGCAGCAATGTGGCGGAAAGGAGCATTTATGGCAGGAAAGAGCGTTAACAAAGTCATTTTGCTGGGCAATTTGGGCAAGGATCCGGAAGTAAAGTACACGCCCAGCGGTACGCCAGTGGCAAAGCTCACTGTGGCTACCAACGAGCGCTATAAAGATAAAGGTGGCGAATGGCAGGACCGTACGGAGTGGCACAACATTGTGCTCTGGCAGCGGCTCGCCGAAATCGCCGGAGAGTACTTGAAGAAGGGCAGCAAAGTTTACATCGAAGGGCGGCTCCAGACACGCTCCTGGGATGACAAGCAGACCAACCAGAAACGTTACATGACCGAAATTGTGGCCAGTGACCTGGTGTTGCTCAGCAGCCGCGGAGATGGCGATCAATCGGGATCTCGCGGCGGCAACAATTTGGATCAGCGAGCTCCCGAGCCCGAGCCTGCCGCGGTAGGATCGACGCCCATCAGCGACGAAGATATTCCATTCTGAGGAGCCGATTGCTCCGGCTCCTTGATGCGTCGCAATGAAGAGAGGCGTGCATGAAGAGAGTAGTGATCTGGAGCCTCCTCCTCTTTCTTCTTACTCTCGCTGCAACAATAGCAGCGGCGAAGCGACATCATCGTCACCATCAGCCTGCACGGTTTGACTATTACGTGCTCGCGCTTTCCTGGGCGCCGAGCTACTGCGCCAGCCATCGCTCAGACCATTCGAGCGAGTGCCGGGTGGGAGAGCAGAAGGCATTCGTGCTGCACGGATTATGGCCACAGGCAAAACAGGCTGCGTCGCCGATGTCGTGTGCCCCGGCGAGCCCGGTGGCGCGAAGCATTGTGGATCACATGCTGCAGTTGATGCCTACACGGGCGCTCATCCAGCACGAGTGGGCGAAGCACGGTACCTGTAGCGGCCTTTCAGCCCAGGATTACTTCGCCAAAGTCGAGCAGGCATTCAGGAAGGTGCAGGTACCGTCAGAGTACGAAACGTTGAGCAGCCAAAAAGAATTCGGCGTCAATGATGTTGAGCAGAGCTTCGCAACAACCAACCATGCTCCGGAGCAGGCATTTCGGGTTTCGTGCAATGCGCAGGAGTTGGTCAGCCTTGAGGTCTGTTTGAGCAAAGACCTTGATTACCAGCCCTGCACCGGCAGCGTACACCAATGCCCGGAAGGGCAGGTAGTGGTCAGGCCGCCAAAATAAACTTGCTCGCCGGGATTTATTAACTAGCTTTGGCGATGGCAGCTTCGGCCATCGCCTTGCGCCGAGCCGCGATCCGCTCTTCGGTTCGACGCAGGAAATCCTGGGCCGCTTCCGAGCTATTAATCAGTTTTTCAACATTGGCAAACACCGTTGGAGAAAGTTTTTCCCGCAGTTCCTTGAGAAATGGCTTGAGCTTGGCAAAATAGAAGAACATTTCTCCGCTGAAGCTGGGCTCTAGAAACAACTCCTGGTTGATCGTCCCGTGCACGGCCAGCGCGGCTGCCATCTCCCAATATCCACCCACTTGGCGAATATAAAGGTTTTCTGTACTACCCAGGGCATTAGCGAGCTTCACCACGTCATCCGCAGTCTGAGGCCAGAACTCGGTAGTCCACCAGGTCCGCGCTTTTCGGATTTCCGGCTCGCGGCGAAGGTCGTAAAGCTTGAGGATCAGGTCCGCATCCGTAGTGGTTGCTTTTTTAGCCATAGAATCTCCTAGGAATGAATTGTGTAATTTTGTAACTGAGTTAGTTGGGAATTTTTTGGGAACTCAGGCTGCGACTGGAGTATAAATCACCGTCTTACCGAGCTACAAATTCCGGACCACGACTGGCGCCTGTCGTGGGTGGTGGTATCGGACGCTCGTATTCGCACTCCTTATTAGGGCATGCGATCACCGGCCCTGACTTCAGAAATTTTTCCACAAGATACTCGTTGCCGCACCTGGGGCACTTCTCGGCGATGGGCTTGTTGGCGGAGGTGAATCTGCACTTGGGATAATTCGAGCAACCGTAAAAAGTGTTTCCCTTACGTGCGCGCTTCTCGACCAATTCACCGTCTTTGCATTGCGGACACCTCACGCCAATGAAGTTCTGCTTCACGTACTTGCATTCGGGATAGCCGCTGCATGAGGTGAACTCCCCGTAGCGACCATGGCGGATCATGAGGTTGCGTCCGCATTTGGGGCAAAGCTCGTCGAGCGGGATGTCGGGAACTTTCTTGCCCTGATCGAGGCGGCGTGTGGTTTTGCAGTCGGGGTAGCCGGTGCAGGCCATGAACTGGCCGAAGCGTCCACGCTTCAGGACCATCACTCTTCCGCAGTTCTCGCAATACTCTTCCTGCGTAGTTTCCTGCAAGTCGGCGGAGTCGAGATCCGGCAGGTTGATGGGATTTTCTTTGGTGAACGTGCAACTATTGGGATCGTCTTTTTCGTAGGTGCTGCAGGCGTAGAAGGAGCCGTGCTTGCCCCACTTGATCACCAGCGGAGCGCCGCAGCGTTCGCACTTTTCGTCGGTAGGCTTTTCCATCCGCTTGATGTTTTCCATGTGCTTCTGGGCGTAGCGGAGGTCTTTCTCGAACTTTTTGTAGAACTCGCCTAAGGCGTCGGTCCACTTTTCTTTGCCTTCTTCAATTTCGTCCAGTTCTTCTTCTAAACGGGCGGTGTACTGGACGTCGAAGATGTCGGGGAAGTTCTCGATTAAAAGGTCAGTTACAACCAAGCCAATTTCCGTGGGGACGAATTTGCCGCCGAGCTTCTGCACGTATTGGCGTTCCTGGATGGTGCTGAGAATTGCCGAATATGTCGAGGGACGGCCAATGCCGCGCTCTTCGAGCTCTTTCACCAGCGAAGCCTCGTTATAGCGTGGAGGAGGCTCGGTGAAGTGCTGCTCCGGTTTGAGCGTCTTGAGGGTAAGCTTCTGAGCTGCTTCGAGGGGCGGCAGCTTGTGCTTGAGCTCCTCTTCTTCTTCGTCTTTGCCCTCTTTGGATTCCTTGTAGACTTTCAGGAAACCATCGAATTTCTCAACCGATCCCGTCACGCGGAACCAGAACGTTTCACTGCCCGATTTGGCGTCTATGTCGACAATCGTCTGGTCAAAAACGGCGGGCGCGATCTGCGAAGCAACAAAGCGTTGCCAAATTAGCGTGTAGACCTTGTACTCATCTTCTTTCAGATACTGCTTGATCTGGTCCGGGTGGCGCATGGCGGAGGTTGGACGGATGGCTTCATGCGCACCTTGAGCTTCTTTCTTCTCCTTATAGGTATTGGGAGATTGGGGAAGGTAAGCCTCGCCGTACTGCGACTTAATGTACTCGCGGACTTCGTTGAGCGCTTCGTTGGACACGCGTGTCGAGTCCGTGCGCATGTAAGTAATGAGACCGACAGAGCCTTCTTCTCCCAGGTCCACGCCTTCGTAGAGGCGCTGGGCGATCATCATGGTGCGTTTCACGCTGAAGCGCAGTTTGCGTGAGGAATCCTGCTGGAGCTTGCTGGTAGTAAAAGGCGGAGCCGCATTGCGCCGGCGTTCTTTGCGGTCGACGCTGCGAACCGTCCAGTCGGCCTTATCCAGGGCCGTGCGAATCTTCTCGGCTTCGTCGCCGTTCGGAATCTCGATCTTCTCTTCGCCCTTGCCGAGAAAGCGGGCGTCGAAAGCTGGTGGTTTGGCTGCGGCAAGACTGGCGTCGATGGTCCAGTATTCCTTCTTCTCGAAGGCCTTGATATCGCGCTCGCGCTCGACGATCAGGCGCAGAGCAACGGTTTGGACACGACCGGCGGAAAGGCCCCGGCGTACTTTGTCCCACAGCAACGGGGAAACCTGATAGCCGACTAATCGATCCAGAACGCGGCGGGCCTGCTGCGCGTCAACTAAATGCTGGTCGATGCGGCGAGGGTGCTCGAAAGCAGCCTGGACAGCACGCTTGGTGATCTCGTTGAACGTTACACGGCGAAAGCGGTCGTTTTCGTCCGCCTTCTTCTTTTTTCTCTTGGAGCCGTTGCCGAGTTCCTCGGCGAGGTGGGCGGCGATGGCCTCGCCTTCACGGTCCGGGTCAGGTGCGAGATAAATGGTTTCCGCCGAGACCGCCAGCTTCTTCAGCTTAGCGACGACTTTCTCTTTGCCGGGAATAACGATGTATTCGGTTTCGAAGTCATTGTCGATGTCGACACCGAGATTGCTCTTGGGCAGATCTTTGACGTGGCCGAGAGAAGCCTCGACCGTATAACCCTTACCCAGATACTTCTCGATTGTCTTCGCCTTGGCGGGCGACTCGACTATTACTAAACCCTTGGCCAACGTGTCCTCAATGGATAATGATGATTGAAACTAGCATGAAGTGGACGAAGCTGTCAGCTACCCGCTTTGGCTCTTGGCTTTTAGCTCTTAGCTAAACCTTCGGGCCGATGGCTTCAGCTTTTGCGAGTGATGACAACATGCGCATCACTTCAGTGAGGCGCTCTTGCAATTGTTGGAACCATTCCTTCGACATAAGCCCCAAGTCTTTGGCCAGAAACAATGTGTGTTCCTATAGACCGCCAGCGTGAGATCATGGGCCCTTTGCCAAACCCGCAAATCCTGGTATTTGCGCATAATGCTCTACCCTCCGAGGCCAGAAGCTAAGCGCTAGAAGCTGAGGGCCAAAAGCTAAAAGCTCTTGACAAAATTCTTGCCGGGCAGCTGCCTGACTTTGCCTGTTACCAATTCAAGTAACGCGGCGAAGATCTCGGAGGAGGAAAGCTCCGGCTCCAACTTTTCGACGACTTCGTCAATGTGAGTAGCTTCGTCGCTTTCAGGAGGCGCAGGATTTTGCGTTCGTGCGGCCCCAACTCCGCATCCCCGA
>Ga0075425_100000673_pt1 | contig 32573 bp, 23 predicted proteins | sample SoiMethybrSBSTD4_FD_75300 | JGI IMG/M metagenome (GOLD analysis project Ga0075425, IMG submission 75300) | Bulk soil microbial communities from a Populus tree surrounding site in Tennessee, USA - Soil MetaG P. TD hybrid SBSTD4 | ecosystem: Environmental > Terrestrial > Soil > Tree plantation... | reverse complement strand
CGTCGATGATCCAGTACTGCTTCGGATAGGAGCCGATGATGAGCGTGCCGTTACCGGCCAGCACCCGCGCCTTGTCCGTCTTCGCCTGCCCGTGAAGCGGAATCCAGAGCGCGGCCGCGGCCGCGATGGCCAGTGAAAGTTTCTTCATGATCCTCTCTACGGGAAAACCAGATCGATCTTCCGCCAGTCCTTCTGTGCCGCCGCGCATTTCGACGTCCAGTCCGGCGCGTGATTCAGCTGGTCCGGCACCTGCGCCGGCCAGTAGCAGCCGATGTGGCAGTCGAACAGATCGCGTTCGACCGGCTGGCAGAGTCCGGCCGTGCCGCCCGTGCGATCCGCTTCCCAGCCCGGCGAGAACACGAGCGAGCAGCCGATCGGAAAATGCGGCAGCAGCGGCAATGCGGTCCGTTGTAGACCGACGACGTCGTGTTCCACGGCTTTCTCGATTCGAGCCGCCTTGCGATTGACCGGTTTCAGGTGATTCATGAGACGCGTTCCCCCATGTTGTCTTCGTCGAATTGAGCGAGATACGCAGGATTCCGGACCGACAGCTCGCCGTACACGCGCAGGCAGACGTCGGTCCACCCGCGGATCCAGTCGCAGTAGTGCAGATTTGCGCGCGCGGTGTCGCCGTACCGCGTATGCGCTTCGTGATAGCAGCCGCCCGAACACAGCGGACGCGCCCAGCAGACGCTGCAGTCGGTCTTGTTGTCGATGTGGTGCTTCTCGTAGAAGGCGTGCTGCGCGCCGCGATCGATGCCGTCCCGCACCGTCCCGAGCCTGTGCGCGTCCGATCCGGCGAACCGGTGGCACAGCGCGACGTCGCCGTCGGTCGCGACGCCGAGCAGACCGAGCCCCGCGCCGCACGGGTACGCCTTGCTGACGCCTTTGTGCAGCTCTTCGATCGTCTCCTTCACGTTCGAGAAGCCGTGATGCCGGTTCGCGACGGACGCCTCGAGGAACTCGTCCGCCAGGTCCGTGAACTGCGCGAGCATCTCGTCGTAGCCGCCCTCGGAAATCGCGTGCGCGCGATTCGACGCCGTCGTCACCGGCGCGAAGCCGACCTCCCAGAAGCCGATCTCCTCGGTGAGATGCGTGTAGATGCGCTTGACGTCCATCTTCCCGGAGGTCAGCGTGACGCGCGCGCCGATGGGCCGGGTGCGGTGTCGCTTCAGCAGTTCCTTGATTTTCGGCGCGACCAGATCGTAGCTGCCGCTGCCGTTCTGGAAGACGCGGAACTTGTCCTGCACGTCTTTGGGGCCGTCGATCGAGATCGTGACGCCGACCCGGTTCTCCGCCAGGAACTCGATGATCTCCGGTTTCAGGAGCGTCGCGTTCGTCGTCAGGCTGAAGTCGACGGCTTTGCCGACCTCCGCTCCGCGCTGGCGCGCGTACGCGATCGTCTTCTGGAGCACCGGGAAGTTCAGCAGCGTCTCGCCGCCGAAAAACGTGATGTGCGCGATCGGATTGCTGCCCGCCTCCTTCAGCATGAAGTCGACGCTGTCGCGCGCCGTCTCCTCGCTCATGAACTTGGGCTGTTTTCCGTTCTCCGTGTCGACGATCTTGTCCTCGCCGTACTCGTAGCAGTACGTGCAGCTCAGATTGCACTGATTCGTGACGTTCAGGACCATCGTCGTCAGCGGAAACGGCGCCAGCGGGATGATCTTCGGATGCGTCGGCGCCGGAACGTCGGCCGGCGCGATCGCCTGGACACGCGCCAGCTCCGCCAGCGTCTCGTTGACGTCGAACGCCGGCGAACCCGGCACCCCCGACGACGCCAGCTCCTCGCTCGTCTTCGGAGATTCGCGCAACGCGCGCAGCACGGCGTCCGACGCCTCGTCGAGCTCGAAAATCGCCGCGCTCGGGACGAGATACACGAACGGCTTCCCCGCCGCCTCGAATCGATGATGTTCGCGCGCCGTCCACATTATTGGGATCCTCCGCCCTGGAACCAGGCCATGTAGAGCGGCACTGTGACGAGCAGATGCGCGCGCGCGCGCAGCGGCCTGGTCGTGTCGCGGACGTCCGTGCTGGTCGCTTCGGCGACGACCCAGACGTCGCCGACGTTGTTCCGATTGCCCGCGCGCTTCGGATTCGGTCCATCGACGTTCGGCGTGAACAAGCCGTTCTGATCGAGCGTGCCGACCCACTGGACGTCGTCGTCGCCCCACGTCGCGGGATATTCCTCGACCGACCATTTCACGTCGACGATGCCGATATTCAGATCGTCGGCGGTGTCGGGCTTGCCGTCGGGCCCGTTGTTGATGCCGACGGCCTCGAACTGCTGGAGCTGCTTCGGGAAGACGTTACCGCCCACGCGCGCCATGCCCGCCTGCGGCAGCACGCGCAGGCCGTCGACCTTGTCGAAGACGACGAGCGCCGCCGGCTTCACCGTCCCGCCGATGGAAATATCGCGCGCGCCGATCGGCGCGTTCTGCGCGACGTCGACTTCGAGCGAGATCTCGTCCGCGCGGGCGCTGACGATGCGCGCGACCTTGATGCCCTGGCCCATCCCGATATCCGCAGCGGTGAGATTCGTCGGCAGGTTCGCTCCGAAGATCTTCACGGGCCGCGCCGTCGACGCCGTCCTGATCGCGGTGACGCTCGTGCCGGTCAGGACGGGATCGTTCGACAGCCGCAGCAGCTTCACGTCGACGCCCGTCTCGTCGTACGCGCCCGTGAACCAGCGGCCCCACATCTGTTTCCAGTCGCGCTCGACGAACAGCACCTCGCGCCACGGATCGGCGTTCGCGGCGGCGCTGCTGCGGCCGCGCCATTGATAACCGGTGTAGACGAGCGCCTTGCCGGCGCGCGTGACCGTTTCGCCGGTGCGCGCGACCGTGTAGCGTGTTTCGGTCGTGAAGCCGTCGGGCGCGCTTCCGGCACTGTTGTCGGGGGCAATCGTCACCTGACCGTACACCGCGCCTTTGCCCGGCAGCGTGCCGACGATCGCCCAGCGCCCGGCGAGCTTCGGCGGCTGCATCGCCGCGCTCCACGCGGACCATTCCGACGTCACGAACGGCAGCGTCTTCGTCAGGTGCTCGAGCGCGCGCTCCATCGGCTGGCGCGCGTCGGGCGGACGTCCGTCCGGATCCGGTTCCCTGGGCGGGCCGCCGAACCGGCGGAAGCCCGGTCCCGAATTCATCGGCTGGTTGTCGACGAGCGGGTAATAGCCGCGATGCATCGCGGCGAGCAGGTCCCATTCCTCTTTCGTCCGCCGCTCGCTCTGCACGCGGGCAAACGAATGGCAGGACGAACACAGGTCCGCCGTGTTCTTGTCGGCGGTGTAGCCGTATTCGACCATCCGCCTCTCGGCGTCGAACGCGATCGGCCGCGCCTCTTCGGGCGCGAGACCGAGACGATCCGAGAGGTACTTCAGGATGACGCGCGCGTCGGCGGGATCGAGATTCGCGTGATTGAGCGTCACCATCCGCTTGATCGTACGCTCCCAGTTCTCGGGCGTCGCGCGGCGGTACGAGATGCGCGACATGCGTCCCTTGTCGTCGCTGCGATGACACGCGCCGCACTTCGACTTGACGACCTCGTTGTCGATCGGAATGCCGACCGACGCGTCATCCTTTGCTCCGGGGGCCCCTGCCGCTCCCTGGGCCCCTGTCCCGGCACCGGCCGGCGGCGTCTGAGCGCGCGCGGTCGTTGACACCGCCAGCGCGACGATCGCGATCCAACTACGTCCGCTCATGGAGAATTCCCTTGGCGACGAGAAGCGACAGGCCGCTGACGACGCTCGGCAGCGGAACGGGCGCGCAGTCGCGACAATAGGCTTCGAAGAGATCGGGAACCTGACGGTGACGCGGCGCGATGCGCGCCAGCTCCAGCAGGTCGACGTTACCGACGAATCGCAGTCCGCCTTCGAGCGCGTCCTCGAGGACAATCTCCCTGCCACGGACGATCGGCCGCCGTTCGAGCGGCAGACGATCCGCCAGCCGCAGCTCGACCGACGCCGCCGCCTTGAACCGTTCGAAAACGGCGGCCACCTTCGGCGCAAGTTCTGGATCGGCCGCCGAGTCGTCGGCGTGCGGCGCCGGCGCCGCGATTCGCCGTTCCCAGAACGGCGTCGCGTAACGCGCATACGCTTCCCGCGCGAACGCACGCGTCGCGATCGCGTGCGTCGCCTGCATCGCGCGCTCGCGCTCGCTGAAGAACTCGAGCGCAACGTCCCGGCGGCCGGCGTCGGTGAGGCACGTGTTCACGGCGATCGCGCCCAGCCATGCCGACGCGAGCGCTTTCTTCACGCCGAACGACGACAACGGATCGATGAACGACGCCGCGTCCCCCACGAGCAGGAACTGCGGTCCGGCGCAGGTCGACGATGAATAGGTCGATGCGTCGCAGGCGAACGCCCGTTCGAGCGTCGCCCGTCGCGTGAGCCGCTGCATCACCCGCGTCCGCGCGAGCAGCGACTCGTACGTGCCGCCTGCGTTGCCGACCATCACACCGATGTGGCGGGTCGCAGGCGTTCGTCGTTCGGCATTCTCCGTAGGTCCCGTCGGGACCGACCACGCCCACCCCTCGTCGAAACTCTCGACGAGCGTGTGCGACGGTTCGGGAAGATCCCATCCCCGATCGCTGGTCCATACGCCAACGTAGCCGAACATCCGCGCATCGTCGATGGTGCGGTAGCGGCGCGCGACGATGCCGGCGCGTCCGGAGGCGTCGATGACGAACCGGCACGACACGCTGCGGCGCGCGCCGCCCTCGTCATACACGACGTTTGCGCCGTCCACACGACGAACGATCGCCGGGCGTACATCGGCGCCGGCCGCGCGCGCGCACTCGAGCAGCAGGTCGTCGAAGTCGGGACGGAATATCTGATGGCCGGGTATGTCGAACGACTCGACGCGCGGCTCGTCGGACGCCCACCAGGACGTGTTGCCCGTGGCGCGGATGAAACCGGCGCCGTCGACCGCGTCGAGAACACCGACCTCCGAGAGCAGCTTGCGACAGGACGGAGGCAGCGATTCAGCGAGGCCGCGGGACCGATCGCAGGGCGCGCACAGCAGGCGGACGGAATGGCCCCACGACGCAAGGAGCCGTCCGAGGGACAGTCCCGCGGGTCCCCCGCCGATGATGACCGCGTCGACGCTCATCGGGCTCATCGGGGACATCGAGCGCCAAGTCTAGCGCCTGACGTGCCAGGAATCTACGGACGATTGCGGAAAAACAGACGCGAACGGCGCCGATCGCGGCGAGGAGCATCAACGGCGCAACGACCACGACCGCGGCGTGCCCGGCAAATCCTGCGTTGCCGGCCGAGCCGTTCGCGATCGGCACGGCCAGCGTCAGCGCGTAATAAAAGACGAGCGGCGTCGCGTGTCGATGAGCCGCAGCAGTTCGAACAGCAGCACAAGCCCGACGAAGTAGCACGTGATGCCCTCCAGACGATGAAGCTGTGAGCCGCTGACGCCCCGCAGCTCATAACCGGACAGCCACAGCGCCGCGGCGATCCGCGACGCGTTGACCACAACCGCCGCCGCATAGCTCGCGAGAAGGCTCACAACCAGTACGACGCCGGCACCGCGGATCGACCGGGCGCGCCGTCGAAGCGTCCACGCGATCATTCCGAACGCCGCAATCAGAAAATTGATGCCGGCGCATGCTTTCGCGATGACGAACATCCGCGCACGCGAGACGTAGCCCTCGCCGGGCTGGTGCTCGAAGCGCACGCCCGTCGCGGCGGTGACGACGGCGCTGGTCGGCGCGAGCATCCAGCGCAGCCGGTCGACCGCCGCATCGGCGTAGAAGCGCTTGATGCCCCACATCATCAGCGCGGCGACGATCAGCATCGCGGCGATCGGCTTCACAGCGCGGCTCCGCTCGATCCGCGGCGCAGCCGCGTCGCGATCGCGATCGTGGCGAGCATCGCCAGCGCGACCCAGAGCAGATCGGGCTCGGCGCCGCTCGTCACGCCAACCGCACGATCGCTCACGCCCTGCGGCAGCGGATTCGGCTGGTCCACATTCGTCGCCGCCTCGCCTGCCGCACGCACGACTTCGTGCACGGCGATGAACGAGGTGTACGACGTCAGCAGGCTGTAGGTGAGGCCGAGCGACGTGATCGCGCCGACGCGGTCGGCATCGAGCGGCGCGCCGTAGTCCGAGAGATTGGCGATCCGCGTGCGCGCCCAGAGATGGCGCAGCGCGCGGTGGCGCTCGTCGGGGATCGCCTGGCCCACGGCGATCGTCGATCGATACGGCTGATGCCCGGTCGTGCCGGTGATTTCGACCGTGCCGGCAATCGAGCCGCGCCATTTGCCGAAGACGACGACCGGCCGGCTCGCGAAGAGATCCGGAATCGTCCGCGGCTCGACGTCGTACGCGTCGAAACCCGCGAACCGGACGCGAATGCCGGTCATCACCGGCGAGTCGATGTAGCGACGGAACGTCCCCGCGGTGTCGGCCGCGTCATCCACGCCGGTGACGACGAAGGGCTCGCCCTGGCCCGCGCGCGCGACGCCTTCGATGAGATGACGGTTCACCGCGCCGCCGATGCCGAACGCGAACACGTTCGTCTCGTCGAGATGCGCGCGAATCCAGTCGAAGACGTCCTTTTCGGCTTCGATGTAGCCGTCGGTGACGAGCACCACGGTGCGGGCCACGGACGGCTGGCGCGGATGCGCGAGCGCCAGCTTGATCGCGCCGAGGAGCTCCGTGCCGCCGCCGCCCTGCTTCGGGCCGATGAACCGCATCGCGCGCTCGAAGTTCGCCGGCGTCGCCGGCACGGATGCCGCGGACATCAGCTCGGTCCCCGACGCGAAGACGACGACGTTGAACGTGTCGCCGGGATGGAGCGCGGTCACGAGATCGCGCATCAGCTTCTTCGCCGTGTTCAGCGGGAAGCCGTTCATCGATCCCGACACGTCGAGCACGAAGATGTATTCCCGCGGCGGCGCTTCGTCGGGCCGGATTTCCTTCGGCGGCTGCGCCGTCAACAGAAAGAAGTTCTCGTCCTTGCCTTGATACAGCAGCAGACCCGAAGCGATTTCGTCGCCCTGGAGCCGATAGCGCAGAATGAAATCGCGGTTATTCGGGGCCGCATCCCGATCACCGAGGACGAATTCCGCGCGCCCCTGTCCTGCGTCGCGCGCGACGATCGCATGCGACGGCGACGACAGATCCTGGATCGGCACGCCGGTCGACAGCTGGCCCGACAGGTGGAAGCCGCTCAGCGGCGCCTCGCCTTCGTGCGTGAACGGAGTCCTCACGAAGCGATCCTCTTCGCCGGCCTCCGACTCCGTCTTCGACGAGTACCGCGGGCCGACGACCGTTGGATACACGAATTCGTAGACGCCGTCGGTCGGCACGAGCAGTTCGGTGTATTTCATCTCCACGGCGATCGTGTCGCCAGGCATCACGTTGGCGACGTTCATCGTGAAGACGTTCGGGCGGTTCTGCTCGAGGAGCGTCGCGCTCTTGCCCTCGGTTTTCGCGGCCTCGAACTGCTGCTTCGCCTGCGATCGCTCGCGGATCGTCGCAACCAGTCGCGTATCGCCGATCGTCATCGTCAGACCGTAGACGGCGGCGCGCGTGGATGCCGGAAACACATATCGCGCGTGCAGCGGCCGCTGGCCGCGGTTTTCGTAGACCTGCCGCACGGTGACGTCTGCGACGACGCCGGCGATGGCGACGTCGACGCGCGTGTCCTTCAGCGGCAGCCGATCGACGGCTGGATCGCCGCCTTCGACGAAGAAGTACGGCGACAGCGTTCGGTCGGCGCGCGATTGGTCGGATTGCGGAGCGGCGGCCGCGGACACGGTCAGCAGCAGGCCGAGAACGAGCGTCGGGAGCGAAGCCGGCATCTTCATGCCGGCCCGAGGGAGCAAGGGATCTGCCCGGCGTAAGTCGTTGAGAATACGCCGTTGGCGGCCGTCGCGGCGTGTCAGATCATCGATGGCCGTGTGGCGCGTGACACGCGCCGCCCGCCTATTGCGTGCGCAGGGCGCGCAGCGGATCCGCGGCGACGGCGCGCCGCGCGGGAACGAAACAGGCGATCAGCCCGACGACGCAGACGAGCACGGTGCCGGCGGTGTAGGTGGTGACGTCGGACGCGGTGACGCCGAACAGCAGCCCGCTCAGCGCCCGGCGCGCGGCGAACGCCGCGGCGACGCCGGCGATCGCGCCGATGGCGATCATGCGCGCGCCGTCGGTCATCACCAGGCGCAGCACGTCCGCCGGCCGCGCGCCAAGCGCCATGCGGATGCCGAACTCGTGCCGCCGCTGCGCCACGTATAACGTCGTCACTCCGTACAACCCGATCACGGCGAGCGTCGTCGCCAGAAGCGCAAAGACGCCGAGCAGTCCACTCGTGAACTGCTGCTGTGTCATGGAGGCCGCCACCAGCGCAGGCATCGGTCGGATGTCGGCCACCGCCTGATCCGCGTCGAGCGCGGCAACCTGGCGCCGCAGCGACGTGACGACCTGATCCGACGGCAGCGACGATCGCACGACGATCGACATCGAGGGCCACGGCAGCTGTTTGTAGGGCAGGTAGAGCTCGTCCTGGCCGCTGCGCGCGGGACCGTCGTAACGCACGTCGGAGACGACGCCGACGATTTCGCGGGTGATGCGGTCGCTCGTGCTCGCGATGCGACGGCCGATCGGATCCACGTCGCCAAAATGGTGCTTCGCGGCGGACTCGTTGATGATGGCGACCGGCACCGCCTGCGCGTCGTCGCGGTCGGTGAAGACGCGTCCGCGCCGCAGCGGAATCTGCATTGCGTGAAAGTACCCGCCGCCGACGTGCCGGACGGCGATGGCGCTTTCGCGGTCCGGCGCGTCCTCGCGGTAGAAGAAGAAGCCGTAGTTGGCGCCGCCCATCGGCAGATAGCTGATCGCGCCGGCATCGGCCAGGCCCGGCTGCCGCCGCACGTTGTCGAGCAGCTGCGTGAAGAAGCGCTCGCGGTCCGCCGGCTGCGGATACGTCGCGCGTGGCAGAGAGATGTGCGCCGCGTACACGCCGACGGGACGGAAGCCGACATCCGTGAACTGCATCCGGACGAAACTCTGGAACAGCAGACCGGCCGCGATCAGCAGCGCGACGGTCACAGCCGTTTCGGACGTCGCCAGCAACTGGTGCAGGCGGCCGGCGGAGCGGCTCGTGAGTCCGCCCGCGCGGCTGTCGCGCAGCACGTCTCCGACGCGCACGCGTGTGGCGCGCAGCGCGGGCGCCACGCCGAATAACACCGCAGTCACGGCGGACACGCCGATGGCGAAGGCGAGCACCATGCCGTCGGGCTGTGCGTCGCGGAGCCGCGGGATGTTCGACGGCGCTCGGGACACCAGCACGTCGATGACGAGCGTCACCGCCCACCAGCCGACGCCGCATCCCGCGACGGACAGCAGCAGGCTCTCGATCAGCAGCTGCTGGACGAGCCGCGCGCGCGACGCGCCGAGTGCGAGGCGCACGCCGATTTCGTGCTGCCGCGAGGCCGCCCGCGCGAGCAGCAGATGCGCGACGTTCGCGCATGCGATGAGCAGCACCAGCGCGACGGCGCCCATCAGCACAAGCAAGCCCGGACGGACGTCGCCGACGAGATTCTCGGTGAACGGCACGACATGCAGCGTGAAGCGGCTCGCGTCCAGATACGAGCCGAACTGCTCGCGATAGCTCGCGTCGAGCCGCGCGAGATCGGCCGCCGCGTCTTTCACCAAGGCGTCCGGCTTCAGCCGGCCGACGTATCCGAGGAATCCCGCGCCGTGCTGAATCTGCGCCACGGTCATCGCGCCCGGCGTCGCGACCGTCGTCAGATAGATCTGCGGCTCGCGATCGGTGAACGCGAAGCGGAATCCGCGCGGCAGCACGCCGACGATCGTTGTCGCGCGCCCCTCGATGGTCACGTTCCTGCCGACCGTCTTCGCGCGATCGCCGCCGAGTCGCCGCTGCAGGAAGCCGTCGCTGACGATCGCGACCGCCGCCGCGTTGTCGACGTCATCCTGCGCGGCGAAGTCGCGTCCCGCCGACATCGGCACGCCGAGCGTCCTGAAGAAGTTCCACGTGACGCGCGCGCCGTTCACCTGTTCGGGATTGCCGGCGTCGCTGAACGCGAGCTCGCGCCCGGCCCACGCGGCCACGTCGGCGAACACGCGGTTGCCGTCGCGGACGAACTGAAACTTCGTCCACGACGCGCTCACGCGCGCGTGCGTCGTAACGCTCTCGGCATCCACCGCCACGAGCGCGGCTGGCGCGTCGATCGGCAGCGGTCGCAGCAGCACGGCGTTGACGATCGTGAACGTGCCGACGGTCGCGCCGATGCCGACGGCGAGCGTCAGGATCGCCGTCAGCGCAAACGCCGGCGCCGTGATCAGCGTCCGCCAGGCGTAGCGGAGATCCGGAAAGACCGACCGCATGGCGCTCATCGTACACGTATACTTCGCGTCATCATGCGAAATCGAACGCTGGGCGGCGCCGCTGTCGCCATCGTTGTCGCGCTGGGCGCGGGGGACGCGGCGCCGCGCACCGTTGCCGCCGCCCCGCTCGCGTGCGAGTCGCTGGCGCAGTCGCGCCTGACGAACGCCGCCGTGTTGTCGGCAGAGTCCGTAGCGGCCGGCGCGTTTACTCCGCCCGGCGCGAACGCAGCCGCGGCGGCGGCGTACAAACTGCTGCCCGCCTTCTGCCGCGTCGCGCTGAAGCTGACGCCTTCGCCGGATTCGGACATTCGCGTCGAAGTGTGGATGCCGACGTCGGGATGGAACAGAAAGATTCAGGCGGTCGGCAACGGCGGCCTCGGCGGCGCGATCTCGTACCCGTCGCTCGCAGCGGCCGTACGGTCAGGCTACGCCGCCGCAGGCACCGACACGGGACACGTCGGCGGCAACGCGGACTTCGTCGCCGGACATCCGGAAAAACTCGTGGATTTCGCGCACCGCGCGATCCACGAAATGACCGTCGCCGCGAAAGCGATCGTCGCGGCGCACTACGACGCGCGGGCCGCGCGGTCGTACTTCAGCGCGTGCTCGACAGGAGGACGCCAGGCGCTGATCGAAGCGCAGCGCTACCCGGACGATTTCGACGGCATCGTCGCCGGCGATCCGTCGTGGGATCAGATGCGGCTGTACGCGGCGCGCGTCGCGCTGAATGTGTACGTGAACCGCTCCCCCGGGGCCGTCATTCCGGCGAGTAAGTATCCGATGATCCACAAAGCCGTCCTCGATAAGTGCGATGCGCTGGACGGAGTGAAGGACGACGTGATCGAGGATCCGTCGCGATGCGCGTTCGATTTCGCCACGCTGACGTGCGCAGCCGACGATCGCGCCGACTGTTTGACGAAAGAGCAGGTCGAGACGGCGAAGGCGATGTCGTCGCCCATCACCGACAAACGAACCGGCGCCATGCTGCATCCGGGACGCTACTATGCCGGCTCCGAGCTCGGCTGGGGCGGCGTCGCCGGGCCGTCACCGTCCGGCGAGTCGCTGGAGGGTATGCGGAAGATCGTGTTCACGCCGGAATGGGATTACCACACCATTCGCGTGCCGGACGATGTGGAGCGCGCGGTGCGCGCCGACAACGGCCTGCTGTACGGCGGAGAGGCGAACCTGACACCGTTCTTCAACCGCGGCGGCAAGCTGCTGATGTATCACGGCTGGGCCGATCCGCTCGTCTCGCCTGACACGAGTCTGATCATGTACAGGCGCATCAACGACGCGGTCGGCGCGGGAGCGTCGAATTCGGTCGCGCTGTTCATGGTGCCCGGCATGGGCCACTGCCAGGGCGGTCCCGGCACCGACGTGTTCGACAAGGTCGCCGCACTCGACCAGTGGGTCGAAACAGGTGCGAAGCCGATGTCGATCGTGGCGCAGCATATGACGGCAGGCGTCGCCGATCGCAACCGGCTGCTGTGCGCGTATCCGTTCGTCGCGCGCTACGCCGGCGCCGGCAGCACGGATGAGGCGCGGAACTTCCGCTGCCTCGCGGACCGGCGGTAGGGGCAGGTAGGGCTGGTGACGCGATGAAAGTACGACGAGTGACGACAGGGCACGACGGAGCGGGCAAGGCGATCGTGGCAAGCGACACGGTCGTCGACGGAACGGCCTTGACGATGCTGCCGGGCGCAGAATTCCATCGGCTGTGGGCTGCGGATACGCCTCCATCGTTTCCAGACGAAGGATCGCATCCGACTGCGGCGAGCTACTTCCCGCCGCTCGGCGGCTTCCGCTTCATGATGTTCACCGTCGCGCCGCTGTCGGCGGCGCAGCGAGGATCCGTCGATCGGAACGCGCTCGCCGCCGAAATGCAGGCGAAGCTCCCCGGCCTCGCCCAGTACATGGAGCCCAACGCTCCCGGCATGCACACGACCGACACGATCGATTTCGAATACATCATTTCCGGCGAGGTGTGGCTGGAGCTCGACGCCGGCGTCACGGTGCACCTGCGCGCCGGCGATACCGTCGTCCAGAACGGCACCCGACACGCGTGGCGCAACCGCGGCGCCGAGCCGTGCCACATCGTGGTCTTCATGGTCGGCGTGCCGCGGCAGCCGTCGGGGCTGGAAATCGCGCGGCGCGGGGCGCGGTAGACGGAACGGGTCCTGCCGGCCCTACCCGCCCTACCTGCCCTACCTGCCTCACCCGCCCTACGCGCCCTACGCGCCCGACGAACGCAGCGCCAGTTGCGGATCAACGCGCGCCGCCGCCAACGCCGGCCCCGCGCACGCGGCCAGCGCCAACACCAGCATCGCGATCGAGACGACCGCCAGCGTCACGGGATCGCCGGGCGAGACGCCGTACAGCATGCCGCGCATCAGACGCGTGAGCCCGACCGCGGCCGCGTCGCCGGCAAGAACGCCCGCGATCACGGTTGGGAGCGCCCCGCGGGCGACGTCGGCGACGATCGCGCCGGCACTCGCCCCGAGCGCCTTCCGCAGTCCGATCTCTGCGCGCCGCTGGACGACCGTGTACGACACGACGGCGTAGAGTCCGGCCGCTGCGAGGACCGCGCCCAGCACCGCGAAGCAGCCGAGGACTGCGGCATTGAAACGAACGCGCCAGTTCTGTTCTTCAAGCCACGCTTCCATCGTCTTGACGGCGTACACATTGGTGTACGGCGAGATGGACCAGGCGATGCGCTCGGCTTCGCGCAACGGCGCGGCGGCGTCTCCCTGCGGGACGCGCATCACGACCGTCATCACGGGCAAGGGGCTCTGCGCGTACGGCACGTAGAACGCCGGCTGCGGCGATGGATCGGTGCCCTCCGTCAGGACGTCGCCGACGACGCCGACGACCTGCAGCGGTCCGCCGCGCGAGCCGTCGACCGAAAACGTGCGCCCGATCGGATCGGTCGAGTGAAAATACCGCTTCGCCGTCGCGGCGCTGATGACCGCCACGCGCGTCGTGTCCGCGCGATCGTCGCGCGTCACACCTCGTCCGCTGACGAGGGGAATGCCCATCGTCTCGAAGTAATCGGGCAGGACGATCCGAAGGACCGCGGTCGGCGGCGCCGGGGCGTTCTCCGGCTCGCCAGGCAGTCGCAGCCGCACCGCGGCAATCTGGACCGCGGGGGTCGGCGGCTCGAAGCTGACGGCGGATACCCGCGCGACCGATGGAATCGTGGCGAGCCGGCGCTGCAACTCCTCGAAATGCGCCACTTTCGCCGCTGGCGACGCGAGCGTATCCCCGCGCAGCGACGTGCGCAGCTTCGCGATGCGGGGCGCGTCGAAGCCAGCCGGCACTCTCTCGAGCGCGACGAGCGTGCGGGCCGTGAGCGCAGCGCCCGCCACGACGACGACGGCGAGCGCGACCTCCGCCGCGACGAGCAGCTGACGCCAGCGGCGCGCGGACGAGAACGGCGATCCGCGGCCGGCGTAGCGGAGCCCCTCGACGACGTCGACGCGGCCCGCCTGTCGGGCCGGGAGCACGGCGGAAACGAGCGCGCATCCGATCGATATGCCGAGCGCGAACAGCAGCACGCGGATGTCGACGGCGGCGCGATCCAGAAACGGCACGCCGGCGCTCGCTGGGATGAAATGCACGATCGCCGGGATTCCGAAGACCGCCACCAGCGCTCCCGCCGCTCCTCCCATCGCCGCGAGCACGAGACTCTCGATCAGCAGTTCGCCCGCGATGCGTCCGCGGCTGGCGCCGAGCGCCGTCCGGATCGCGACCTCCCCGGTCCGTTCGGCGCCTCGCGCGAGCGCCAGGTTCGCGACGTTCCCGCAGGCGATCAGCAGGACGAGACCGACTGCGGCGAGCGCCAGCGCCGCAATCCGCGTGAAGCCGCCGACGACGTGATCTCTAAGGGCCACGACAGAGACCGACCAGCCGTCGTCGGTGGCCGGATGCGCCTGAGCGACCCGCGCGACGATCGTCCGCAGCGCCGCCTGCGCTGCCGCAACCGATTGCCCTGGCCTCAGACGCGCGTAGACGAGCAGGTCGCGCGTCGTCCGGTCCTCGCGCTCGATCTCGAAGGGCTGCGGAATCCAGAGGTCCGGCTGTACGTTGAAGATGTGCGCGCTGTAGAAATCCGGACCCATGACGCCGACGACGGTGTGCGGACGGCCGTCGAGATCGATCGCGCGGCCGAGAATCGATCGATCGCCGCCGAACTTCGCCTGCCATAACGCGTACGACATCATCACGACGTCGTCGCGGCCGGGCGCGTCCTCGCCGGACAGGAATGCGCGTCCAACGAACGGCTTCGAGCCGAGCACGTCGAAATAATTCGCGGTGACGGCGTGAGTCAGCGGAACGACGGGCGCGTCGAGGCTCGTAATCCGCGGACTGACGTTGCGGAGCGCGGCGACGCTCTCGACCGCGCCGCCCGCCTGCGCGCGCCAGTCGGCGAAAGCGCCCGGCGTGATCGCGATCCGTGCGCTCTGGCCGCGCGAGGTGCCGTCTGCGAACACGACGGCGAGCGACTCAGGGTGATCGTACGGCAGCGAGCGCAGCAGCACAGCGTCGACCACGGCGAAGATCGCGGCATTCGCGCCGATGCCGAGCCCGAGAATCAGAATGACGATGGCCGAGTAGGTGCGACGGCGAACGAGGGATCGGATGGCGAGACGAACGGCATTGATGAACGACATGTGGCTCCTCCAGATAGCGATATCTGGAGCAGCCAGGGGCTCTGCCCTCTTACGTCCGGCGGGAACGCACCCGGTGTCGGGCCCCTGTCCCCGAGAGACGGTCGAACTCGTGTCAGTGACTATAGCAGACGAATAGCTCTCACCACACCCCGACCTGTCCCTTCACCGAGTCGATCAGTTTCTGCGGATCGAATCCGACGCCGCTCTTGAAAACAGTCTCCACGCGGCGCACGTCGGCGATCGTCCTCGACGGATCGCCAGCGATGACGACGAGATCGGCCTGTTTGCCGGCGGCGATCGAGCCGATCCTGGCGTCGCGGCCCAGGTATTTTGCGCCGTTCAGCGTGCCGATCGTGATCGCTTCGAGCGGCGTGAATCCAGCCTCGACGAGCAGCTCGAGCTGACGCTGATTCGAATAGCCCGGAATCACGCCGCCGGAGCCGGTCGGATCCGTTCCCGCGACAATCGTGCCGCCGGCCCGCGCGAACGCGCGCTCGAGCGCCATCCCTTTCGGGAGCAGCGCCGGGTACACCGACTGCTGATTCTGCTGCGCGCGATCGTAGGCACGTTTGAACGCGTCCTGCAGCGAGGAGGTCAGCACCTCGAGTCCCGGCGGCACCGGACGCCCGCGGGTGAACGTTTCGAACACGGTCAGCGTCGACGTCAGCGCCACCTTTCTATCGACGAGCTTCTTCACCAGCGTCTTGAACGGCGCGCCGTTCTCGTCGAGCGACGCGATCGTCTGCTGCCCCTGCGCCTGTCCCGGACAGACGTCCGGCTTCTTGTCTGCGACGAAATCGGTGGACGCGAAGAAGCCGTGCTCGAGATTGTCGATGCCGAGATCGGCTGCTTCGCCGTACGTCACGGAGCAGAGATGGCCGGTCGCCTTCATGCCGCGCGCGTGCGCTTCGTCGATGCCCGCCCTCATCGCCTCGCGGTTGATCTGCATGTAAATCTTGAGCGACGTCGCGCCCTGCTCGTGCCAGTAGGCGACGTGCTTCCGCGCGTCGCCCGCGGTCTTCACCGCATTCATCTGCAGGAACGTGTTCTCGCCGTTCAGATACGGCGCCGTCGCGTCGATGGCCGGTCCCGCGAGCTGACCGGATTGAATCCGCCTCGCGAGGTTGATGTCCATGAAGCCGTTCGTGTTGCCGCCGGTCCTCATCGTCGTCACGCCGCCCGCGAGGTACAGGCGCACGAAGCTGGCCCCGAGCTGACCGTACACGCCTGGTCCCGTCGGGTAATACAGATGCTCGTGGAGCATCACCAGGCCCGGGATGACCGACTTGCCGGCGAGATCGACGACGGCAGCGCCCGCCGGCGGCGCCGCGTCGTCCACGGACACAATGCTGGCGTCGCGAATGACGATCGTCTGATTCTCTTTTGGCGCAGCGCCCGTTCCGTCTATCACCCGCGCGTGCGTCAACGCGATGAAGGGACCCGGCACCTTCGTGAACGCCGCGGGAGCGCCGGAATTCTGCTGTGCGAACAGCGGCACGAGCGCCTGGACGACGACAACGATCGCCCAAGCCATCCCGACCTGCCCCACCCGCCCCATCCCCTTCATGAGATCGCCTCCGCCGCGATGACGCCCAGATCGTCGCTGCCGTGTCCGCGCGCGATGGCCGCGTCCATTTTCTTTGCGATGTGCGGCAGGACGGTCAGCGGCTGCGCGCCGGCTGCTTCGATCATCAGCCGGATGTCCTTGCGCGCCATCGTCAGCTCGAACGACGCGCTGAAATCGCCGCGCGCCATCTTTTCGCCGCGCGCCTTCAATGCCCCGCCGACGTGAAACTTCGAGAACAGACCGACGGCGTCGATCGGCGGGACGCCGAGCGACTTCGCCATCGCCAGAATGTCGGCAACGCCGCCGGCAATCGTAAACAGCATGGAGTTGCCGAACAGTTTGTAGGCGGCGGCGAGATCGCCGCGCTCGCCGAGGTACCACACGTCGCCGGTCATCGGCGCCAGCGCCGATTGCACCGATTCGTACACTGCTTTCGGTCCGGAGACGAGCATCAGCCCGACGCTGTCCCGCGCCATCTGCGGCGACATGAACACCGGCGCGTGGAGGAAGCGGGCGCCCTCGCCGTTCAGCGTTCGGATGCGCGCATCTGCCCCGGGCGGCGACGTGGTCGAGTGATCGATGACGATCGCGCCCTCCGCCAGCCGCGGACGGATCCGGGCGATCATCGCGTCGACGACCTCGTCGTCGGGCAGCGTCATGTGCACATGCTCGGCCTCCGCGACGGCGTCCGCGGCGGTCTTCGCAACCCTCGCGCCGAAGCGCTCGAGCGCGCGCGCTTTCGACTCCGTGCGATTCCACACGGTCACCGCGTCGCCGCGGCGCAGCAGACCTTCGACCATCGCCCCGCCGAGCAGACCCGTCCCCAGAAACGCCGTCTTCGCCACGTCGACCTCCGCATAGAATCTACCGCGTGCGCGGCTCGCGAAAAAAATGGATTTCGTGTGTTCGTGCCTTCGTGGCCGCCGGCGCGCTGCTGTGCGCGCACGCCGCGTCGGCGCAGCCCGGGCCGTTCGTCTGGGCCGGCGATCCGCAGGGCGGCGCGCCATTCGTCGAGGCGGATCCGTCGCATCCGAACGATCTCGTCGGCTTCGACGTCGAGATCGCCGCGCTGATGGCGCGAGGGCTCGGGCGCACGCCGCAATTCGTCAACATCGAATTCACCTCGATCGATCAGTCGATCGCGCGCGGGGACGCCGACATCGGCATGAGCGGCATCGAGGATACGCCGGCGCGGCGGTCGACGCTCGCCGTCACGATTCCGTACTACGAATTCCGCGAGGTGCTCGCCGTCCGCGACGCGGACGCCGCCGCGCTGACATCGCTCGCCGATCTGCGGGGCAAGCGCGTGGGCACGCTGGCCGGCACGATCGCGTACGAGATCCTGCTCAAGGCGCAGAAGGATTACGGCCTGCTGCCGGTGCCGTACGAAGACGATGTGCATCCGTACACCGACCTGACGATCGGCCGTCTGGACGGCGTCCTCCTCGACAACGTCCTCGCGCAGCGCCGGCAGCGCTCCGTGAAGGGATTCACGATTCAACCGCAGAGCGCCGCCATCGGCCACTACATCGGCATCCTCGCGCCGGCGCAGGCGCCGATGCGCGACGCGATCAACGAGATTCTTCGCGGCGCGATGCGCGACGGCACGCTCGAGCGCATCTTCCGCAAATGGAACGTCTGGAACGACGATCAGCCGAAGCTGTACGAGCGCCTGCTCGCGCGGCAGCCGGTCGAGCCCGTCACCGGCTTCGACACGTCGGACAGCGTCGCGACCATGAGCGGATGGCAGGCGGCGCGGCAGTACCTGCCGTCGCTCGTGCGTGCGTCGGCGGTCACGATCGTCCTGTCGGTGCTGTCCATGGCGCTCGCCGTCGGTCTCGGCGTCCTCATCGCGACGGGCCGCGTCTACGGGAGCCGGCCCGTGCGGCTCGCGTTCCTCGGCTACGTGGAGCTGATGCGCGGAACGCCGATCCTGCTGCAGCTGTACGTCATCTATTACGGTCTGGCGGCGGCCATCCGGCTGCCCGCCTTCGTGGCGGCTCTGCTCGGCCTCGCGCTCAACTACGCGGCGTACGAGAGCGAGATTTATCGATCCGCCCTCGAAGCGATCTCCCCTGGACAGCTCGAGGCGGCGCGCACGCTCGGCTTCACCGAGCGGCAGGTGCTGACGCTCGTGCGCGGACCGCAGGCGTTCCGCCTCGCGCTGGCGCCGATGACGAACGACTTCGTCGCGCTGCTGAAGGACTCGTCGCTGGTGTCGGTGCTGACCGTCCTCGAGCTGACGAAGCAGACGCAGATCTTCGCCACGAATCTCGGCAGCTGGGTGATTCCCGGCACGCTGTGCGCGGGGCTGTACCTGCTGATGTCGCTGCCGGTCGCTGCGCTCGCGCGCCGCATGGAGCGCAGGTGGAAAACCGTATGAGCGCCCGCGTTCTCGACATCGCCGATCTTCAACTTCGCCGCGACGCGCGCGTGATCCTCGACGGAGTCAGCGTGTCGGTCGCACGCGGCGAGTTCGTCGCGCTGATGGGGCCGTCGGGCTCGGGGAAAACGACGGTGCTGCGGGCGGTCGCCGGTCTCGAAGCATTCCAGCGCGGCCGCATCGATGTCGACGGCGTCGCGCTGACGCCCGGGGCGTCGACCACCGCGGCGCTTGCGCCGCTGCGGCGCAAGGTCGGCATGGTGTTCCAGTTCCACTGCCTGTTCGAGCACCTGACGGCGCTCGAGAACATCTGCCTCGCACCCGTGCACGTGCACCACGTTGCGCCGGCGGACGCCGAACGGCGCGCCCGCGAGCTCCTGCAGGCGTTCGGCGTCGACCACCGCGCGGACGCGCTGCCGCGGCAGCTTTCGGGCGGCGAAGCGCAGCGCGTGGCGATCGCGCGCGCCCTCGCCGTCGATCCGCCGCTGCTGCTGATGGACGAGCCGACGGCGTCGCTCGACCCGCTGCGGCGCGCCGAGCTCGGGGAACTGCTGCAGAAACTCGTCGGCCAGGGGCGCACGCTCGTCGCCGCGTCGCATGACGAGGAATTCACGCGGCAGTTCTGCACGCGCGTGATGCGGATGGAAAACGGCGTGGTGACCTAGATCGCCTTGCGCAGGAATTCGCTCATGCGGTCGATCGCCGCCGAGGCCTGGCCGTTCGGGAACAGCGTGAAGCCATGGGCCGCGCCCGGGTAAATCGCCAGATCGGCCGCGTTCCCCGCGGCGATCCAGCGCGCGTACATGAACAGCGAGTCGTCGAGCAGGGCATCGCGGGTGCCGACGGTGAAGAGCGCGGGGCACGCGGCTGTCAGATCGGCGTATAACGGGGAAATGTCGGGCACACGACGATCGGTTCCCGCCGGCAGGAACGCATCGGCGAACTGCTGGATGTCGATCGTCCGCAGCACAAGACGCGTATTCCCGAACATCCGCTGGCTCGGAGTCATCGAGAGATCGAACGCGCCATAGACGAGATTCGCCCCGCGAAATCCCGCGTATCCGTGACGATCGCGCATGCGCAACACGGTCACGGCGGCCAGATGCGCGCCGGCAGACTCGCCGCCCGTTGTCAGGAGCTCCGTGCCGAATTCCTTCTTCGCGTTGTCGACGAGCCACAGGGCGGCTGCCTCGCAGTCGTCGGGCGCGGCCGGATACGGGTGTTCGGGCGCGAGGCGATATTCGACACTGACCACAGCCTGCCCCGCTTCATCGGCGAGACGCTCGAGCATCGGATCCTGCAGGTCCGCGGCGCCGAGCACCCAGCCTCCGCCGTGAATGTGGAGGTACACGCCTCGCGGATTGTCGGGAGCGATGACGCGGAGAGCAATCGAGTGCCCGCCGTGCCCGGTGATCGCGATCTCCCGCGCGCGCGGAGACTTCACGGCGGCGGGAAAAGGTCCCTCGCCGCGCCGGCGCGCCTGCCGGATCGTTTCGGCGCCGACGATCCACCAGTCGGGCAGCCCGCTCATCAGATCGATGAGCCGCTGGTTCACGGCGGTGGTCTCGGCGGGAATCGCCGAGGGATGGAACAGCGACGCATCGAATGAATTGGCCATCGTGTCCGAAGCAGGGGGATACTATGTGCCGACCACGATGACGACAAGAGAATTCGCGGCGTCCCTGTCACTCGTTGCGCTCGCGGCGAGCGCGGCGACGCTGTTCGCGCAGTCCCCGCCCGGCATCATCTCGGGACCCGTCGGCCCCAGTCCATACGACATCGTCCGGGGCTGGCACAAGCCGAATTCCGAGCCGGGCTTCACATTCGGCGGCAGTTCCGGTGTATTTGCCGAATCGCCGAACCGGATCTTTCTCGCGCAGCGCGGCGAGTACAAGCTGCCCGATCCGGTGCCGTCGACCTTCGCCGGTTTCGCCGGATCGATCGGCGTCAACGTGCTGACCGCCACGGCAGGCCGCGTCTGGAAGAACTGTCTCTACACGCTCGACGCCGATGGCCGCGTCAAAGAGCGGTGGACGCAGTGGGATTCGCTCTGCGAAGGATCGTCAGGACCCGGACCGCACCGGCTGCGGATCAGTCCCTACGATCCCGAGCATCGCGTCTGGGTCGTGAACGAGACATTCAACACGATCTACATCTTCTCGAACGACGGCAAGAGGCTGTTGAAGACGCTGGGCGAGAAGAACGTCCCGGGCACCGACGGCACGCACTTCGGCAAGCCGCAGGACGTCGCGTTTCTGCCGGACGGCAGAATCCTGATCGCGGACGGTCTCGACAACCACCGCGTCATGATTCTCGATCGCCAGATGAGTTACATCGGCGAGTTCGGCGGGCAGGGCAAAGGCCCGGGACAGTTCAACGGCGTGCACGCGCTCGGCGCCGGACCAGGCGGCCGCATCTTCGCGCTCGATCGCTCCGGTAACCGGATCAACGTGTTCAGGACGACGGCCGATCCGGCGAAGATGGAATTCGTCGAAGCCTTTCCCGGCTTCTCGCTGCCGCTCGACATCATCGTCAACGAAGACAGCCTCTGGGTGACGGACCTCAACCCGCTGCGCTTCACGAAGCTGAACTTCAAGGGAGAACATCTCTACACGTGGATGGTGCCGAAGGATCTGCCGGACGGTTATCTCGAGGTGCACACCTTCAGCGTCGACTCGAACGGCAATCTGTACGGCGGCGACAATCAGTACGGCCGCACCCAGAAATTCGTTCCGAAGCCCGGCGCGGACAAGGCACTGCTCGTCGGCACGCCGTGGGCGGCCCGGTGAAGATGCTGAAGAGCCTCTTTCAGTTCCTGTGATGTCCGGTCGGCGAGCGTGTACTCGCCCGGCCGCGTCGGGCGTCCCGTATCGAAGTTCGTGTTCGTCAGGCGAAGCCGCCCCTCGCCCACCGCGGTGAGGGCTTCCGCATAGCGGCGGCGTGTGTCGGCGAGGCTGGCGCTGAACAGCCGTTCGGCTTCGGGCGTCGGCGCCTTGAAGTCGAGCGCCTTCAGCGGACCGATCTTCGGCAGGATGCGATACAGAACCACGACGATGCGCGTGAAGAATCCCGGCTTGCGGTAGTTGGAGCCGAACTCCTGTTCGTAGTCCCTGCTCGAGAACGTGTAGACGAACGTCCGCTCGTTCGCGTCCGGAACGACCTTCGCGATCTCATCCTTCTTCGCCTTCCATGCCGCGCGCGTGATCTCCGGAATCAGATCGGCGATCGCGTGGCGATAACTGGCGATCGCCAGATCCTCGTCGTCGAGGACGTCGCCGACGGTCAGTCCGTACGTATCCTTGAACGCGCGCTCGAGCGCCGGCTTCGCCACCTGGAATCCGATGAAGTCGTGATACACCTTGCTCGCGTAGCGGCCGGCGGCGACCTGGACGATGTCGAACGAGAATTCGGTGCGGACGTGTGACGTCGGCGATTCCTGGTACGTCACGACGCGGCCGTACTTGTCGCCGAGCTTCGGGAACATGATCGGCACGGCGCGGTTGACGGCCTCGGGGTGTCCCGTGTTGTCCGACACGTAATGCGCAAGCGCGCCGAGGGCGAACGCGTACTCGTTGACGTCGCGCGATTCGCGAATGAGGGTTTCGACGAATTCGCCGGACTTCACGTAGTGCATCAGGTTGCTGAAGAAGTGGTTGCCGAACGGGTAGTAGCCGAGATCCTGAATCACGGCACCGCCGTACGCGTACGCGCGGGCGCCCGCCAATTCGGCCTCGGTTGTGCGTGGGAACCGGCGGCGCAGCAGCGGACGAATGCCCGCGTCCCACAGCGCGTCGACGTGCGCTTCGTGGGCGAGGACGGAGTACGCCCGCGCGGGAGCCGGCATCAGCGCGGCGACACAGAGGACCAAGGCGATCGTCAAGGCTCTCAGCCGTGCCATCGCGCCGCCTTCCCCCGGACATCGACGTGTACGAATGGCGGATGTGCCTTCGTGGCGGGATAAATCCCGAGGCCGCCCTGCAGCCGCCGCGGATCGGCCGCCATCAGTCTTTCGATCTCGTCGCGCAGCGCCTTCGCATCGAGGCCGTCGACCCAGACGTCGGCGGCGCCGCCGAACTGGTGCATGCTGTATTTCACGTCGCCGATCGCGTGGTTGTAGTACGGCGTGCGGTACGCGCTCATCACGTGAAGCGCGTCGGCCTCGAAGCCGAGCGCGTTGACGCGCTCGAGCACCGCTTCGAGCGTCAGCAGCAGGCGCTCCTGCACCACGACGTATTTCGGGAACGTCTTCGTCGTGTCTTCCTTGCACAGGAACTGCTTCAGCGTGAAATGCGGCGACAGCCTGGTGTTCTCGTTGTCGCGCGTCACCTCGATGAAGCCCGCGGGCGCGCGGTAGAGAGGGTTGCCGGCCGGCGGCGGGTATTCGCCGATGCGGTAGCCGTTGAGCAGGCCGCTCTTCAACGCCGACGCAGGCACCATGACGAACGCGCGCAGGTCGATCCCGTCGTCCTTGCCGGGCCCCTTGAACCGCAGCGTCGCGATGCCGGAACGGCTCGGGGCCGTCCATCGCCAGCGCCGCGGACCGAGTTGCTCTGCGATTCCGTCCCTGGTCGACATCGCGTAGTCGCCGGGCGGTCCGCCGACCGCGTCGATGGCCACGCGCGCGTCCGGCAGCACGAACATCGCCAGGTCGTGGTACGACGCGGCGACGTCGTGGAAGGCGAGCGCGTACGACGCCGTGCTGACGAGATTCGCCGGCCTCGCCGCGGGCGACCTCGTCCACAGCGCAACAGCCGCGACGGCCACGGCGAAACGGACGCGGTCGCGCGTCATCGAGGAGCAGGGCTGCAAACGAAGTGCCTCGGCCGAAGGCCTCGACCGTTAACAATCGGCGACGCGCATCGTCTGGTATGGCAGGAGGAATTCGATGACCCGACGTCTTCTCAGCCTCAGCGCCGCGGTCGCGGCGGCCGTCCTGATCGCCACGCCGGCCTTCGCCGGTCCGCCGCTGCTCTGCTTCCCGTTCGAAATCGGCTCCGCGAAATCGCTCCCGATGGGGACCGGGAGCTGGCGGGCGATTGACCCGAAATACGACGCGTCGCATCTGGTCGCCGACACGATCGCGCTGCTCACACCGCAGACGCCGGTCATCGTGCGCATGGAGACGCTGCGCCGCGCGACCGTGTACGCGGCGGGCCATCCGCAGCTTGCGGGCGCGCTGCTCGACGCGCTCGAGGCGCGCGCAGCGCAGCCGGATGCGAAGGTCGGATACGCGGTGTTCGACTTCGGCTATCTCGCGGAGACCTACACACAGGCCGCATGGATGCCGGGCGACGGAGCGCCGGCCGACGTCATGCGCCGCGCCATCGCCAGGGCCAGAGAGATCGACGGCTACATGCTCGTGCAGAAGGCCGAGACGCTGACGGGCGACAAGGCCATGGCCTTCGCGCTCGTCGCCATGAGCGTCGACAAGACGCACGGCGTCGAGGCGCTGCGCGCGCACGTGACGCAGGCGCGCGAGGCGGCGAAAACGGACCCCGCCGTCCGCGCCAACCTCGCCACGCACTGGATGGAGACGACGACGCAGTTCTGAGGTCGGTCAGCGTTACGACGCGCTCGTGAAGTGGTGCCCCACGAGCGCGTCGTATAGCCACCCGCCGAGCACGCCGCCGGCGCACGGCGCCACGATCGGAACCCACCACCACCCGTTGCCGGCGCGGAACACTTCGCTGCCCCAACCCGCCACAGCCGTGAACAGCCGCGGACCGAAATCGCGCGCGGGATTGATCGCGTATCCCGAGTTGAATCCGAACGTCGCGCCGATGAGGACGACGAGCAGTCCGACCACGACCGGCGCGAGTCCGGCCGGAGCCGGCGAGTTGCGGCTGTCGGTGATCCCGAAGATCACCGCAACGAGCAGCGCCGTGCCGACGATCTGATCGACGATGCCGCCGATCGTGCTGAGAAACGGCTGCGGATACGTCGCCCAGATGCCGGCGGTCCCCTGCGGGCCCAGCACCTGGCGGACGCCGCCGTCGAAAGCGCCGATCGCTTCGCGGTACGTGAGGAAGACGACCGCTGACGCGGCGAACGCGCCGGCAATCTGCGCGATCGAGTACGGCGCGACTTTGTTCCACGGAAACCGTCGATGCGCGGCGAGCGCGAGCGTCACCGCGGGATTCAGGTGCGCGCCGGTCACTCCCGCCGACACGTAGCACCCCATCGTCACCGCCAGGCCCCAGGCGATGTTGATCGAGAGGTAGCTTCCGGCGGTCTGCCGGCTGAGGACCACCTGCGCGACGACGCCGACGCCGAACACGATCAGGATGAAGGTGCCGAAGAATTCGGCCAGTAATTCTCGTCTCATGCCGCGGTATTGTATGCGGCATGTCGTACGTCCTCGCGCTCGATCAGGGAACGACGAGTTCCCGCGCCATCGTGTTCGATCGGAAGGGCGCCATCGTGTCGGTGGCGCAGAAGGAATTCACGCAGATATTCCCGCAGGCCGGATGGGTCGAGCACGATCCGCACGAAATCTGGGCGTCGCAGATCGGCGTGGCGACCGAGGCGCTCGCACGCGCCGGCCTTCGGCCGGCCGACGTCGCGGCGCTCGGCATCACCAATCAGCGCGAGACGACGATCGTCTGGGATCGCGCGAGCGGCGAGCCGATCCACAACGCGATCGTGTGGCAGGACCGCCGCACGGCGGAGTTCTGCGAGCGCCTCAAGGCCGACGGCGCCGGCGCGACGATCCAGGCGAAGACGGGGCTGCTCGTCGACGCGTATTTCTCCGCGAGCAAAATCCGCTGGATTCTCGACAACGTCCCGGGCGCGCGCGCGAAGGCGGACGCCGGGAAACTCGCGTTCGGCACCGTCGACACATGGCTCGCCTGGAAGCTGACCGGCGGCGCGCGCCACGTCACCGACACGAGCAACGCGTCGAGAACGATGCTGTTCGACATCCACACGCTGCGGTGGGACGACGACCTGCTGAAGCTGTTCGGTGTGCCGCGATCGATGCTGCCGGAGGTGCGATCGTCGAGCGAAGTCTACGGCGACGCGTCGGCGCCCGGACTCGAGCGCGTGAAGATCGCCGGCATCGCGGGCGATCAACAGTCGGCACTGTTCGGACAGATGTGCCGGCGGCCCGGGATGTCGAAGAACACGTACGGGACCGGATGCTTCCTGCTGCAGAACGTCGGCGCCGCTCCGACACCGTCGCGGCACCAGCTCGTGACGACCGTCGCGTGGACCATTCCGTCGGCCGGTTCCGCCGGTTCGGGGCCGGGCGAAACCCAGTACGCGCTCGAAGGCAGCGTCTTCATCGGCGGCGCCGTCGTGCAGTGGATCCGCGACGGCCTCGGCCTCGTGCGGTCCGCTCCGGAAATCGAGGCGCTGGCGGCGACCGTCGCCGACAACGGCGGCGTCTATCTGGTGCCGGCGTTCGCGGGCCTCGGCGCGCCGCACTGGGATCCGTTCGCGCGAGGAACGATCGTCGGCATCACGCGCGGCACGACCGCGGGGCACATCGCGCGCGCCGCGCTCGAGAGCATCGCGCTGCAGGTTGCCGATCTGCTCGACGGGATGCGCGCCGACTCGGGTGTCGCGCTGACGGAACTGCGCGCCGACGGCGGCGCCGCCGCGAACGACACGCTGATGCAGATTCAGGCAGATTTGCTCGGCGTGCCCGTCGTGCGTCCCGCGATCACGGAAACGACGGCGCTCGGCGCGGCCTATCTCGCGGGGCTCGCGGTGGGCTATTGGAACACCGCTGATGAAATTACCGGCCAGTGGCGGATCGATCGCCGGTTCGAGCCGAAGCTCGACCGTGCGAGCGCAGACAACCTCCGGTCGCGCTGGTCTGACGCGGTCGGACGGTCCAAGGGATGGGAACGAACCTAGCGCTTCGGCTTTCTTGCGGACCAATCCGCCGCTTCAGCGCGGACGGCCGATCCGACGCTTTCCGCGTAGCCGCCAAGAATCAACAGCGACGCCAGACGCGCCGGCACTTCGTAGATCTCGTTCACTTGGAACCGCCGCACGTCGTACTCGTCGAATTCGGAAGGCTTGGGCAACGCCGTGATCCGGACGCGCCACACGATGCCTGACGTATAGTTTTCAGACAAGTCGACCCTCTGTTTGACGCGCCTCGCTACAGTTCACTTCACGGAACGACGATTGTTGGCTCGTTAATGCTAGATAAAAGCAAACGATGGGCCCTGCGTGGACTTACTAGCTTTCGCGGGGCTTTGGCAGCAGCCTGACGATCAACAGCAGCAGCACGGCGACCGCCACGCCGATGACGATCCAGAAAACGCGCGGAGAAACGATGGCGGCCGTGGACTTATCGCCGCTGCCCGCGCGCTCTGGCCCGGGCGCCACCTCCTGCGCCGTCTGCCCGACGACCTGGGGTGTCAGCAGGGCGAGGTCGTAGCGCGGCCGGCTCAAGTCCGTGCGCCCGTACGCAAGCCGGATCGTCATCCCCTCTTCGCGATACAAGCGAATGCGCGTCGCCGGCAGCACAACGTGCGCGGTGCCGATCGGCAGCGGACTGTTGTCGCCCTCGTCGACGATGAGCAGCAGGTCGGTCGCGCGCAGCGGCGGCAGCTGTACCGTCAGCGGCCTGGTCGCGCGATCCGGATCCGCGTGCACCCATCGCGTGCTGGTCACCACCTCGAGCCACGCATCGCGCCGCTGCTGCGTCGGCGGACGTTCGACGGCGAGTGTGATGCCTCGGTCGAAGACACGCGCCGGCGTCGCGATCGCGAGCGTCGTCGCCGGCAGCTCGGCGTACGGATACTTGATGCGGTACACGGAACGGGCGCCGGCGTTCGGCCGCTGGGCCGGCAGCGCCGCCGGCGGTGTCGTCAGCGTTTCGGGAATGAGATCGAGCGTCAGCGGCTCGGCGGCGCGCTCGAGCACGTATGGAATCTGGCTGCCGGACGCGTCGATCGCCCGCAGATCCGGAAAGCCGCTCGACGGCGCCGCGCTGTGCGCCAGGACCGCGAGGTCGAGCGGAATCGCGATCAGTCCGGCGCCGCCCGACGGCACGTCCCGCAGGTACTTGAACAGGTTCGCGTCGAGCGGCGCGCCGAGGGTCGGCAGCGGCGGAGCCGCGCCCGACGCGGTGTTCTCTTCCGACGTCCGCGTGCGGGGATCGCCCCACTTCGCCTGCGCCACCGTTTCGATTCGGATCTGACTGCGCACGGCCTCGATGTCGTAGCGCGGCATCGCGAGCGAGTCGTTGCCGTAGCGCGCCGTCAGCGTTCCACCGGACGATTCGAAGTAGATCCACGGCAGCTCGCCGAACACGGCGTTGACGCCTTTCACGTCCAGCGGCGGATTGTCTCCGTCGTCGACGTCGAGATCGAGCTCGGCCTCGGTCGGCGGCTCGATCGCCAGCCGGAGCTCCGCGGCCGCGACATCGCCGCGCACGACGCGTCGCAGCATGCCGGCGCCGAGCTGCACGGGCGCGAGTTCCGATCCGGCGAGCCGCGCTTCGAACACGCGCGCGGGCCGGAAGACGTAATCGCCGCCGACGTCGAGATCCAGGCCGACGATCGGCAGGTGGCCGCCTGGCAGGCGGATGCGGAAACGGCTCCGCCCCGGCTCGGATGGCCGCCGCTCGACGGCGAGCGCCGCTCTGAGCGGGGGCGGGGGCGCGCCCCCCGCGATGACGCGCGCGACCGCCGCAACCGGGTGCGCCAGCCGCGCGCTGTTCGTGTCGTCGTACAGGATCCGGATGTAACGGTAGGAACCGGCGGCGAACCGCAGCTCCGTCAACCGCAGCTGCTCCTCCGGCAGATCGAACAGCGTCCCTTCGCTGACGAGCAGCGTCCAGTGCTCGCGATCGCCGCTGCCTTCGAGGCGCACGCGCTTCAGGAACGGCGCCGGCAGACCGTCGAGCCGGAGGCCGTCAACGAGCGTTGGCTCGCCGAGGTCCGCTTCGAAGCCGCTCGTGCGCGTGCGATCCGTGTCGACGGGCGCGATCGGGAGGACGACCGCCCGGCGGTAACGCGGCGGCGCCGGCGGATTCTGCTTGAGCAGATAGCCCACCTCGCGTCCGTTCGCATCGTAGATGCGCAGATCGTTCAGTCCGTTCGCGAGGTACACGATCGTTTGTCGGGTTTCGGGATCGGTCGTGCGCGACACGATGCGGAACGGCGAGCCGCTGCCCGCAAGCAGCGCCACGTCGATCGCGAGGCGTCTTTGCCCGCTGCCGTCGACGACAATCGGCCGTTCGACGCGGAACGCCGGCGGCTGCTGCGCGCGCGGAGCGGCGGCGGCAAGGGACCACATCGCGGCGACCGCCGCGGCGCGGGCGAGCGGGCGGCGCCTCACTCCTCTTCTCCCCTGTGCAGGACGAACTTCTGAAGCGCGAGCGCGACGAGCGACAGCGAGATGGCGAGGCCGACGAGCGACCCGACGCGGTACAGGCCGCCGAGCGATCGCATATCGTACAGGAAGCCCTTCAGCGCGGTGACAGCGATGAGCGCCACCGCCGCGACGCGGGCCGGCCGGATCCGCGCGAAGATGCCGGCCGTCAGCAGAATCATGCCGAAAACCAGCCAGCCGATCGTGTACGTCAGATCCTGCGCGAGCGTCACGCCGAACCGGAACGTAATCTCCCGGCCGGTGGCGTAGTAGTCCGCGATTTCGATGTTGAGGAGCCAGAACAGCACGATGATTCCCGCGGTCGCCGACAGCGCAAGCGCTCTAGGCAGCGGTCCGAGATTGTCGTCGGTGTCCCTGTAGAACCAGGCGGCGAGAATCATCGACGCGCCGCACACGAGATACGTGTAGAGATACCAGTTGACGATACGCATGCCGCGCGGCTCGTAGACGAACACCGCCGGATTGAGGACGAGCCGCGCGAACACCGCCGCGAGCAGCGCGAACGACCACAGGAACAGTCCGCGATGCGGAATGCGGCGGTACGCCCATGCGAGCGCGACGCCTTCGAGCGCCCAGCCGATGGTGATCCACTGATGACGCAGCTGCAGCGGGATCGCGACGGTCGCGAAGGCGAGCGCGGCGCCGGCGACGATCGCCAGGCGTCCGAGATCGCGCTTGTCCTCGGGCTGCAGCCGCAGCAACTGCCGCAGCAGCAGCGTCATCACCAGGCCTTCGCCCACCGGAATGGCGCCGAGATAGCCGCCGTACCCGCCCTGCAGCAGCGCGGTTCGCGCGGTGAAGAAGAAGAACGCCGATCCCGCGACCGCGGTCAGGAACGGATTGCGCGCGTCGCGGGCCCGGCCGCCGAGGACGAACGGGTACACGCTGAACACCGCGTACAGGGCGAACGCCATCGCCAGGCCGCCGGACCAGTCCGCCGCCGTGGTGTGCGCCGAGGCGGACTGCCAGGCCCACGTCTCGAGCCACGCAGCCCCGACGGCCAGCACACCCGCCGCGCGCCACTCGTGCTCCCACGCGAGCCAGAGAATCAGCGAGACGTTGGCGACGTGCGTGACGATTGTCGCCGCGAGCGGCGGCGAGGTCTGCAGCTGAGCGGCATTGGCGGCGACCAGCTCGGCGAAGAACAACACGATCCCTGCGGCGACCGCCGGCGCCTGGCTCCCGCCACCGCGCCGTTTGAATGCGAACATCCACGCCAGGGCGTAGGCGACGGGCGCTTCCCCTGCGACGAGCGCGGTCCACTCGTACGTCGTCAGGTCTGTCGGGCTGGTCCACGCGAAGACGACCACGGCCGCGGCCACCGCACCCGCCGCATGCAGGCCGTCCCTGCCGATCGCGAGCGACGTCACGCTGACCGCGAGCGTCATCACCACGAGCGCTCCGAAGAGCGGCCACGGCGGCAGCGTCCATTCCGGCTGCAGCGCGAGCGCGAAGAGGAACAGATGTCCGATCAATCCGAGGAACGCGCCTTGACGGAAGCCGACGGCGCGTTCCGCCGCTTCCGTGCCCGCGGCCCCGGACTGCAGGTGCGCCCATGCGTGCCCGGCGAGCATGATCAGCGTCAGCAGCACGAGCACGAACAATGACGGGATGACGCCGATCGTCGCGGCGGACTGCAACCACCAGACGCCGAGCACGAGCCACGACAGCAGTCCGCCGACAAACGCGAGGAGCGGCAGATCGCCGGCCGCGCTTTCGACGAAGACGCCGGCGTTGAGCACCGCGAGCAGGACCGCGAGGCCCCACAGCGCCGCGGGCGTGCGCGGTCCGGACGCGAGGAACAGCAGCAGGCCCAGCCCGGCGATCAGCACCGCGCCGCCGCCCCACCGCGGTTCGAGTTCGCGGTTCAAACGCCGCGCGACGAGCGGCACGCCGAGGTAATACGCGGCGAACGCCAGGTACAGCACCATGCCTTCGCGCAGGTTGTCCGCCGAGAGATGCGTTGCCGACCAGGTCGCTTCCGCCGCGACGCCGAAGAAGGCCGCCACGTAGTAGACGGCGAACTCCTCCGCGGCGATTGCGCGCCACGCGAGAATCGCCAGCAGCGCCGTCATGGGTCCGAACAATCGAAGCGGAGCGGCGGTCTGCGGCTCGATCCGTGCGAGGACGACGAACACGAAGAGCAGCGTGGGTGCCGCGAGCACGGCGTACCTGCCGATGCCTTCGAAGGCGCGGCCCAGCCGCTTCACGATGGCAGGCGCCGCCGCATACAGCACCACGAACGCCGACGCGAACCACACCACGGTCGTCCAGGACCGCGACGCGTACGACACGCTCAGCCAGATCGCGAACACGACGAGTGTCGCGACGCCGCCGATCGCGTGCGGCAGTTCATCCCTGCGCCCGATGGCGACCGCCGTCAGCGCGGCGTCGATGAGCAGCAGGAAGCCGAACAGCATGCCGACGCGCAGGCCGTAGGCCGGCACCGCCGACAGGTACACCGCGAACAGCAGCGGCATCGCGGCCGCCGCCACGCCCAGCCGATCGAGGGACGCGCCCATCGCGTCTTCTTCTCGCCCCCGGCGCGTCACCGCAATCCCGGCGAAGCCCACGACGGCGAAGACGAGGAAGATGCCCATCGCCAGCGACAGCTGACTGGCATCCAGGAACTTGATCACCCAGCCCCACTGATAGAACGCGGTGAAAACGAGCGTGATGATCGTGAGGATCGACCAGCGCTTGCGCGCCGCCACCCACGCAAGGCCGATGTTCAGCAGGAGCAGGTACGTGAAGAGCGAGATGGGACGGTTCTCGCCCGTCGACAGCAGCATCGGCGTGGCGAAGCCGCCGACGAGTCCGAGCAGCGCGATGAATATCGAGTCATGCCGGATCGACAGCAGCACGGCGACGACCGTCACCATCGCGAGCAGACCGAACGTCGTCGGCGCCGAGATGAGATCCCACAGCGCGTGGGCCGAGAAGAAACTCGCGAACAGAATCGCAATGGCCGCGGCGTCGAGCGCGTTGGCCGTGACGCGATACTTCTTCGCCGCCTTCAGCTCGCAGACGACCAGCAGTGCAATGCCGGTGATGACGCCAATCGCGACGCGCAGCGGCGGCTGGAGCCAGCCTTTGTCGATGGCGTTCTTCAGGAAGAGCACCGTGGCGAGCACAGCGGCGATGCCGGCGACGGCGGAGAACATCTTCACGCCGATCAACTGTTCCCAGTCGAACGGCTCGGGCGGTGGCGGCGGCGGCTCAGGCGGTGTGATGGG
>Ga0075425_100000671_pt1 | contig 32596 bp, 30 predicted proteins | sample SoiMethybrSBSTD4_FD_75300 | JGI IMG/M metagenome (GOLD analysis project Ga0075425, IMG submission 75300) | Bulk soil microbial communities from a Populus tree surrounding site in Tennessee, USA - Soil MetaG P. TD hybrid SBSTD4 | ecosystem: Environmental > Terrestrial > Soil > Tree plantation... | reverse complement strand
CCGCGAAGACTTCGTAGAGCTCGATGCCGCGCACGTTGCGGCCGTAGCGATCGAGGATCTCGTCGCGCGTGAACCAGCCGTCGCGCGTCGTCACCGACGCGATGGCGGAGTCGTCGGATGACGCGACGTGGACCCAGTAGCAAAGGAGGATGCCGACATCGACGAGCGGATCGCCGATCGCGCTCATCTCCCAGTCGAAGACGCCCGCGAGCTGCGCCGGATCTTCACGCGAGAGCATCACGTTGTCGAGCTTGTAGTCGCCGTGCACGACGGACGGGCGCGGCGGGTCCGGCGGGGTGTGTTGCTCGAGCCACGTCGCGAGCGACTCCATCTCCGCGACCTCGCTCGTCTTCGATCCGTGCCATCGCTCGGTCCACCCTTTGATCTGCCGCGCGACGAAGCCGGCGCCTTTGCCGAGCGACTCGAGGCCTTCGATCGCGTGCAGGCTCGCGAGCGTGTCGACGACGCTCGCACTGATCCGTTTGCGCAGATCGGGATCGAAGCTCTCGTCGTGGCGGATGACGAGACCGCGGCGGCGCTCCATGACGTAAAACGTCGCGCCGATGACGCTCGCGTCTTCGCACAGCAGGTACGGCCGCGGCGCGAGCGGAAAGTGCGGATGCACCGCACCGAGTACGCGCGCCTCGCGAGCCATGTCATGCGCGCGCGGCGGAACGGGACCAAACGGCGGCCGCCGCAGCACGATTTCGTTCTCGCCGAAGCGAACGAGGTAGGTGAGGTTCGAGTGCCCGCCGGGGAACTGCTCGACCTGCATCTCCGCATCGCCGGCGATCTCCGGCAACTCGCGGCGGAGATAGCCTGCGAGGCGCTGCCAGTCGAGGTTCTCGCTGGTGCGGACGGGCCTGGTGTCGGTCATTGTTGTGTCCGCCCGTAAATCATTGATTCTACGATCGTGAGCGGCTGCGATCGAGCCTCGAATCGTTCAAATCGAGCACCCGTTAGCTCAAGTCGAGCTTCCGTATCCTCGAATCGAGCAATCGTTAGCTCAAATCGAGCTTCCGTATCCTCGAATCGAGCAACCGATAGCTCAAATCGAGCTTCCGTATCCTCGAATCGAGCAACCGATAGCTCAAATCGAGCTTCCGTATCCTCAAATCGAGCAACCGTCAGCTCAAATCCAGCAACCGTTGCGCCCTCATCTTCTCAACACATTCCTCGCGATCACCATCCGATGCACTTCCGATGGTCCGTCGTAGATGCGGAACGCGCGCGCTTCGCGGTAGAAGTGTTCGAGCGGGAGGTCGCCGGAGACGCCGTACGCGCCGCAGATCTGGATCGCGCGGTCGATGATTTTGTTCACCGCTTCGGCGACGAAGACCTTGCAGATCGACGACTCGTGGCGGATCTCGCTGCCCTGTTCGTGGCGCCATGCGGCATCCATCACCATCAGTCGCGACGCGTGCAGCTCGACCTCGGAGTCGGCGATCATCCATTGCATCGCCTCGTGCTCCGCGAGTTTTTTACCGAACGCCGCGCGCTCCTTCGCGCGGGCAACCGCGATCTCGAGCGAGCGCTGGGCGATGCCCATCCAGCGCATGCAGTGCGTGAGACGTGCGGGTCCGAGGCGTACCTGCGCGAGGCGGAAACCGTCGCCCACGTCGCCGACGATCGCGTCGTCGGGCACGAAGACGTCGTTGAATTCGACCTCGCCGTGGCCGCCCTGGCCGTGGCTGCCCATGATCGGAACGTTGCGGACGAAGCGATAGCCGGGCGAGTCCGTCGGGACGAGGAACATCGTTGTGCGGCGGTGCTTGTCCGCGTTCGGATCGGTCACCGCGATCGTGACCGCGAGCGCGGCGCCTTCGGCTCCCGTCGCGAACCACTTCAATCCGCTGATCGACCACCCGCCGTCGACACGCATCGCACGCGTCAGCATCATCGTCGGATCGGCGCCGGCGCCCGGCGCGGGCTCGGTCATCGCGAAGCAGGAGCGAATCGTTCCCGCGACGAGCGGCCGCAGCCATCGCTCGCGCTGCGCATCGCTCCCGTGATGCGCGAGGAGGTGCATGTTCCCTTCGTCGGGCGCGGAGCAGTGCAGCGCGAGCGGTCCGAGAAATGAGCGGCCGGCCTGTTCGAAGAGGACGCACATCGCGACGGTGCCGAGTCCGAGGCCGCCGTACTCCTTCGGCAGTTGCGGTCCGTAGATGCCGGCGTCGCGCGCCTTCGCGCGCAGCGACGCGATGAGCGCGTCCGACAACGGTTCGTTTTCGACGGGGATCACGACGTCGCGCACGAACGCCGCGACGCGATCGCGCAAATCGATGAGCTGCGGATCGAGATCGAAGTTCATAGGCCCGAGTGTATTCGCCTCATGGAGCGCCGGCTTCCAGCCGGCCGGCTGGAAGCCGGCGCTACAGCAGATTCTCGAAGATCGTCGCCGCGCCCTGGCCGCCGCCGACGCACATCGTGACCATCCCGTACTTCGATTTGCGGCGGCGCATCTCGCCGAGGAGCTGGACGGTGAGCTTCGCGCCGGAGGCGCCGAGGGGATGGCCGAGCGCGACCGCGCCGCCGTTGACGTTGACGCGCGCCTCGTCCATGCCGAGCTCGCGCATCACCGCGAGCGCCTGACAGGCGAACGCTTCGTTCAATTCGATGAGATCGATGTCGTCGAGCTTCAGTCCCGCGAGCTTCAGCGCCTTCGGCACCGCGACGATCGGACCCATGCCCATGATCTCCGGCGGCACGCCGCCGACCGCGAACGACACGAATCGCGCGAGCGGTTTCAATCCGAGCGCGTCCGCTTTCTTTCGCGACATGACCACGACGGCCGCGGCGCCGTCCGACGTTTGCGACGAGTTGCCCGCGGTGACGACGCCTTTCGCGTGGAACACCGGCTTCAGTTTCGCGAGCGCTTCGAGCGTCGTGTCGGCGCGCGGGCCTTCGTCCTTGTCGAACGTGAATCGCTGCGTGCGGTCGGCATCGACGATCTCGACGTCGAGCGGCAGGATGCCATCGTCCGCGAATCGGCCCGCGGCCTGCGCGGCGAGCGCGCGCTGATGGCTGCGATACGAAAACGCGTCCGCCTCTTCGCGCGAGACGTTGTACTTCCTTGCCACGTTCTCCGCCGTCAGCCCCATCGTCAGATAAACCTCGGGATGTTTTTCGACGAGCTCGGGATTCGGACGGAAGCGATTGTTTCCGCGCACCATGCTCATCGACTCCGTGCCGCCGGCGATGATCTGCTCGGCCATGCCGGCCATGATCCGCTCCGCGGCGTACGCGATCGTTTGCGATCCCGACGAGCAGAAGCGATTGACGGTGACCGCGGGAACGGAGACCGGAAGGCCTGCGCGCAGTGCGGCGATGCGCGCGACGTTCGTTCCCGATTCGCCTTCCGGCGTGGCGCAGCCGAGGATCACGTCGTCGATCGCTTCGGGATCGAGATTCTTCGCAAGCGCGCGGATCACTTCCGCGGCCATGTCGTCAGGGCGAGTGGTGCGCAACGCGCCGCGCGGCGCCTTGCCGACCGCGGTGCGGAGTCCGGAAACGATGACGGCGTCCATGGTGCTCCTTTCAGTCGCAGATGGCGGAGGGCAGATGGCAGATGGCGGATCGTCGCGCCTTTGCCATCCGCCATCCGCAATCCGCCATCTCAGTTCCTCAGCGGCTTTCCCGTCTCCAGCATGTACTGAATTCTCTCGATGGTTTTCGGCTGCGCGCAGAGCTCGACGAATGCCGCGCGCTCGAGGTCGAGGAAGTGCTGCTCGTCGACCCACTGCGCGCTCGACAGCGTGCCGCCCGCGAGGATGTGCACGAGGTGGCCGGCGACGTATTGGTCGTACTCGCTGATGTAGCCGCCCTGGCGCATCACGTAGAGGCCGGCCTTCAGCGTGGCGCGCGCGTCGCGTCCCGCGGCGTAGCAGTTTTTCGTGCGCACCGGCGGCGCGTACGACTCCGCCATGGCGAGCACTTCCTGTTTCGCTTCGAAGAGGAGGTGATCGCGATTCATCGCGACGCGATCGCTTTCCGAAAGGAATCCGAACGTTCGCGCTTCTTCGGCGCTCGACGATGTCTTCCCCATGCCGACGACCTGCATGATTTTCTGCAGGTCGGGCACGGCGTCGGCGGACGCTTGCACGCGGCGGCGCACCATTTCCTTGCAGCCGCCCGCGCCGGGAATCAGTCCGACGCCGACTTCGACGAGTCCCATGTACGTTTCGCTCGCCGCGACGATGCGCGCGCACGACATCGAGAGCTCCGCGCCGCCGCCGAGGGTGCGCGCGAACGGCGCCGCGACGACCGGCTTCGCGCAGTAGCGCACCGCCATGAAGGCGTCCTGCATCCCTCGCACGGATTCTTCGATCGTCTTCGAGGCGAGGATCTTCAGATTCGCGCCGATGCAGAAATCGGCGCCTTCGTTGCCGATGACGAGGCCCTTCCAGTCGCCGCTCTCCACCTCGCTAACGCTCTCGACCAGCAGCGCACGCACGTCGTCGTCGAGCGTGTTCATCTTCGAGCGCAATTCGAAACAGAGCACGCCGTCGCCGATGTCGACGAGACGTGCGGATTTGTTCTCCTTCACGACGCGCGCGTCTTTCAGCGAAAGCTGACGCGGATCGCGTTCGATCGTGACGTCGCGATAAAACGATTCGACGCCGTTCACCCAGTCGGGGACCTCGACGCCGTAGGCGCGCATCGCGGCGGCGGTTTTCTGCACGCCGAGCGCGTCCCAGAGCTCGAACGGTCCGAGGTCGTGTGAGAAGCCCCAGCGCGTCGCGCGATCGATCGCAACGACGTCGTCGCTGATCTCCGGCACGCGCCGCGCCGCGTAGCCGAGCGCGTTGAAAACGACGTGACGTGCGAGCGCGCCGGCCTTGTCGTCCTGATCGAGCACGAACTGCACGCGCTCCGGCAGCGATTTGATTTTCATCGCCTCGGCCAGCGACGGGATCGCCGGCTCGATGCGCGCGCGATACTCGCCCGTCTTCAGGTCGAGCGTCTGAATCGTCTTCCCGTCTTTTTTGTAGAAGCCCTGCTTCGTCTTGTCGCCGAGGCGGCCGCGATCCATTTGGGATTTGCGAAGCGCCTCGATGCGCGGCGAGGCGAGCACGTCGCGCGACTCGTCGTTCGGAATGAGTCCGTGAAGATTCGAGGCAACGGAGCTCGAGACATCGAGCCCGACGAGATCCTGCAAACGAAAGGCGGCGGTCTTCGGACGGCCGATGAGCGGGCCGACGATCGCATCGACCTCTTCGATCGTGTAGTCGCCGCGCTCGAGCACGAAATCCATCAGCACCGCGCCGCCCATCGACGCCAGGCGATTGGCGATGAAGTTCGGCGTGTCCTTGCAGAGTACGACCGACTTGCCGAGGCGCCGTTCGGCGAAGTCGCGGACGAAGTTTGTGATCTCCGGATTCGTGTCGCGCGTCGGGATGACTTCGAGGAGCTTCATGTAGCGCGGCGGATTGAAGAAGTGCGTGCCGATGAAGTGCGCCTTGAAATCGTCCGAAGCGCCGGCGGCGACCTGCGCGATCGGAAGGCCGGACGTGTTGCTCGACACGATGCTGCCGCGCTTGCGCACGCGATCGATGCGCGCGACGAGCTCGTGCTTCGCGTCGAGATTTTCGAAGATCGCCTCGAGAATCCAGTCCGCCTCGGCCAGCCACGCATCGTTCAGCGGACCGACGGTGACGAGGCTCGCGGTTTCCGGCGTGAAGAACGGCGGCGGCGTGTGCTTCTTCAATCGATCGAGCACACCGTCCGGCGCGATGTCCATCAGATAGACCGGAATCCCGGCGTTCGCGAAGTGCGCGGCGATGCCGCCGCCCATGGTGCCGGCGCCGACGACCGCGGCGCGGGTGATGGTGCTTGTCTTAAACAATCGATCCCCCTCCATCGACGACGATCACCTGCCCGGTGATGTAACTCGATGCGTCGCTCGCGAGAAACAGCGCGACGCCTTTCAGCTCGCCCGCGGCGCCGACGCGCGGGATCGGATTGCGGCGCTGGATCTCGGGCTCGACGACGTTGATCACCGCATCCGCGAGGCGCGAGTGAAAGAAGCCCGGCGCGATGGCGTTGACGCGAATGCCGGACGGTCCCCACGAGGCCGCGAGCTCGCGCGTGAGGCCCATGAGTCCGGCCTTGCTCGCGGCATAGCTCGCGAAGTGCGGACCCTGCACCGATGAGCGCAGACCGGCGATCGAGGCGATGTTGACGATCGCGCCGCGACCGGCCTTCAGCATCTCGCGGCCCGCGGCCTGCGCGAACAGAAACGCGCCGGTGAGGTTCGTGTCGAGAACCTTCTGCCACTTGTCGAGCGGCATCGTTTCCGACTTCTCGCCCCACGAGATGCCGGCGTTGTTGATGAGGATGTCGACTCTGCCGAACGTCTCGATCGTCTTCGCGACGACGGCGTTGACGTCGTTCGCGTTGCTCACATCGCAGATCGCGCCCTCGACGCGGAATCCCTTCGCGCGGAAGTCATCGATCGCCGGCGTGAGCCACTGTTCGCGCCGCGCGCACAGCATCAGCGCCGCCCCCGCCTCGGCCAGCCCCTCCGCCATCTCGGCGCCGAGGCCGCGCGAGCCGCCGGTGACGATGGCGACGCGGCCGGAGAGATCGAAGAGGTTCTGGATGGTTTGAGTCACATCTGAAAGACTAACGTAATGAGTCGTCATCCTGAGCGCAGCGAAGGACCTCTTCCACGCCAACGGTTTCGTCGAAGAGATCCTTCGCCGTCTGCGCGGCTCAGGATGACGTAGCCATGCGTTACCGCGACCAAACCGTCTGGATTACCGGCGCGTCGTCGGGCATCGGCGAGGCGCTTGCCGTGGCGTGGAGCCGCGAGGGGGCGCGCGTCATTCTCTCCGCGCGGAACGTCGCGGAGCTCGAGCGCGTGCGGGGCGCGTGCGCGAATCCGGAATCGCATCGCGTGCTGCCGCTCGATCTCACCGACGTCGACGCGATCAACGCCGCGGCAAAGGACGCCGGTCGCGTCGATGTGCTCGTGCACAGCGGCGGTGTCAGTCAGCGCGCACTGGCGATCGACACCGACCTCGCCACCGATCGCGCGATCATGGACCTCAACTACTTCGGCACGGTCGCGCTGACGAAGGCGGTGCTGCCTTCGATGATCGCGCGACGGTCGGGACACATCGTGCCGATCAGCAGCGTCATCGGGCACGTCGGCATTCCGATGCGATCGGCGTACGCGGCGTCGAAGCACGCGCTGCACGGTTTCTTCGATGCGCTGCGCGCCGAGAACGCGCGGCACGGCATCAAGGTGACGATCGTCTGTCCCGGCTACATCCGCACGAAAGTGTCCGAGAACGCGCTGCGCGGCGACGGCAGTCGCTACGGTCGCGAGGACGACACGCACGCAAACGCGATGCGGCCCGACATCGCCGCGCCGAAAATCATCGACGGCGTCGCGAAGGGGAAGAATGAGGTGCGCGTCGGCGGGAAGGAGATTTACGCGATCCTTCTCAAACGATTCTTCCCGTCCCTCGTTGCAAGAGTCATGAGGATGAAATGAACACGCAGGTCATTCTGAAGTCGCGTCCCGAAGGCATGCCGAGTGAGGAAAACTTCGAGGTCGTGCAGCGGCCGATGCCGGAGCCCGGCGAAGGCGAGGTGCTGCGCCGCACGCTCTGGCTCTCGGTCGATCCGTACATGCGCGGACGGATGAGCACCGCGAAGTCGTACGCCGAGCCGGCGAAGCTCGGTGAGCCGATGGTGGGGCAGACCGTTGCGCAGGTCATCGCGTCGAACAATCCGCGCTTCTCGCCCGGCGACTTCGTCCTTTCGTTCGACGGATGGCAGTCGTATGCGACCGGCGACGAGAAGACTCTTCGCAAGCTCGATCCCGCCCACGGTCCCCTCTCCTGGCACCTCGGCGTCCTCGGCATGGTCGGACTGACGTCCTACGTCGCGCTGCTCGACATCGGCGAGCCGAAGAGCGGCGAGACGGTCGTCGTCTCCGCCGCGGCGGGCGCGGTCGGCTCGATCGCGGGACAGATCGCGAAGATCAAAGGATGCCGCGTCGTCGGCACCGCAGGCTCCGACGAGAAGTGCGCGTTCGTCGTGAACGACCTCGGATTCGACGCGTGCATCAATTACAAGACTGCCGATCTTCGCGAGGCGCTGAAGGCCGCCTGTCCGGACGGCATCGACGTCTACTTCGACAACGTCGCCGGCGCGGTTCTCGACGCCGTCCTGAAACGCATCAACCTCAACGCGCGCATCGCCCTCGTCGGACTGATCGCGACGTACAACGACGCGAAGCCGCAGCCCGGCCCGAACCTCACGCCGCTGCTCGTGAAGCGCGCGAAGATTCAGGGGATGCTCGTCTTCGATCACACGAACCGCATGCCCGACTTCCTCCGCGACATGGCGCAATGGCTGCGCGAAGGAAAGATCAAGTACCGCGAGGACGTGATTGAGGGCCTCGAAAACGCGCCGAGGGCGTTCATCGGACTGCTGCATGGCGAGAACATCGGGAAGCGGGTGGTGAAGGTCGCTGATCCCGCCTGACGACAAGTCGGCTTGACATTTGGTTTTCGCGGACCCATCATGGCGATGGAAAGCCGACTTGTCATGCCGCCGACGATCAAAAACCGCGTGAAGGAGCTGCGCACCGACAAGGGGTGGACGCAGCAGCAGCTCGCGGACAAGGTCGGGGTGTCGCGGCAGAGCATCAACTCGATCGAGTGCGAGCGCTACATCCCGAGCCTGCCGCTCGCGCTGACGTTCGCGCACGTGTTCGGCCTTCCGACCGACGACATCTTCAAACTGGAGAGACGGAAGTGATCGACGAACGATTCTGGACGCATCGCCGCCGCTCGACGAGCATCGCGGGCATCGTGACCGCGGAGCTCGCGCTGCTGCTCACCGGCTACTTCTACTTTTTTCGCCACGTCTGGCGCTGGGACCTCTTCGCCGTCGGAATGACGTTCGTCGTCGTCAAGCTCGGACTCATGGTGTGGTACCGATTCACTGATTGATGTTGGTCGGTTGGTCGGTTGGTCCGTTGGTCGGTGGAGCTCAGCGAATCACGGAACTACGGACCAACGGACACCGGACACCGACCAACCGACCAACCGACTAACCGACCAACCGACCAACCGACTAACCGACCAACAACCCAACGGAGCCCCAATGATCCTCAATCGCATCAAACACTCACGCGTTCTCTTCACCGCCGGCATGTGGATGCTGCTCGTCTTCAACCTGGTCAACTTCGTCGGCCGGACTTTGATCAAGCCGCTGCCGAACACGTTCGCGGACAACATGATCGACGGCGCTGCCGGGATGATGCTCGGCATGGTGATCGCGACGATGTTCCTCGCGTTCCGGATGAAGGCGCGCGAAACCGGACGCTGACGGCCTCTGCCGTGGCACGGTTGTTGAACCCGGCCGTGCAATGCAGCCGGATCGCAAACGGCTCTCGTCGCTGCTCGATGGATTGCCCGATCCCGCGTGGGTGATCGACGTGAACGGCGGCCTGGTCGAGTTCAATGCGTCGTTCGGCGCCTTCATGCGCTCGCTGGAGCGCGAGCCGCGGCACGGGATCCCGTTTCACGAGCTGGTCATCGGCGGTGAGCAGGAAGAGTTGTGGCGCGATCTGACGAAGCGCGTCGCGGCCGGCCGTCTCGTGGCCGCCGACGCGCGATTCAACGTCTCCGGCATCGAGCGCGCGTACACGATCCACGGCACGCCGACGCGCGAGGGGGCGTTCTTCGTCGCGCGCGAGGTCACCGTCCATCACGCGCTGCGCGAGGACTCGCTCGAGCTCGCGCTGACGCGTCTCTTCAACACCGCGCCGTCGCTCGACGATGCGCTCTCCAGCGCGATCGCCTTCGTCTGCGCATCGGAAGAATGGGACGCGGCGATCGCATGGCTCGTCGATCCGCATGAGGAGCTCGCCGCGCGTGCGATCTTTCTTCACGAGTCGCTGCCGCACGCGGACATGTTTCGCAACACGCTGCGCGGCGTTCGCTTCGGCCGAGGCCATGGGTTGCCTGGGCGCGCGTGGGCCGCGAAGGACCTGATCTGGGTTCCCGATCTGCTCGACGAAAGCGGCATGGCCCGCGCCGACGCCGCGACGAAATCGGGACTGCACACCATCGTGAACGTGCCGATGCTCGATTCGAATCGCATCATCGGCGTGCTCGAAGTGTTCGATCGCGCGGTGCGGCCCATGAGCACGCCGCGCAAGCAGTCCCTCGGCCGCGCCGCGACGGCGATCGCGCGTCTCATCGAGCGGCGCCGTGCGGAAGACGAGCGCATTCGCCTCACGGAACTGGTCGAGCAAAAGGGAACGGAGTGGGCGCTGACGTTCGACGCCATTCGTCAGCCGATCTTTCTCACCGCGCGCGACGGCACGATCGTCCGCGTCAATCGCGCCGCGCGCGATCTCGCCACCGCCTCGCACTACACCGACATCCTCGGCCGGCCGATCGGATCGCTTGCCGACCGCGAGCCCTGGATCACGCTCGGCGATCTCGTCACCGCGGTCGCTGAAACCGGCGAGGGCTGCACCGCGCACGTCGAAGACGAGAACACGGTGTTCGACGTCGAGGCGTCGCTCGACAGCGTGAAGCAGCGTGTCGTCATCACCCTGCGCGACACGACCGAAGTCGTGCGATTGCAGGAGTCCGTCCGCCGCGGCGAACAGCTCGCGGCCCTCGGCGAGCTCGTCGCCGGCGTCGCGCATCAGGTCAAGAATCCACTCTTCGGCATTCGCATGACCGTCGATCTCCTGCACGAACAGGTGGCCGGTCACACGGAGAGCGAGGAGCTCTTCGACGCGCTGCAGACGTGGCTGCACCGGCTGGATCGTTTGATGGAGAGCCTCCTCGCCTACGGAAAAACATGGTCGGTCGATCTGAAGCCGCATCGCGTGCGCGAAGTGCTCGAGCAGGCGATCGACATCGTGCGTCCCGCCGCCGTCGCGAACGGAATTCCGATCGAGCTGCACGTCGAAGGGGATGCCGTCGCATTGATGGATCCGCAGCGACTGATGCATGCGTTCGAAAACGTGATCACGAATGCGACGCAGCATTCGACGCGCGACTCGGCCGTGGACGTCACGATGCGCGTCGGAACGGACGACGTCGAGGTCGTCGTGCGCGACTCCGGACCCGGTTTTCGCGAGGAAGATCTCTCGCGAATCTTCGAGCCGTTTTTCACGCGACGGCGCGGAGGAACGGGACTCGGATTGTCCGTCGTGCAGCGCGTCGTGGATGAGCACGGTGGCACCGTTACTGCAGGAAACGGGTCACCCAACGGCGCGGTCGTAACCATAAAGGTGCCCCGATATGATCACAGCTCCACAGCAGGAGAGCTCGGTACGCAGAATCCTCATCGTTGACGACGAAGACCTGATCGTCATGGCGATGCGGAAGTACTTCGAAGGACTCGGCTTCATCGTCGACGGCGCCTTCGAGCTCGAGGAAGCGCAGGCGCTTCTCGCGAACTACCGATACGACCTCGTGATTGCCGATCTCCGTCTGACCGGCATCGGCGGCGTCGAAGGTCTGCAGATCGTCGCCGACGTCCATCAGCGATGCGCCAACACTCGGGTCGTGTTGCTGAGTGCTTATGGAACCCCGGAAATTGAGCGCGAATCCTATAATCGCGGCGCTGACGCATTTCTCCACAAGCCAAAATCGATGATGGAGATCGCGCATGTCGCCCGTACCCTTCTCGAACAGTAGCTTCAGCGGAAAGCAGTAGACAGATGTCCGAGCATCGCGCGCTCGACGCGATCCTGCAGCCCGGCGGAATCACTCCCGTGTTTCAGCCGATCTGCGTGGTGAAAAGCGACTGGAAGGTCGCGTCGCTGGAATGCCTTTCGCGCGGACCGAAGGGGACGAACTTCGAGTCGGCGAACGTGCTGTTCGATTACGTGCGCCTCAAGCGCGAGGAGACGCTGGTCGATCGCGCGTGCATCAACACCGCTCTCGCCGCGGCGCAGAATTTCCCGTCCGACCTGCACCTCGGCATCAACGTGCACGCCTCGACGCTCGGCCGCGATCCCGGTTTCGCGGAGTTCCTCCGCTGCGCCGCGGAGTTGAACGGCATCGCCATGCATCGCCTCACGATCGAGGTCGTCGAGCATGCGCCGCCGTGGGACGGAGTGAGTTTTCTTTCGATGCTCGATCGTCTTCGCGCTCTCGGCACACGCATCGCCCTCGACGACGTCGGCCTCGGCCAGTCGAATTTCAAGATGCTCCTCGACGTGCGCCCCGACTTCATGAAGATCGATCGCTACTTCGTCGACGCATGCGCGAGCGATCCGAATCGCCAGGCCGTGATCGAAGTCGTGACCCGCCTCGCGCAACGCTTCGGCGCGTCCGTCGTCGCCGAGGGCGTCGAGGACGAGGAGACCGTCGAAGCGCTGCAGCAGCTCGGCATCACGCTGATGCAGGGCTTCTACTTTTCGGTGCCCCTCGAGGCGCACGAGGTGCGGGAAAAGTTTAGGAGTGCGGCGGCAACGCCGCCGCTTTTCGATCGCGAAACGAAAGCGGTGGCTTTGCCACCGCACTCCTAGACGTTTTTGGAGTGCGGCGACCGCAGTCGCCGCTTTTGATCCGCGAGCCGCAGCTCGCGGCGCGATGCCTTCTGCGCGAGCTGCGGCTCGCGCAAACAAAGCGGCGACTGCGGTCGCCGCACTCCAAATCAGGCCAGCACGAACCGCGCTCTGCCCTGCCTTTTCGCTTCGTACAGCGCGCGATCGGCGCGGACGCGCGCGCTCTCTTCGGAATCGTCGCTCGTGAGGTTTGCGATTCCGCACGACACGGTCAGCGGTCGCTGCACGCCGTCGAAGCGGAGCGGCGTTCGTTGCAGGCGCTCGTAGATGCGCGTGACGACGTCGCGCGCGTCGCTTGCTGAGAGCTGCGGAAAGACGATCGCGAATTCGTCGCCGCCGAGGCGGAAGAAGACGTCGGCGAGACGGAGCTCGGCGCGGACGACGTTCGCGAACGTGATCAGCGCGGCATCGCCGGCGGCATGTCCGAGCTCGTCGTTGATCGGTTTGAAGTGATCGATGTCGATGAGCGCCATCGACGCGTTGCTGCCGTTGCGCACGAGGTCGATCTGTTCGGCGACGGTCGATCCGAACTGACGCGTGTTCCATGCGCCGGTCAGCGCGTCGCGCGTCGCGAGCAGTTGCAGTTCCTCCTCCTCGGCCACGTTGTGCAGCGTCACGATCGTCGATGAATCGCTCTCGCCGGCGAAACGGAACGCGACCGCCGACACTTCGTAAGGCTGTCCGTTGACTTCGATGCGCTTCTGATCGAAGCGCTGTTCGAGCTGCATCCCGAAATACAACTGATCGAAGAGCGCCTCGGCCGGATGGTTCGCGTAGAGCAGCCGTCGATCGGCGCTGATGATCAGCACCGCGTCCTCGATCGCATCGAACGCGGCCTTCAGGTAGTGCTGCTCGGTCACGTCCTCGATCACCACGTACGCGTAGCTGCCGCCGTCGTGATCGACCGAATAGCAGCGGACGTTGGCCGTGCGTCCGCCGCCTTCCGAGTGATAGACGGTGTAGAACGCGGTGCCGGAGCCGCGCGCGAGAATCTGTTCGATGCGCTCCGGCTGCGAGAACGGAACGACGCTGGTCAGGCGATCGGCGATCGGGAAACCGCGGCCGCCGAGGAACTGCTTCGCGAAGGAAGCGCTGCCGTCGAGGATGCCGCCGGTCGAGCGATCGATGACCGCGCTCGGATACGGCGCGGCGCGCAGGACGGACTGGAAGAGGCTCTCCGCGCGGCGTTTCGCGCGACGCTCCTGCACCTGATCGAGCTCGCGATCGATCGCCGCGGGCAAACGCGCGAGGCGATCCTTCAGCACGTAATCGCTCGCGCCGTCGCGCATCAACGCGATCGCGGTGTCCTCGTCGATCGCGCCGGAGACGACGATGAACGGAACATCCACGCCCGTCGATCGCGAGAGCGCCAGTGCCTCGGTTGCGGAGAAGCGCGGCATGTGGTGATCGCTGACGATCACGTCCCACGCGCCGGACTGCAGCGCGGCGAGCATCTCCTCGCGCGTCTCGACGCGTTTGCTGTCGGGATTCCATCCGCCGCGGCGCAGCGTGAGGAGGATGTGCGCAGTGTCGCGCTCCGAGTCCTCGACGATCAGCAATCGCAGTGGGCGGCTCGTCGTATCCGTCACGGCGTCTCCGTCATGAAGTAGATCGTCGCGCCGCGATCCGGCTCACCCTCCGCCCACACCCGCCCGCCGTGCCGCTGCAGAATGCGCTGCACCGTCGCCAGTCCGATGCCCGTCCCTTCGAATTCCTTCGAGGAGTGAAGGCGCTGGAACGGACGAAACATCTTCGCCGCGTGTGCGGGATCGAAGCCCGCGCCGTTGTCGCGCACGTAAAACGTCGAATGACCGTTCTCGTGCAGGCGCCCGAACTCGATGCGCGCGTGCTCGCGTTTGCCCGTGAACTTCCAGGCGTTGGTGAGGAGGTTCTCCATGACCGCGCGCAGCAGGCGCTCGTCGCCGTGCGCGACGACGTTCTCCGCGATGTGAAAGTCGACGTCGCGCTCGGGCTTGTTCTTTTGCAGCGAATAGGCGATGCCTTTCGCGATCGCGCTGAGATCGACGTTGCCGCGCTCCATCTCCTCGCGCGAGAGGCGGGACATCTGCAGCAGGCCGTCGATCAGATCGCGCATCGTGTTCGCGGACTCGAGGATCCAGCGCACGCTTTCGCGGCCGTCGTCATTGAGCTGGCTGCCCTCGCCGTCGCGCAGCGATTCCGCAAATCCGAGAACGCTGCCGAGGGGACCGCGGAGATCGTGGGAGATCGTGTGGGCGAACGACTCGAGGTCCTTGTTCGCGAATTCGAGATCGTGCGTGCGGCGGCGAAGCTCGGCCTCGCGATTGCGGATTTGATCGAGAACCTTGTTGATCGTCTCGACGAGCGGCGCGAGCTCGCCGTTCACCGGATCGATGCGCTGCGCGAACGACGGATCGGCGACCGCATGCTCGACGTCGCGGCGGACGTCGCGAAGTTTCTGTCGCAGCATCGCCGTGATGACAAATGTCGCGATGATCGTGAGCGCGATGCCGCCTCCCGCGGCGGCGAGGATTGCATCGAGGCGCGGTGGTCGCGATGGCAGCGGCTCGACGCACAACGTTCCCGACGCGACGCTGCGGCAGACGACTTCCGACGTCGCGTTCTTCGACGTGCCGGCGCGCGCGACGGGCGAGCCGTTCGCGTCATAGAGCACCGCGCCCGCGACGCTTCCGGAGTCGACGACGGCGGAGAGCACGGCCTGCGGCGACGCACCACCGGCGAGTGTTTTCGTGAGTCCGTCCGCGATCGATTCGATTCGTCGCGTATCCTCGGCGCGGCGATCCGTGAGCTTCCAGAAGATCGAGGTGGCGATGAGTGTGGCCAGGGTTCCGGCGATCAGTACACCCGCCGCGGTGCGGCGCTCCACTGATGCCCCCTTCGGCCGGTTCATGACTGCTTGCGCCTGCTGCGGCGCGCGCTTTGCAGCGATCTCATGCAAAACGTTCGCCGTGAATCAGCAGAGAGGGTTTCAGGCACTGTTTGCCGTCGCTTTGGGAGCGCTGTCGCTGCTCTCCTGCCGCGACGATTCTGCCGATGCCGCCGCCACGCTGCCGAAGGTGGAAGTGCGGGCCCAGGTCGCGCCGATCGAGAGTGTCGCCGTGTCGGCGCCGTTCGATGGCAAGGTCGCCACGATCAACGCGACCGTAGGCGCGCCGGTGCATGCGGGCGACGTCGTGGTCACGCTCGAGAATCCCGGCGTCGAGCGCGATCTCGCATACGCGCGGGCTTCCGTCGCGAGCGCCGAGTGGAGACTGCGCGCGCTTGCGAAGCCGGTGAAACGGCTGCCGCCGAACGAGTGGGAGAACACGGCGCAGCAAATCCTTCGCGAGAAAGAGAAGAAGCTGGAGCGTTATCGCGCGCTGCTCGCGAGGGGCGACGTCTCCGCGCAGGAAGTGAACGACGTCGCGATCGAAGTCGCGGCCGCGCGTCGCGACTGGATGGCCGAGCGCGAGCGTCGCGCCGCGGCGCCGGAGCAAACCGATCCCGCGCTCCTCCGGATGGAGCTCGATCGCGCGAATGCGGATCTCGCGCTCGCGGAGGATCGGAAGGGGCAGCTGACGCTGACCGCGCCGGCGGCGGGAATCGTCTCGAACGTGATCGCGAAGCGCGGCGATCGCGTCTTCCCGCGCGATCCGCTGCTCGAGATCGCGAACGCCTCGAGCGTGCGCGTGACGGCGCAGGTCGCGCCGGAGCTCATTCGCTACGTCCGCGCGGGACAGCTCGTCGACGTGCAGGTGCTGACCATTCCGCCGCACCGTTTCCGCGAGCGCATCACACAGGTCATCCCGCCGGGAACCACGGGCGGTCCGGCGATCGTCGTCGCCGTTCCGAATCCCGATCGCATGCTGCAGCCGGGCACGCCGGCGATGATCACCGTCCGATGAGACACGCGGCGACATCGGAGCGCCGGCTTCCAGCCGGCCGTTTCGCCGGCTTCCAGCCGGCCACTAATCGCTCGCCGGCTGGAAGCCCCTTCGACTCCGCTCAGGGCAGGCTCCGGAACGGCCGGCCAGAGGCCGGCGCTCCAATGTTCGCGGTGTTGCTCGTCGCGTTGCTGTGCGCGCTGCCGATGCGCGGTGCAACGCTGACGCTCCAGCAGGCGCTCATCCGCGCGAATCACGCGCACGGACTCGACGCTCTTCCCGACGACGCGCTGCGCACGCTCGAGGCGCCGCCGCGATTCGAGTGGCCGGTCGTGCGCGCGGAAGGATCGCTCAGCAACGCGCGCAGTCTCGACATCTTCAACGAGCAGATCGTGCACAGCCAGTCGTACCTCGCGCTGGTGAGCGTCGACTATCCACTGCTCGACGGCGGATCGCGCGCGCTGCGGCAGGAAGCGTCGCGGCTCGCGGCGCGGTCGTTTCGCGAGCGGACGCGCGAGCTCGCGGATGCGGTCCACGACGAGACGGTCGACGCCGTCGCGCGGCTGTTCGTCGCGCAGGAGCGCAGCCGCATTCTCCGCGCGGGCTACGAGCGCGCGATCGCGATGAAGACGCGCGCGAACGAAATGCTCGTGAGCCACGAGATCTCGAACACGACCGCGGCGCAATGGCAGGACGAGGCGCTCGCCGCGGAGGCGCAGCTGATCGATCTCGACATCGAACGGCTCGACGCGGAAGCGAGGCTCAGGCAGTTGATGGGGGATACGAGCAGCGAGCCGATTGATGTCGCCGTCATCCTGAGCCGCGAAGACGGCGAAGGACCTCAACCGTCGCCGCAGTCGGCGCAGGAGAGTTCCTTCGCCGTCTCCGCGGCTCAGGATGACGTGAATCTCCGTCTTGCCCGCGCCGCGCGAAAACCGCAGCTGCTGCTCTCCGCGTTCGGCGGCGTCGCCGGCGTGCCGGACACCTTTTCGCTGTACGGCGTTCGGATGACGGTCTCCTTTCCGATGTTCGATGCCGCCGCGCGACGACGCGTCGCGGAAGCGCAGCTCGAGCTCGCAGCGGCACAAATGCAGCGAGTGGAGAGGCCGAAGGTCAACGTCGAAGGGCTGCAGCGGCGCATCGACATCCTCGCGCGCGCGGTCGACATCGCGAAAGAACGCGCTGCCTCGGTCACGCGCCTCACGACCGCGGGACTCCGATCTGAATCCGCGCTCGCCGCGGCGAACGTCGACGTCGCGCGGCGCGAGAGCGAGTTGCTCGCGGCGCGTGTCGAGCTGTGGAAGGCAATGCAGCACGTGAGATGACGATGACGCCGCTCTCCGTCCTCATGACCACCGAAGGCACGTATCCGTACGGCGCGGGCGGCGTGAGCACGTGGTGCGACGCGCTGATCCGCAACACGCCCGACGTTCGCTACGTGCTTCTGCCGATCATGATGAACCCGCACGTGGAGGCGAAGTTCGAGCCGCTGGCGAACATCCGCCGCGTCGTGCACGTGCCGTTGTGGGGCGTCGAGGAGCCGGCCGAATTTCGCAGAGACACGCCGTTCGCGCACCTGTACGAGCGCAAATACATCACGCGTACGAGCGACGTCGAAGCGGAGTTCATCCCGCTCTTTCGACGGCTGCTGCAATGCATCAACACCGCCGGTGCCGATCCCGCCGAATTCGGACGCGTGCTCTTCGAGATGGAGAGCTACTTCCGCCGCCGCGACTACAACGTGACGATGAAGTCCGCGCCGGTGTGGGACGCGTTCCGCACCGCGATGGAAGCGTTCAGCGATCTTCCGTCGCTCTTCGATCTGACCGAGTGCCTGCGCTGGCTCTATCGATTCCTCATCGTCCTCGACGTCGCGCCGCCGCGAACGTCGGTCACGCATTCGACGGCGGCCGCGTTCTGCGGCATTCCGTGCATCACCGCGAAACTGCGCCACGGCACGCCGATGATCCTCACCGAGCACGGCGTCTATCTGCGCGAGCAGAACCTCTTTCTCTCGCGCTTCCGGCGGCTTTTTTTCTGCAAGCAGTTTCTGCTGAACCTCATCACCGCGGTCGTGCGCGCGAACTATCACTTCGCGGACGTCGTCACCCCGGTCTGTCACTACAACACGCGCTGGGAGCTCGCGCACGGAACGCCGCAGCAGAAGATCCGCGTGATCTACAACGGCGTCGATCCGGACGTCTTCGCGCCCGCACCGCGCATGGTCGATGCGAGACCGCACGTCGTCGCCACCGCGCGCATCGATCCGCTGAAGGACATCGAGACGTTTCTTCGCGTCGCCGCGCGCGTTCGTGAAACGCATCGTGACGTTCACTTCACGGTGTTCGGCGCGGTCGCCGATCGCGAGTACTTCGATCGCTGTCTCGCGCTGCGCCGCGAGCTGCAGCTCGACGACGTCGTCGCGATGGGGGAGGCGACGAGCGACGTCGTCGCGGCATACGCGGACGCCGACGTCGTGCTGCTTACGAGCATTTCCGAGGCGTTTCCGTACTCGGTCATCGAAGCGATGTCGTGTGAGCGCGCCGTCGTCGCGAGCGACGTCGGCGGTGTCAGCGAAGCGCTCGAGGACTGCGGCATTCTCGTGAAGCCGCGCGATGACGCGGCATTCGCGGCCGCGGTCACGCGACTGCTCGACGACCGAACGCTGCGCGAGCGATACGCGTCGCGCGCGCGCCGCCGCGTGCTCGAGGAGTTCCGCCTGTCGAGCAGCGTCAGCGCGTACCTCGATCTCTATCGCGAGCTCGGCCATCAGCGGGCGGTCGCATGAGCGCCAGCCCTTCAGACTCCCTCTCCCCGCTCGGCGGGGAGAGGGCCGGGGTGAGGGGCGCAACCTTCCCAACCCTCGACGACCTCGGACAGCGCGTCATCGATCGCATCAGTGTTCCGAAGGACGAATGGGAGATCGCCGCGCAGCTCGAGGTCATGGGCCTGCGCGATTCCGACGCGCGGGCGATGTACGGCCGCCGCGATCTCTTCGATCTCGCACGCGCGATCGACGCGCAGTTCCGCGCCGGTGCCTACGCGTACGTCGTCGAGGGAGAAGATCCGCGGCCGTACGTGCATCCCGCGCTCGCGTTTCTGAAGCGCTACTTGTCGGGACTGCTTTTCTCCGCGCCGATGGCGTTGCAGGCCGCGGCGATGCTGATCTGGGGCTATGGCATCTGGGGCGCCATCGAATTCGATCTGACCACCGGCTCCGCGATCGCGCTCGCGTTCATCGCGAGCTACATCGGCGCGGGCGGATTTTCGCAGGCGATCGTGCGCCGAGGACTTTTCTACATTTATCAAAAGGAGGAAGTACTGGGACGGTGGGCCGCGCTGCGCGGATGGTCGATTGCGGTGCGCGTGATGCTCGCGTCGATCGTTCCCGCGATGCTGTTGAACGCTCTGTTCGACGCGCTGCCGTGGTCGATGGTGCTCACCGCGGTCGCGTACTACGCCGCGCTGACGATCCTCTGGCTGAACTGGTCGCTGATCTATCTCGTCCGCAAGTCGCATCTCTTCCTGACGATCACCGCGATCGCCCTCGCATGCGTGCTGCTCGCGGCGAAGGTGTTCCACACGTCGCCTCTCGTCGCGAATGCGATCGGCCTCTTCGTCGCGGACTCGCTCAGCTTCGCGGTCGCGGTGTTCTCGCTGAACGCGCTCGTGCGGCGGCGCGGCGCGCTGCAGCCGGTGAATCCGCCGCGCGTCACGGTGCTCGTCTACTCGACGTCGCGCTTCTTCGTTTACGGACTGCTGTACAACGCGTATCTCTTCGCCGATCGATTGATCGCGTGGACGACGCCGGTCGGCCGCGACGACTTTCCGCCGTACGGCTTCTGGCTCAGCGTGCGCTACGAGCTGGCGATGGATCTCGCGCTGATCGTGATCGTCGTGCTCAGCGGCTTCGTCGAGTTCGCGACCGACCGCTTCTCCGACGAGCTCGTGCCGGGCGAGAAGCGCGTGAAGAGCCTCGACGCGCGGACCTTTCTCGAAGAGCACCGCCGCCTCGACCGGCGCCGCACGTGGCAGCTTTCCTTCGCGGCGATCGTCGCCGTGGCGATCGCGTACGGTGTTTCCGTCGCGCTGCGAGGGCTTCCGAATCCGCGTCTGCAGGAGGCCCTCGCGTCGTCGACCACGATGCCGGTCTTCATCTGCGCCGCGATCGGCTACGTCTTCCTGATGTTCGCGCTGCGCAACGTGCTGATGCTGCTTACGCTCTCGCGCGTCGATGCCGCGGTGCGCTGCGTCGGCATCGCGCTCGCGGTCGACGTCACGGTCGGATTCGTTTGCAGCCGCGCGTTTCATTACGCGGCCGCCGTGACCGGCGTGCTGGCCGGCTCGATGGTCATGGCCTGGCTCGCGAGCCGCGCCGCGCGCCGCACGCTCGAGCGTCTCGACTACTACTACTACGCCGCTTTCTGAGAACCGCGCATGTACTGGCTGCTGGGCATCGACACCGTCCTCCGCATCACCGCGGCGCTCCTGTTTCTGTTCGTTCTCGTGCCGTGGCTCGCGTGGCGGCGTCCGGCGTCATTCGCGCGTCTGGAATGGTTCTGGTGGTGTCTCGGCGTCGGCCTGATCGCGCTGACGCTGATCGGCCAGCTGCTCACGCTCTTCAACATCGCGTCGTCCGCGACGTACGTGCTGCTCATCGTCGCGACGATCATCGTCTTTCGCGCGCGCCGCGCATCGCTCACGCCGCTCGCGCTCATCCGACGCGGCTATCACGCGACGGTGCTCTTTTCGCTGAACGTGCTCGAGCGGAGGATCAGCGTGCGCCGTCGCGTGATGCGCGCGATGCGACGCGCGCGCAAACGTCTCGATGCCGCGCTCACGCCGATGCACGTGCGATGGGTCGCCGGCGCGTGGATCGCGATCGTCACCGCCGCCGCGGCCACGCGTCTCTACCGGCCGTTCGCAACAGCGAATCTCGGCTTCTCCGACACCTACGTGCATCTCTATCTGATGCGACTCCTCGACGCGGGGCGGCAGGTCGATCCGGCGTGGGGACCGTATCCGCGCGGCATGCACTTTCTGCTGCTGGCGATCGAACGACTGACGAACGTCGATGCGGTCCTGCTGATGAATTTCTTCGGCGCGTTCAGCGGGATTCTGATCACGCTCGCCGTCGCCGATGCCGCCCGACGCGCGACCAGCAGCATGACCGCGGCGCTCGTCGCCGGCCTCGCCTTCGCGACGATGATCGGCGGCGCGAGCCAGTACTACATGCTCGGCGGCAGCGTCGCGACCGACAATCCCGCCGTCGCGCGCGATGTCCTCGGCCGCTCGTACGCGGAGCTCGCCGAGGCGGGCGAATACGATGTCCTGCTGACGGTCTTTCAGCGCCAGTGCTCCACGCTCCCGCAGGAGCTCGCGACCGTGCTCCTCTTCCCCGCGGCGCTGTTCCTCTTCGACTGGCTGCGCCGCGCCGAGGATCGCGGCTATCGCCTCGCGGGCTTCATCGCCTGCACCGCCGCAATCGCCGCCACGCATTCGGGCGTGGTGATTCCGCTCGTGTTTTTGTGTGGGGTGTGCGTGGTGGCCGGAGCGCCGGCCTCCGGCCGGCCGTTCCGCCGGCATCCTGCCGGCGGCCGCCTGGAAGGCGGCGGACCGGCCGGCTGGAAGCCGGCGCTCCATCAGATTCTCCGCGCCGCCCTCTTCGGCGCCCTCGGCGTCCTCCTCGGCTCCACGTGGATGCTCGGCTACATCCGCTATCGCGCCTCATCGACCGCGCCGCACACGGAATCGACGGCGCGTTACTACTTCCCGTTCCTGCGCCGGCTCGGCGACGCGCCGCCCGACATCACCTACACGATGGTCACGCCGTTCCTCATCGCGATGCTCGTCGTGGCGATCGCGCTGCTCGTCCTTGCGATCGCCCCTCACCCGGCGCTTCGCGCCACCCTCTCCCCGCAAGCGGGGCGAGGGGCCACACACCCGGGTGGTGGCCCTTCTCCCCGCTTGCGGGGAGAAGGTGGCCGAAGGCCGGATGAGGGGGCGCGATTCATCGCGATGGTCTTCATCGCCTTCTTCCTCATCCACGCATCGGGCGCGCTGCATCTTCCGGAGCTCGTCGAAGCGCGGCGCAATGCCGTCTGGCTGGCGATGGCCATCGCCGCGCTCCTCGGCGTCGCGGCGAGCACGCTCGCGCGCGTCGCGAAACCGATCCCCGCCTTCGCGCTGCTCGCGTGGCTCGTCACCGTGCCTTTGCTGTACGCGCAGCCGCTGCGCGCGAAGATCGTCGACTACTCCGGCTACGGCAGCACGGCCTACGCGGTCGTCAAAATCTCGCGCGCGTTCGAGCCGTATTCATGGACGCTCGTCAGTTACGGCCAGGAGTTTCCGATGGTCCTCGGCCGCGGCTTCCATCTCCCGGCCGCCGAATTTCTGCAGCAGTTCGATCCGGCCGAGGGCGAGCTGCGGGTCCCGACGCGATACGTGTTCATCGCCGTCGAAAAGCGACCGCACCGCTTCCAGATCGATAACTGGGCCGTGCGATTCGACCGCACCGCGCTCGAGGAAAGGCTCCAGACGTGGTGCTCGCTGTACGCTTTGACGCATCATGACATTCGCATTTATCTCGACGACGAGAACGTGCGCGTCTACATGATCGAGCGGAGAGAAGGGTGAGCACTTTCGCGCTGAAGAAGCGCCCCGGCATTCACGTCGCGGCCGTCGTGCCGGCGTTCAACGTGTCGAAGGAGATCGGCGGCGTGCTGCGCTCGATGCCGCCGCTCTTCACGACGATCGTCGTCGTCGACGACGGCTCGCGCGACGACACCGGCGCGCTCATCGATCACTACGCGGAGCTCGATCCGAGGATCGTCGCGGTGCATCGGGAGCGGAACGGGGGAGTGGGGGCGGCGATGGTCAGCGGATTCCGCAAGGCCATCGACGCCGGCGCGGACGTCATCGTGAAGATCGACGGCGACGGGCAGATGCCGATGTGGCTCGTGCCGGAGCTCATCGAGCCGCTCGTGCGCGGCGAGGCCGACTACACGAAGGGCAATCGCTTCCGCGACTTCTCGACGTTGCGGCAAATGCCGCTCGTCCGCCGCATCGGCAACGTTGCTCTGAGTTTTTTGTCGAAGGCCGCGACCGGTTACTGGCAGCTCTTCGATCCGACGAACGGATTCGTTGCGGTGCGCGCCGACGTGCTCTCGCAGGTCCCGCTGAAGAGAGTCGATCCGACGTACTTTTTCGAGACGTCGATGCTCAGCCACCTCTACGTCCTCGGCGCGGTGGTGAAGGAAGTGCCGATGCCCGCGCGCTACGCGGGCGAGACCTCGAGCCTTTCGATTCCGCGCGTGCTCTTTCAGTTTCCGCTGAAGCTCGCCGCGTCGTTCGTGCGGCGCATCGTGCTGAAGCATTACGTCTACGACTTCAACATCGAGTCGCTCGACATCGCGCTCGGAATGCCGCTCGTCCTCGGCGGCGCGATCTACGGCCTGACGAAGTGGATTTATTACGCAACGCACAATCTCGCCGCGCCGACCGGCACCGTGGTCCTGCCGTCGATGGCGATCGTGCTCGGCGTGCAGCTGTTGCTCTCCGCGGCGCATCTCGATCTCGCCGCCGTGCCGCGCGAGCCGGTCAATCGCGGACCGATCGAGACGAGCGTCAGCGCATCGTCGCAATCGCGCGCGTGAATCGCTCCCACGGATAGCCGAAGCGGCGCTCGTAGAAGAGCAGTCCGTCGTGCGGCTTCGTATCGAGGCGCTTCGAATCCGCTTCGCGCACGTATTCGCGGCGGAGGATGACCAGGTTGAGCAGCGACTCGGGGAGGAGTCCGAGCCACGTCCGCCGCTGCGATCGATACACCGGCAGCAGCGCGATGACGCGCAGACCTTCGCGCAGCGAGATGCGCCTGCGCGTCCAGCCGTCGCCGACCGGATGCATCACGCGAAACAACGAGCGCGGCGACTGATGTCCGTTGTAGAGCGGCACTTCCAGACAACGGACTCCCCGGCGCTGCGCGAACCGCAGCGCGATGACGTGCGCCGCGTCGTGATCCTGATGCCCGCCTTCCCACGCCAGCGTGCAGACCTCGCCGGCGTCGCCCGCGCTCGATTCGAGAAATGCGAGCGCTTCGTTCGCGTGCTCGGGAAGATTGCCGTCGGGAAACGATCCGAAAATCACGTCCGTGACGCCGAGGCGTTTGAGGGCGCGCTGTGATTCGTCGTTGCGTACGGAGGACGGCACGCGAAACGCGCCGTCGGTGAGAAAGACGCAGCGCACGCGATGCCCTTCGCGCAGCGCGAGAAGGATGCGCGTCGCCGCCGCGACCTCGTCATCCTGATGGGCGAGCACGAAGAGGATGTTCATCAGAGGTGATCCGTGTCGGCCCACGTGACCGGCTTCGTTGTTCCGTCGCCATGCACCAGCAATCGGAATCGGTGCGGACCGGGAACGAAGAACTGCCGCAGCAGAAGCGACCGCGCGGGATGCGCGCGCGAAACGAATGCGGCGACGAGCTCACAGCCCATGTTCTTCGCATCCGCAACCGCTTCTTTGATGAGATTCTTCGCCGGCCCCGCAATGTCGACGATCGCCAGCGTGTCGTAATTCTTCAACGTGACGCGCCGCGTGACGATCCACGCAACGAGCTTTCCTCCAGCCCACTCTCCGCGAATGTCATACGCCCACAACGGATTCTCAAAAAACCTCCACTGAATGAACTCTTTCGTCCTCGCGACGCTCGCCATCTCATCGGCGTCGATGGAGCGCCGGCTTCCAGCCGGCCGTTCCGGAGCCTGCCCTGAGCGGAGTCGAAGGGGCTTCCAGCCGGCAAGTCTTCTCAACGAAGCCGGCCTAACCATCACCGGAATCGACTCCTCGACGCGCCACCCATTGCGCAGCATCGCCCCCAGCACCGCGTCGCGAATCTGAAACGCGTGCATCACGCGATCGCCCGCTCGCTCCAGCGCGAAGGCCATCACCCCGCTGTACGCGCCGCTGCCGCGCGCCTCCGGCGCCGTCATCGCATCGACTGCGAGCGGCACCTCGCCCCACGGCACGATGGCCACGTGCGTCACGATCGCGCCGTCGCGCTCGCCGACGAACATCCGCGCGCGAGAAAACTCCCAATCCCAGAATCGCCGATCGAGTTTCTCGGGATCGGTGTCGCCGAAGCAGCGCCGGCGCAGCGCGAGGATCGCGTCGCGATCGTCCGGCGTCGCCTCACGAAACGCGATGCTCATTCGCGTGTGATCGACGGCAGCGTCACGAACGCCTCGTCGCCGTGCGCGCGCGCGATGCGCTCGATCCGCTTTTCGCCTGCGGGCGTCAGCGCGTCGAGATAGTTGAGATGGATGAACCGCACGCGCGGATATTTCTTCTTCGCCGGCGCGATGTCCGACCGGAACAGCGCGTCGACGCCGGGCCGCAGGACGTACCTGCCGTTGACCGGATACGTGATCAGGCTCTCGCTCACGTCGTAGTCGACGAACGGCAGCAGCGTATCGGCCGCGCGATAGCCCTGATTCGTGATCACGACGCGCAACTCCGCGCGCAGCTGCTTCATGAACCGCGCGAATGCCTCGTCGTAGTCGACGTTCGGATGCAGCAGGTGATACTCCGCGAGCGCATTCGGATGCACGTTCTTCGCCGTCGTCGTGTCGAGGAAGACGCCGTCGTAATGAATGGCCCGGATCTTTCGCGCCAACACCGCCGCCCGCTCCTCGCCGTGCTCGCGCGACGCGGGATCGTAGTAATACGCATCGGCATCAGCCGATCCCGTGCCGCCGCGCAGCGGTGTCGCATTGAGCAATCCGCGCCGATCGGCGATCAACCCCTTCTGCCACCCGTTCGCGAGCGGCGCATAGAACGCCACGGCCCACTCGTACAGCACGAGCTTCGTCCCCGCCGCGTGCAACTGCGCAACCTGCGCCGCGGGAAGCGGATCGTGCGTGACGAGGACGTCGAACCGCGAATACCGCGCGAGCTGCCGCGCCGTGAGCGGCGTCGCGTAGTGAAACGCGACGGAGGCGCTGACCGGCAAGGCAACAATCATTTGGAGTGCGGCGACCGCAGTCGCCGCTTTCCCTGCGCGAGCCGCAGCTCGCGCTCCGGAATCGGATCGCATCGAATGATTATGCGATATTCAGCCTGTAGGCTTAATATCGCGCCGTGCCGAAACGCGATTCCAAAGCCCGCCTCGACGCCTACGAGGCCGTCTTCACCGCGCTCGCGCATCCGGCGCGGCGGCGCGTGCTGCTCTCGATCTACTTCAACGGCGGCCGGATGACGGCGGGAGAGATCGCCTCGATGTTCGCGCACGCGTGGCAGACCACGACCCGCCATCTGCAGGTTCTCGAGGCCGCCGGTCTGCTCAGCGTCGAGAAGCAGGGGCGCTCGCGCATCTACCGGCTGGAGCGCAAACGACTCGAGCTCGTCCAGGAGTGGCTCGCCCACTTCTTCAGAAAACCCTGACAAAACAATGGTGGAGACAACGATGAAAAAGAAATCCGATGTGCCGCAGTTCTTCCGCCTGAACGTCGAAGTCGGCAGCCTTGACGAGGCCATCCGCTTCTACACGAAGCTCCTCGGCATCGAGGGGCGCAAGCAGCCCGGCGCGCGCGTCTACTTCGAGGCCGGGCCGGTGACGCTGCAGGTCGTCGACGTCTCGTCGCAGGGAACACCGCACACCGCGGCGAAGGCGCTCTACTTCACCGTGAGCGATCTCGAGGCCGCGTTCGAGCGGGCGAAGGAGCTCGGATGCCTCTCGCGCGAAAGCGTGCACGACGCGCCGGGCGGCGGCATCGTCGTCCGCCCCTGGGGCGAGCGCTCGTTCTACGTCGAGGATCCCTGGAAGAACCCGCTCTGCTTCGTGGAGGAAGGAACGGTCTATACGGGCTGATGCCCTCTTCGCGCTTCGCGCGGTAGTCGGTAGTCGGTAGTCGGTGTTTGCGCCATGCGCATCGCATGCGCCGATGCTACCGGCAGATCCGTGCGAGCGCCATTCCGGTGAGGAGCCATCCGATGCCGTGATCGACGAACTGCGCGAGGAAGTACGTCGTCGGAAAGCCGAACCAGTTCCAATAACCGCCGTCGACGACGATCACCGCGATGATGCCGATCGCGGCGATGGAGAAGACGCGCCGCCAGTACCCGCCGGTCAGATTTGTGGCGATGAAGGCGCCGAGCAGTGCGCCGAGGAGGCTGCCGAGAAATTCAAGGAGGATCCACGTGGGGAAGCCGGCGGGATGCGGGTTGTACGCGACGACTGCGTTCGGCAACAGGACATACACGCCGCGCTCGTGCATCGATGCGGACATCTCGCGAAGGAGCGGTTTCGAAGCGAGCAGGTGCTCCCCCGCGGTGCCGACTGGCGGCAGATGCGCGATGAAGCTCCAGACGAAGAGAATCAAACCGCCGGTGACGCCGCCAATCGCAATCTTCTTCATGCGATCGATGCTAGCGATGCGCGATGGAGACGTTGCGGCGATTGATATCGCGCATGCGTCAAGGAGCGCCTTCGGCGGTGGTCGGTAGCCGGTAGTCGGTAGTCGGTGAACCCGCGCCGAACCCCACCGACTACCGACAACCGACTACCGACTACCGACCGCGCAGCGCGCGCCGCGGCGTCGTTCCGAACGTCTTTCGGAACGCGGCGATGAACGCGCTCGTGCTCGCGTAGCCGGCGTCGAGCGCGGCGTTCGTCACCGACTCGCCGCCCGCGAGGAGGCGGACGCCGTGCAGCAGGCGGAGGCGCCGGCGCCACTCGCCGACGGTCATCTTCGTCTCCGCGAGGAAGAGGCGCTCCATCGTGCGGCGGCTCGCGCCCGCGTGATCGGCGAGCGCGGCGACGTCGCGGTCGTCGTGCGGTCGCGACTCCAGCTCCGCGGCGAGGCGCCGCGCGCGCGGATCGCGCGGCATCGGCAGTTGCAGCGGCACGTGCGATACGTCCACCAGCTCATCGAGCAGCACCTGAATCAGATGGGCCTCGCGCGGTTTGCGGCGATCGAGCACGCCGATGCGCGAGATGTGCAGGATCAGCTCGCGCATCAGCGCCGGGATGTTCACCATGCACGTCTCGCGCGGCAAGGCCTTCGCGATCAGCGGCGCGAGATACAGCGTCCGCACCGACACCGGCGCATGCAGCTCCTCGGTGTGCCGCACGCCGGCCGGCAGCCACACCGCGGCATGCGGCGGCACGAGCCACGAGGCGGAGTCCGTGTGCACGCGCATCACGCCCGACGCGGCGTAGGTCAGCTGATCCCACTCGTGCACGTGCGCGCGCGACGTGTGATCGAAGAGGGACGTGAGCGGATACGTGCGAATCCACACGGAACCGTCCGGTCGTTTTCTCACGGTCGAAAAGCATACGCCCGCGCCCCTTGCTTCATTTCCCGGCCGCGATCATCGCTCTTTGGAGTGCGCTGACCGCAGTCAGCGCTTTGCCGTTGCGCGAGCCGCAGCTCGCGCTGTGGACCCTTGGAAGCGCGAGCTGCGGCTCGCGCGAGGCAAAGCGGCGACTGCGGTCGCCGCACTCCAAATAGTGCGACTCGATGCACTTCGGCGTCCCGCCGCATTCGCGACAAGAAGTGGCAAAGTCCAGCGAGTCTGACGCGGCCGGAATGTGTATCTTCGACCCATGCCTGACATCTACCACTTCTCCATCAATGCCGATGACGTGTCGCGCGCGCGCCGCTTCTACGAGCGCGCCTTCGGATGGAAATTCAACGCGTGGGGGCCGCCCAACTTCTACATGATCGACACGGGCGGAGGCAGTCCGCTGCATGGATCGCTGCAGGGGCGGCGCGAGCTCGTGGCCGGTCAGAAGATGATCGGGTTCGAGTGCACGATCGCCGTCGAGTCGCTCGACGACACCGCCGCGGCGATCGCCCAGGCGGGCGGGAGGGTGATCATGGAGAAGTCGATCATCGTCGGCGTCGGCGCACTGATGTTCTTCGAAGATACTGAAGGCAATGTGTTTGGCGTGATCCAGCCGGACGCGCAGGCGGAATGAGCGCTACACCGCCGTGTGACATCGATCACCCGTTGGTGTACTCCCCACCCACCCCGCCGGGTGGCGCCCATCACCAGGTGAGATGCGATCGTGCTTCTCGACAAAAGGAGCAACGAGATGCCGACCCCTTATAACCTCGCGATTCAGGAACACTGCACGGAATGCACGGTGCGGGCGAGCCGCCCGTTCTGCAACATGTCACCGAATGCCGTCGAAGCGCTCGACCGCTCCAAGTTCGCGGGGGTCTATCCGAAGGGCTCGCTCCTGTTCGTCGAAGGCGAGCAGCCGCGCGGCGTCTTCATCCTCTGCAACGGCCGCGCGAAGCTGACCACCACGTCGTCCGAAGGGCGCACGCTGATCGTGAAGATCGCCGGCCCCGGCGAGCTTCTCGGCGCCAGCGCGACGATTCTCGGACGTCCGTACGAAGTCTCCGGCGAGACCCTCGAGCCGTGTCAGGTGAACTTCATCCGCCGCGACGACTTCCTCCGCCTGCTCGCCACGCACTCCGAAGTCTGCCTGCGGACGGCGCATCAGCTCAGCGAGAAGTACGAGTCGGCGCAGAAGGAAATCCGTTCGCTCGGACTCGCGCAGACGACCTCGGAGAAGCTCGCGAAGCTCATCCTCGACTGGTCGCATGACACGGGCGAGGACACAGTCAATGGCCGGCGTCTGCAGGTGCTGCTCACGCACGAGGAGATCGCCCAGATGATCGGGACCACTCGCGAAACCGTGACGCGACTGCTCAGCGACTTCAAGCGACGGAAACTGATCAGCGTCAAGGGCTCGAGCTTCTTCGTTCTCGCCCAGGAACAGATGGCGCAGATGGTCAACATCTAGACTGACGTCGGATGGCGGATGGCGGATGGCGGATGGCGACTGACGCATCTGCCATCTGCCATCTGCCATCTGCAATCCGCTATCTGCCATCTGCCCTCCGCGTAACAATCCACACGACTTCATGTAGCAGCCGTCACGGTTTTGTTTCCGTGGCGGCTCGCATCATGACGGCGTGAATCAATCGATCCTCGAGTCGACGCTGGCGACCACTGAGACGCTGATGCGCTTCAAGGCCGGCGAAACGCTGTTCCGCGAAGGAGAGGATCCGCAGGGTGTGCTGGTCCTCCACTCCGGATGGGTCAATCTCGTGTTCGCGACGCGCAACGGCAATGCGAAGCCGCTGCGCATCGCCCAGCCGGGACAGATCCTCGGACTGAGCTGCATCGTCACAAAGCGACCGCACGATTGCACCGCGACCGCTCGTACCGCATGCGAGGCGGGCTTCATCCACAAGGATGACTTCCTGCACATGCTCGACGATGCACCCGCGGTCTGGTTCAGCGTCCTCCGCCTCCTCAGCAGCGAAGTCACGGCCGCCTACGACGACATCCGCACGCTATCCGCCCGGTGACGTTCGCAAAACGTCAACCCTGAGCGGAGCGAAGGGTCAGTGGAGCAACGCTCGCGAAGGTTGATCCCTGGACCCTTCGCTGCGCTCAGGGTTTTCGTTTTTCCGGCCCGGTGACAATCGTCACAGGGCCGACTGACGCAGGTCATGACCCGATGGTTGTGCGCGGATTAGCTTGCGTACATGACCGCCATCGTCGAGTCCACCGCTGAAATCGCACGTTCAAAAGACGCAGAGACTTCCGTCGCACTGATCGACGGAAACGAAGCCGTCGCCCGCGTCGCGTACGCGCTGAACGAAGTCATCGCGATCTATCCGATCACTCCCGCCTCGTCGATGGGCGAGTGGGCCGACGCGTGGGCCGCGGAGCATCGCCCGAACCTCTGGGGCACGATTCCCTCGGTCATCGAGATGCAGAGCGAAGGCGGCGCCGCGGGCGCGGTGCACGGCGCACTGCAGACCGGCGCTCTGTCGACGACGTTCACCGCGTCGCAGGGTCTGCTGCTGATGATCCCGAACATGTACAAGATCGCCGGCGAGCTGATCCCGACCGTGTTCCACATCGCGGCGCGCTCGCTCGCGACGCACGCGCTTTCGATCTTCGGCGATCACAGCGACGTCATGGCCGCGCGCGGGACGGGGTGGGCGATGCTCTGCTCCGCGAGCGTGCAGGAAGCGCACGACTTCACGCTGATCTCGCAGGCCGCGACGCTGGAGTCGCGCATTCCGTTCCTCCACTTCTTCGACGGCTTCCGCACGTCGCACGAGATCGCGAAGATCTCGCTGCTCTCCGAAGACGAGATCCGTTCGATGATCGATCTCGAGCTCGTGTTCGATCATCGCGCGCGTGCGCTGACGCCCGATCATCCCGTGTTGCGCGGCACCGCGCAGAATCCCGACGTCTTCTTCCAGTCGCGCGAGCGCGCGAATCCGTTCTATCGCGACTGTGCGGGCATCGTCGCCGAGCAGATGGAGCGCTTCGCGGCGAAGGTGGGCCGGCGCTACGAGCCGTACGAGTACCACGGCGCGCGCGATGCGGAGCGCGTCCTCATCGCCATGGGCTCCGCATGCGAAACGATCGGCGAGACCGTCGATGCGCTGAATGCGCGCGGCGAGCGCGTCGGCCTCGTGAAGGTGCGCCTGTATCGGCCGTTCGATGCCATTCGCTTCGCGTCCGTGCTTCCGCCGTCGGTGCGCCGCATCGCCGTCCTCGATCGCACCAAGGAGCCGGGTTCCCTCGGCGAGCCGTTGTACCTCGACATCATCGCCGCGCTGCGCGAGGCGAACGTCGACGTGCCGATCGTGACCGGCGGGCGCTACGGACTCTCATCGAAGGAATTCACGCCGGCCATGGTGAAAGGCGTGTTCGACGAGCTCAATGTCGAGCGCCCGCGCAACCACTTCACGGTCGGCATCAAAGACGACGTCACCTGGACGAGCATCGATTTCGATCCGTCGTTCTCGATCGAAACCGACGACGTCGTGCGCGCGCTTTTCTACGGACTCGGATCCGACGGCACCGTCGGCGCGAACAAAAACAGCTGCAAGATCATCGGCGACGCCGGCCAGTACGCGCAGGCGTACTTCGTGTACGACTCGAAGAAGTCCGGCGCGATGACGGTCTCGCACCTGCGCTTCGGCAGTCAGCCGATCCGCGCGCCGTACCTGATCGACAGCGCGAGCTTCGTCGCCTGCCAGCACCCGTCGCTCGTCGATCGCGTCGACGTGCTCGAGCATCTGCAGCCCGGCGGCACGTTCCTGATGAACGCGACCGAGGTGCCGGAGTCGCTGAT
>Ga0075425_100000670_pt1 | contig 32608 bp, 29 predicted proteins | sample SoiMethybrSBSTD4_FD_75300 | JGI IMG/M metagenome (GOLD analysis project Ga0075425, IMG submission 75300) | Bulk soil microbial communities from a Populus tree surrounding site in Tennessee, USA - Soil MetaG P. TD hybrid SBSTD4 | ecosystem: Environmental > Terrestrial > Soil > Tree plantation... | reverse complement strand
CGAAGAGCAACCGCTGTGCCAAACCGGTTAGCCGGAGAAATCGTCGCCGGTTCAGCTAGGATCGGCGGTAGGTCTGCCCAGGAATTGAGCAATTGATCGCAATACTGACAGCAAATGCCCGGGCCGCACCCCAAGTCGCAAGACGAACCGCGACACCGCAATCGGCGATGGCACTGCCATCGCCAACCGGGTGCGCAAAATCAATTGCCACTTACGCGGCAGACCCGGCAGGGTTGTGGCCGAGCACGAATATCCCATCCGCCATCGACTCCTGGGAGACAGATTTTGCCGGCTAAGGCTTGGGGAGGATTTCTGGCTCAGCGTCGCATAAGGCCAATTCCTCGACCCCCATCACAAGCGTGCCCAACTCTCCATTCACTGGCCATTCACTGGCCATTCACTGGCCATTGACTGGCCATTGACTGGCCCGTCACTTGGCCCGTCACTTGGCCCGTCGACCCAAAGCCAAGCCCACATAATTGGCAAAGCGCTGCAGAAATGCCCAACTTGTGGACTTCGGCGTCGGAATCCAATGTGATATTTGTTGGCGGAGGGCTTTACAAGCTGGGTTAGCCAGAGCATGCGCGGCGCTGCGCTCGAACTCATCGCTGTCAGCAAGGTGTTCGGGGCTACGCTGGCTGTCGACAGCGTATCTCTCCGCATCGAGCCCGGCACCTACTGCTGTGTCCTTGGTCCATCGGGCTGTGGCAAGACCTCCACCCTGCGCATGATTGCCGGCCATGAGACCGCATCGTCAGGGGAGATCATCCTTGGCGGTGTCAACGTCACCGACATGCCCCCCGCCAAGCGGGGTACGGCCATGATGTTCCAGAGCTATGCCCTGTTCCCGCACCTCTCGGCGCTCGACAATGTTGCATTCAGCCTGAAGATGGCGGGCATGGACAAGGCGACCCGCCACGCGAAGGCGCGCCAGATGCTGCGCCTCGTCGCTATGGACGACTATGCCGGTCGTCTGCCAGCACAGCTCTCCGGTGGTCAGCAGCAGCGCGTGGCGCTCGCCCGCGCCTTGATCACCGAGCCGCAGGTCTTGCTGCTTGACGAGCCCCTTTCCTCGCTCGATCCGTTTCTGCGCGTCAAAGTCCGCGCGGAGCTGAAGCGCTTGCAGAAGGAGCTCGGCATCTCCTTTGTCCACGTGACCCATAGTCAAGATGAGGCCATGGCGCTCGCCGATCTCATCATCGTCATGACTTCCGGGCGGGTCGAGCAGAAGGGCACCCCTCACGAGATCTTCATCCGACCCGCGACCGAATTCGTTGCCCGCTTCATTGGCGGCCACAACATTATTAGGGGTTCCGGTGGCCTCATGGCTGTGCGGACCGATCGGCTGAGGCTCGGACGGCTGAACGGGCAAGGCACACCTGAGGGATGCACCGTCGCAACCGTGCGCGACGTCGAATACCAGGGCACGCACGTACAGATCGGGTTGACGAGTGACATTGCGCCGGAGTTGGTCGCCACCGTGCCTGAGCGCATTTTCTTCGCCGATCAGCTGAACCCCGGTGATCAGGTCGTCGTCAGCTGGAGCGAAGACGACGCCTACAAGCTGTTGCGATAGTTGGTTGGCTCAATCTAAGGAGTGCTTGATGATGAAGGACCTGGTAAGGAAATCCCTCTCCCGCCGTGGTGTAATCAAGGGCGCGGGCGCCGTGGCTGCGGCGGTGCTGGGTCCCGACGCCATCACCGGCTTTCCGGCTGTGCATTCCCAGGCGCCGAAGGTCCTGCGCTACCTCGGCACCGCGGTCAATCAATCTGCCGACATCGCCAAGAAGGTGAAGGAAGATACGGGCATCATTATCGAGTACATCCCCGTCACGACAGACGACGTGACGCGACGTGTCATTACGCAGCCCAATTCCTACGATGTCGTCGACACCGAATACTTTTCCCTCAAGAAGCTCATCCCCTCCGGTAACATGCTGGCCATGGATGGCAAAAAGATCAAAAACTTCGACAAGATCACGCCGGTATTCACCAAAGGCGAGCTCCCCAGCGGGAAGAAGATTGGCGATCAGGGCACAGCACCAAGGAAGGTGATGTTTCTCGAAGGGGAGAACTCGACCAAGTTCGCGAATAGCCCGACACAATGGGCTACGCTGATCCCCACCGTCTACAACGCCGATACGCTCGGTATCCGTCCCGATCTCATCAAGCGCCCGATCAGCCAATGGAAGGAATTGCTGAATCCGGAGTTCAAAGGCAAGGCGGCGATCCTGAATATCCCGTCAATCGGCATCATGGACGCGGCGATGGTGGTTGAGTCCATGGGCGAGTATAAATACCCCGACAAGGGCAACATGACGAAAGAGGAGCTAGACCGCACCATCAAAATCCTGACCGAGGCCAAGAAAGTCGGTCAGTTCCGCGCCTTCTGGAAGGACTTCAACGAGAGCGTCAATCTGATGGCTTCGGGGGAGACCGTGATCCAATCCATGTGGTCACCAGCCGTCACCGCGGTAAAGTCGAAGGGTATCCCTTGCGTGTATCAGCCACTGGTAGAGGGCTATCGCGCCTGGGCCGCAGGGTTCGCCCTGTCGAAGGGGATCAAGGGAACTGCCAAGGCCGACCTCGCGTACGAGTTCGTCAACTGGTTCCTCGACGGTTGGGCAGGCGCCTACCTCAATCGCCAGGGCTACTACTCGGCGGTGCTCGAGACGGCCAAGGCCAAAATGGAGCCCTACGAGTGGGCGTTCTGGATGGAGGGCAAGCCCGCCGAGAAAGACATCCAGGCTCCGGACGGGACGCTGCTCGAGAAGGCCGGCGCCAAGCGAGATGGAGGTTCCTACGACGATCGCATGGGCGCCGTGGCGTGCTGGAATGCCGTGATGGATGAGAACGACTATATGGTGAAGAAGTGGAACGAGTTCATCGCGGCGTGACGTTGTCATTCCGCGCTCCGTGCCCGGGATCGGAACATCTGCCTATGCTGGCGCGGACGCGGCAATGATTTCCAAGGTGATCGCGGAGAAGGGGCTGCCGGCGTGGGCGCAGGCCGCACCGTTGGCCCTCGTCTTCGCTCTCTTCTTTCTCGTGCCGTTGTTGCTGACCGTTGTCGTGAGCTTCTGGAACTATACTGAGTATGAAATCCTCCCCGACTTGACGGCACGCAACTACATCGAGGCCTTCGAGGGTTGCGCGAGGAGGTTGCTTGCTGCCTCGCCCGAGCTGTGCACGACGCTCAAGACCTACCTCACGACCCTGCGTATTTCGCTCACGGTATGGCTGATCACGCTCGTGCTCGGCTTTGCCATCGCCTATTTCCTTGCCTTCCACGTGCGATCGCTGACGGTGCAAATTGTGCTGTTCCTGATCTGCACTATTCCGTTCTGGACGTCGAACGTCATTCGCATGATTTCGTGGATTCCGCTGCTTGGCCGTAACGGCCTCATCAATCAGGCGCTGATCAAGATGCATGCTGTGAACGAACCGGTTGAGTGGCTGTTGTTTTCCGACTTCGCAGTGATCTTGGCGTTCGTGCACCTCTACACACTCTTCATGATCGTGCCGATCTGCAACTCGATGATGCGCATTGACCGCTCCCTCCTTGAGGCGGCATATGACGCAGGTGCAACGGGGTGGCAGACGCTCACCAACGTGGTGATCCCACTATCCAAGCCCGGCATTGTCATTGGCTCCATCTTTGTGCTCACCATCGTGATGGGCGACTTCGTCACCGTCGGCGTGATGGGTGGACAGCAAATTGCATCCGTGGGCAAGATGATCAACACGCAGATGGGGGCGCTGCAGTTTCCGCCTGCTGCGGCGCACGCCGTCATTCTCCTCGCCACCGTTCTCACGATCGTCTGGGGGCTTACCCGTCTCGTCGACATCCGCAAGGAGCTCTAAAGCCAATGGGCGGGCGCCGCTTCGCGTCGTTCTATTGGCTGAGCGCGTTGTTTGCGCTGTTCGTGTTGTTTCTCTATGGGCCTATGGTGACGATCGTTGTGCTGTCGTTCCAGGGCCCTGAGGGGGGCCTGACATTCCCGATGAACGGCGTATCGTTTCACTGGTTCGCCAAACTGTGGAACGACGGCCTGCCCAATGTTGACATATGGTCCTCTTTCGCCCGTTCGGCCCGCTTGGGCGTCGTGGTCATGTTGCTCACGGTTGTGCTGTCGCTGATGGCCGGGCTCGCCTACCGCCGGGGCTTCACCGGCTCGAACGCACTTTTCTATACGGTGATCGCCAGCCTGATCATGCCTTCGATCGTGGTTTCGCTCGGTATCGGGCTGGAATTCCGCATGCTCGACGAGGCGATCAAGAAGCATGCTCCCGCATTCCTGGCCGATGGCTACGACACCGGCATGGGGCTCTTTACCTCTGCGCTCGGTGCGCACCTGACCTGGACGCTGCCCTTCGGTCTCCTCATCATGCTCGCCATATTCAATCGGTTTGACGCGCGCTACGAGGAGGCGGCGCGTGACCTCGGGGCCTCGCGTTGGCAGGCCTTGCGCCACGTGGTGCTGCCCATCATCGGTCCAAGCGTGGTGGGCATAGGACTGTTCGGGTTCACCCTGTCGTGGGATGAGATCGCCCGCTCGAGTCAGGCCGTGGGCTACCTCAACACGCTGCCGCTGGAGCTGCAGGGCCAAACCACGACGGTGACGACGCCGGTCATCTACGCCTTGGGTACGCTAACGACGGCCGTCTCGTTTGCGGTTATTGCGGTGGCGCTGGGAACAATCCTGCTCCTGCGGCGGCGACAGGCTCGGCGTGGATCGGATGTTGGTAAAGCGATGTCTTGAACGCACATCGCTCATTTGAGGCGTGAGCAACTCAGGCCCGTGTCTTCACGACGCATCGCTCGTGAGCGTGTCCGCTCACACCGAGAGCCGGCGGACCAGGGGCAGCCATACTTCCCATGCCGCGCTCGGTCGGGTCTGAGGCCGGCGGGCCGGGCCAATCGGCCCGCGCTTTTCTCCTCGTCCTTGCTTCACCGCCCCCGAGCTGCGAGCTTCAGCGGCGCGTGCGCCACCTTTACGGCGATCCACGCTGGCGTGCGATCGGCGCGACGACCCTCCTCGTCCCTGAGGTCAAGACTGCCTCGCGGTCGCTCGCCCTACACTGCTGAGAGGCCCAAGCGCTTACCCTGCCCGACGTAAGGCCTTCGCTAGGCTCTCAGAGAGCCCTATCGTTGGCACTGGTGGGAACGGCGCGAATTCGCCGGAGCGGGCTTTGGTCGTACCCAGGCGAGCGATCGCCACTGCGGCCTCAACGCCGGCCGCTAGGCTGTCGATCACGGGCACAGGGACAGTGTCTGCAAGTTTGGCGGCGAGCCCGGCCAAGCCAGCGCCGCCGAGGATCACGCTCGAGGCGTCGGTTCGCTGCGCAATGGACCGGCACGCGTCGGCGAGAAGCGTCAGTGATCCCTCGGGATTTTCGGCAATCTCTGCCCCTGTCGGGGCCACCGTCGCTATCCCCGCCAGGCGGCTGCGCAAGCCAAGGGAGGAGGTGAACTCCTCCAACATCGGCTCCCACCTATGGCCGCCGGTAACAATCGCGAACTTGCCGCCAAGGCTGGCGGCGAGGAGACAAGACGCTTCCGCCATCCCGACCACCGGCTGGTGAGCGAGCTCCTTTAGCCCACCGAGACCCGGATCCCCGAAGCAGGCGAGCAGGACCACATCCGCGTCATGTCCGTGCTCGGCATAGGCATCGAGAGCCGCATGGCCGGCAATGGCGCAAGCAGCTCTGGAAGCGATGTAGCTCGCACCGAAGCGTGCCGTCGCACCGATAACGCTACTGCCGACCGGCAACATCGGAAGCGCTAATCTCAACATCCGTTCGGTGATGGCGTAGGTCGTGTTGGGATTGATCAGGAGCAGCTTCATTCGTGCGCGGAGCCGTCGTTGTGATCCATCTGGTCAGACGCGCGAGCTCGGCCGATAGAACGGCTCGTGCTTGGCGGGATCAATGTAGTTTGCATAGAACCTGCGCACATGCGGCAGCAACGCCTTGGAGAGTTTCCGCCGCTCGACTTCATCGTTGGTTAGCGCCTTCTGTAGGTCCTGGTGCAGATCGGCGAGGACCTTGTCCTTGTCGATCCTGGTGAACCGCCCATTCTCGTAGATCACCGCGCCGTCGCACATCGTGAGCTTCACGCCCTCGGCCTTAGCGCGTTGGATTACGGCGTCGAGCAGCGGCGTCTCCTCGTCGAGATAGGGATACGAGATCTGCTTCCAGTCGAGCAGTACCAAATCGGCAGCCTTTCCAACTTCGAGCGAGCCGATCGTGGTTTCGAAGGACGTCGTCTTGGCGCCGCCCACCGTCGCCATGCGCAGAACCTGCGCCATGGTTGGGACGTCCTCGTCGACGATTCCTGGCACGCGATGGGCGCGCAGGACGAGCTTGAGCTCCTGGAGCATGTCGCGATCGTCGTTGATCCCCGCCTCGTCCAAACCAATCGCGGTGTTGATGCCCTTCTTCTCGAAATAGTTGAGAGCGGCTACACCGGACCTGAGACGGAAGTTCGAAGAGCAGTTGTGGCATACGCAGCCACCGGCGTGTGCCAAACGGTCGATGTCTTTCTCCGACAGCCAGACGCCATGGCCCAGCGTCAACCGCTCGTTCACCATGTCGAAACGCTCGAGATACTCAAGCGCCGTGCACTTTCCCCGCCGCCACGCGTATTCCTTTTGGTACGCCGTCTCAAGCAAATGCATGTGCATAGGCGCATTGTATTTCTTGGATGCCTCGGAAAGCATCGTGAGCGCTTTATCCGAACACCAGTGCAGGTTGGCGGGAGCGAGCTGGATTCTCACGCGACGCTTGTTGTGGTGCTGCGCGTGCAGGTCGCGGAACAGCGCCATACTTTCCTCAAGGCTGGTCTTGAAGCGACCGAACCAGTTCGTCATGGGGTCTTGCAGTTCCCTGGGCAGGCTTTGGATGAATTCCTCGTCGGCCTGGTAGACGAGGCGGTTCTGGTCCCGCACCGCGTAGCAATACGAGACGCGCATGCCTATGTCCTCGTAGGCTTTGATGACCTGGTTGGAGCGCTCTTGGACCTCGGGGAGTGTGCCGGGCATCCACCCGTGAATATGCTGCACCGTGGTGATGCCCGATCCAATCATCTCGAACGCCGAGTACAGCGTATCGAGGCGGAGGTTGAGATTGCGGACCACCATTCTGGTGATGAACCAGAGCTCCAAGGGCATGTCCGGCGAGCCCAGCTGGACGGGGGTGAGGCCGATATGATGGTGGCCATTGACGAAGCCCGGCAGCATGATTTCGTTGCCGCTGCCGAAGACCGGCACTTGAGGGTTCGCGGCCTTGAGTTTTTTAAAGGTGCCGACCGCCTTGATGATGCCGTCCTCCTGCAGGATCGCGCCGTCCGCGATCTCCTCCCAGGACTTACGGTCGATTGCTCGCGTGATCATCGCGCGGCTGCGGACAATCGACTTGGCCATGATTGCATCTCCGTTACAACGTGGAATGCGGCCCTGACTAGGGTGTGACGGCGAAGGCTTCCTGCTCGGCAAAGGCGCGCTCGACCTCATCTTTGAGGTGCGCAGTCAGTTCCATGCGAAGCTTTTCGCATTCGGTCGAAAAGAGATTGCGCGGCCTATCCATATCGATCGGAACGATCGTCTTGATGCGGCCGGGCCGCGCGGTGAAGACGACGACCCGGTCCGACAGCGCAACCGCCTCGTCGATGTGGTGTGTCACGAATAGCACCGATGCGCCGCTGCTTCGCCACACATCGATGAGGAAGTCCTGCATTCGTTGCCGCGTCTGCACGTCGAGGGCGGCAAACGGCTCGTCCATCAGCAACACCTTGGGTTGCATTGCCAGCGCACGCGCGACGGCGACGCGCTGGCGCATGCCGCCAGATAGCTCGTCGGGCCGCTTGTCGAATGCAGCCGAGAGGCCAACGCGCTGTAGGGCCTCCTTGGCAACGGCCCGGCGCTGCTCGACGGGGGTGCCACGAATTGCCAGACCAAAGCTGACGTTCTGCCACACGGTCAGCCAAGGAAAGAGCGAGGTCTCCTGGAAAATGAGGCTTCTTTCGGGGGACGGCGCTAAAAGGCGCTGGCCGAACGACCACAGCTCACCAGCGGTGACCGCCTCGAGCCCGGCGATAAGGTAGAGCAGCGTGCTCTTGCCGCAACCCGAAGGTCCAAGCAAAGCCACGAACTCCCCGGGACCAATATCGAGGTCGATCTCGCGCAAGGCCTCATGCGCCCGGACCGTTCCGGCGCTCCAGATCTTGGATACACCCCGACACGAAACCGCATTCCCCGGAGGCGGTGACTTGCCATCATAAGCCACGCAGCACCCCCGCCGTCTCTGGCACCCAATAGAGGATCCGTTTTTGAACGATGCGCAAGATCCAGTCCGAAACGAAGCCGAGCACGCCAATCAAGGCAATGCAGAAGAAAACCAGCGACGGATTGAAAGTATTCCGCGCGAGCATGATCACCTGGCCGAGACCAAAACCGACCCCGGTTGTCTCGGCCACAAGCACGACCATCCACGCGCCAAACATGTTGAGCCGCAGTACCATTAGCAGCCCAGGAAGAATTGCCGGAATGATGACAAGCCGATAGATCTGGCCCTTCGTTGCCCCGACGGTACGGGCGACGTTGATCAGATTGCGATTGACACCATCGATTTGACTGATCGTTGCCAGTACCATGTGAAAGAAGAGGGCGATCACCACCATGAAGATCGCGGGTGCGTTACCGATCCCAAACAAGAAGATCGCCACCGGCAGCCAGGCGATCGGCGATACCGGTGACAGCAGGGTTATGGTTGGCAGCGTCAGTTTCTCGAACACGTGGATATAACGGATGAGAACGCCAACGGTGATACCGAGCGCCGAGGCGATCAGCAGGCCCGCGAATACGCGGCCTGCGGTCGCGCCGATCGTGATCATCAAAGCTTCGATCGGTGTCGGCCCCGATTCGGGGTTGACACCGATCGACCAACGCGTCGCAGTGTTGAAGAACTTCACCTGATCGACGAAGTTGCCGACGAAAACGTGCGGCGGGGGCAACAGTTTCGGATCGGCGATCCCAACGAGCCAGAGCACCTCCCAGATCCCCGAGAACATTCCGATCGAAACGATCGTCCAGCCAACGCGCGAGAGCCACGAGCGCAGGCGTTCTCCAACAGGATGCGTGGGGATCGCCGGCGTGTCCCCTCGCATCTTGTTGCCGTCCTTCAGGTCTACGGCTGTCGCCAATGACGCCATCTCATGCCGACTTGTACTTGAGCTTGCTGTAGAGATCCTTGTTCTCGGCGATCACCTGCTCAAGCAGTGACCAATCAATCGCGCCCCGGCCGGGCTTTTTCTTGATGTAGCCCATCTCCACCAGGCTGTCAGTTCGGCTCAGGATAAAATCCGTCTGTCGCCTGGCATCGACGTAGGCGGGCTGCTTGCCCATGGCGAGCTTAGCGTTCTCCATAGAGGTCTTGTAGTAGGTGCCGACGACCTTCTTGAGGGTCTCCTCCTGTTGGGTCTCGGCCATGAGCTGGGCCTGCATCATGGCCTTGATGACGGCTTTAAGACCTTTGGGGTTCTCGGTGATCAGGCTCTCGCGCGATGCAAGCACGCAATCCGTGTAGCCCTCGCCATAAATGTCGCGGCCATCAGATAGCTTGTGGGATCCCTTCACGTCGTTGAGGAGGGCCGTGCCGTAAGGCTCAATCGTGCAGATCCAATCGACCGCCCCGGCCTTGAAAGCTTCGACCGCCTCCGGGGTCGAGCCCATGTACCGGACGGTGACGTCCTTGAAGGCGATGCCATGCTTCTTGAGGTAGTCGTAAGGCATCACTTCGAGAGTATCGAGCTGGAAAGTCGCGAGCGTTTTGCCTTTGAGCTTTTCCGGAGTGTCAAGGCCCGGCCTCGAGACGATGACGCATCCTTCAACGCCGCCGCCGGCGACCACCTTGACCGGCGCACCGGCGTCGTAAAGAGCGATAAAGCTGGTGTAAGGCATCAGGCCCACATCGACTTGGCCAGTACCCAGAAACGTCACCTGCTCGGCAAATGTTGGCGTGTTCACAAACTGGAGGTCGACGCCATCGGCCCTGGAGAACTGCATCGCATGGGCGAGGAAGATATTCATGTTGCAGAAGCCCGTGCCGTGCGTGGACTTTACGGCTCCAGCCTGCGCTAATGCGGGTCCACCAAACCCATGGGTGAGACCAAACGTGATCGTCGTCGCGGCAGCCGCTGTGACGAACTTCCGTCGAGTGAAATCTTGGCCTCCGAGATCCGGCAGGCGCGTGCATCCCTGACGATTACACATGTTGAGCTCCTTGAGTGACTTGGCTGATACCGATCACCGCCGAGCGCGCGGTGTTTCGCAGCTGCCCGGTGGAAGTCCCGGTCCGCAAGGCGATTACACTGGGCAGTGGACCGAAAAGAACGAGGGCTTGCGCCGAAGCTTTGCGTGGAGGCTTAAGAGACTTGAGGCTGCGGAATATCGTGCTGGGCCGAACGTCCGTGGCGTCGGCGGTGCTGCTAGAGATCGCGATCATCGCAATCTTCCAAACAACCAGGTGGCACGCCAACCACTGAAGCAATCGCCGAAGCGAAGCTGCGCTGAAGCGCCAGGCGCAAGCTTCGTGCCAAGCAGAGAGGGGCGCGTAAAGCGCGACGGTCAAGCGTCACGCGGGGAAGGCGAATGAAGCGCACGGTGTCGGCGTGCCCGAGATTTGATCGTTCTGCCCGCTAATACAGCAGGCGAAGCCCATGGTTCAGGAACCGGTGTTTTTTGCATCGACGCGGCCAGACCTACGAGCTCGGTCACGCACGCACCGCCGAGCTTGTCAGGCCACCATGCCGGCAGGTGTTAAGCGTAACATGAGGCGCAAGGCGAGCGCGGACGGTGCGCACTAGCACGAGCGACCCATTCCCTATCGCCTTCGGAGCGTCTATTTTTTCCAGTTAGCGCTTCATTAGTCTCACGCCGTTTCCACCATCGCGTCCCTTGTAGAGCTGCGCTCCTTCAACGCAACGAGGCTCGCCTGCATCTTGGATCCGGCGTCATAACTTGGCTCCCACTGCTTGAGGCTTGACAAAGAGCCACAATGCTTGTGGTCGGGAGTGTACGATTGCTGCGTGGATGACGTCCGACTGGCTCTGGCTCGTCGGCGCGGCGCTGATGCTTGCGAACCGGCCGTAGACGCTTTTAGTGATTTTGCCGATAAACCGTGCGCTGCAGGCGATTGCCGAGGATGCCGCGGGCCAAGCTCGCGTGGAATGTTGGAGAACTGGACACGGCTGCACGCGATGAGAACAGCGCTCGGCGTCGCCGCAACTTCTTTCGTTGAGCTCTCACCTGATGTCGTGCTCGCGCGCGATAGGGTCCAGAGTACGTGATCGTACTGACAATTTACAGGGAGAGTTGGAACCAAGCGTTCAGCCGGTCGTCTGTGTGCTCGGTGCCTTGTCGCAACCGCACCGCGGCAGGAAACCGGGGGGAAATGCCGCTGCCAGTGGCCCGTTGGTGGCGGCCCCCTTCGATGTTTCGTTGCGGGGGGACCCCTCATAGCGCCATGGCGTGAGCGGGAAACGGGGGGAGGTGCGCACGCGGCTGTGCCTCCCATCTTTGGGTGGCCAAGGCCCTTCGGTGCTTAAAGAGGAATTGGTCGCGTGGTGAGGGATCAGTCCCGGCGCAGCGGGGTAGTGCTCGCCGGGACTGAAGCCCCCCATTGGCTGCGGCGCCGCAAGTGGGCCACGCGGCAAGCAGCCGTTGGCAGTTTTGCACAGAAAATTATGCAGCGAATGACAGATCGGATTCGTTGAAGGAAATGAAGAAGGATGTGTCGGAGGCGCCACATCGCGATAGCGTGGGGAGCTGGGTTACCGCGGCGCGCACGGGGCTTACGGCCTGTTGAAGGGCTTGAATGACCGGTCGGCGCGTCAAGGGTGCTAGCGCAAATATTGACGGTGTGGCGCATTGTCTCCAGCGCACTGCAATGGGCTGCGGTCCAGCGCGCGATGTGTTGCGCGCTCTCGGCGACCGCGGCCGCATTGTTGTAGGCCGCGTCACGCTCGGCACGCGACATCGTCCCCCAATTCGGCTTCGTCACGGCAAGGCTCGCAACAAAGGCCGCGCCGCGGTCGGCGCTCTCGGTGCGTGGCTCATCAGCAACCCTGATAGCTCCCGGCGAACGCTGTTGAACTCCGGCGAGGCCACGTCACGCGGCCGCGCCAATCCCACGCGATTGTCGGACAGGATGCGTCCGGGTGCTGGCGTCATTACCACCACCCGATCCGCGAGCAAGATTGCCTCCTCGATAGCGTGTGTCACGAAGATTACCGTGAGCTGCGTGCGCTGCCAGAGCTCTAGCAGCTCTTCCTGCAAGCGCTCACGCGTCATGGCGTCAAGTGCGCCGAACGGCTCATCCATCAAGATGACCTGGGTATCGTTGGCCAGAACGCGGGCAATGGCCACGCGCTGGCGCATGCCACCGGAAAGTTGGTGTGGATAGGCATCGGCGAACTTCGTCAAACCCACCATTTCGATAAAGCGGTCCGCGCCGGCACGCACTTCTTTGCGCGAGAGGCCGCGCGCCTTCGGCCCAAAGGCGATGTTGCCGCGCACCGTCAGCCAGGGGAACAGCGCGTAGTCTTGAAACACCATGCCGCGTTCCGGTCCCGGCCCAGTAACCAGAGCGTCCCACATTTTGACGCCGCCAGCGGTTGGGGTCTCAAATCCGCCAATCAACCGCAACAGAGTGGACTTACCGCAACCGGAGGCGCCGATCAGGCAGACGAACTCGCCCTTGCCGATCGTTAGCGAAGCATTGGTGAGCGCGTGGACGTCTCCGGCACGCGTTTTGTAAGTTTTCGACGCGCCGGCGATTTCAAGGATCGGGAGCCCATCAGGCATGCTGAGGGCTCCAGCGCAAAAGCCGCCGCCCCAGCCACTGCACGAACTGATCGGAAATAAAGCCGGCAAAGCCGATGACCACCATGCCGCCAATCACGATCTCCGTGCGCGACAGCTGGCGCGCCTCCATGATGATGGCACCGAGACCTGTCTGCACGCCGGTCATCTCGCCGACCACGATCACGACCCAGGCGAACCCCAGGCCCAGGCGAAGACCGGTGAAGATGCTGGGTAGCGCGGCGGGCAGCACGACCTTGGGAAAGATGGCTGAACTCGAGGCGCCCAGCATGCTGGCGGCCTCGAACAGCCGCGGGTCGACGCTGCGCACACCGAAGGTGGTGTTCACCAGGACCGGATAGAAGGCGCCCAGAAAGACCAGAAAGAAGGCGCTGCGCGGGCCGATGCCAAATAGGATCATGGCGAGCGGCAGCCACGCCGTCACTGGCACTGGACGCAAGATCTGCAGAGTTGGCTCGAACATGGAGCGCACAACGCCAATGCGACCGATCATCAGCCCGAGTGGAACACCGACAAGGGCCGCGAGTAGGAAGCCGCCGTATACGCGCGACACCGATGCCAACAGGTGCGTGATAAGGGTGGCACTGAACGCGTCATCGTAAAGGCCGCCGGCGGCCAGATCCCAGAGCGCGCGGCCCACCTCCACGGGCGGCGGGACGAGGCTCGCGGGTCTGTCTTTCGTGCCAAGCCACCACAGCACAAGGCCCGCGATCGGAACGAGGACCGGCCATGTCCATCGGCCAAGCGCCGACAGCAGGCCTGCTATGGGACGAGGCCAGTCCGCCTTTCGCCTCATGTTTTCGTCAGCTCATCTGAGAACTTGGTGTCGAAGAACGTAGCGAAATCGGGCAATGCCTTGATTTGCTTCAGCGCCAGCATGTGGTCGGCGTAGGTTTTGGACGCCTGCACCATCTGCGGCGTCATCTTCCAGTTCAGCTCGACGTTGGAGACGGAGACCACCAGCGCCTCACGTTTCTGCCCGAGCTTTGCGACCGCCATCTCGATCATCTCGTCGGGATTGGCCATGCCGAATTCGCTGGCCTTGCGGTGAATCTCGAGGATTACCTTGACGAGCTCCGGCTTGATGTTGACCGTGTTGTGATGCGCGCCGAATACCATGTTGAGACTGCCCATTGGTGTGGAATAGGGGTACTCCACGAGCTTGCCGACGCCGCTTGAGATCGACACACCCGGCCCCGGTTCGGCGCCGACATAGGCTTCGACATCTCCCCGCGCCAGCGCCAGATGCATCTCGCTGAAGGAAATCCGCACCGGCTCGATATCCTTGATCGTCATGCCTTCCATGCGCAGGCGTTCAAGAATGAACACCTCCTGCGTCGAGCCGGGCCAGATGGCCACCTTCTTGCCCCTCAGGTCCTTAATGCTCGTAATCGTGCTGTCCTTTTTGGCGATCACCGCCATACCCTTGTTGCAGCATGAGGCAACCACGGTCAGGGGCTCCTTGGCCGCGGCGCCGAGGATGGCGGCGGCGATGCCAAATACGCCGAAGTCGACCGATTGCGTGACGACGGCATTCTTGCATTCCGTCGGACTTTCGAACGGGATGACCTCGACCTTATATCCGGCAGGCGTAAAGCGCTCGTAGAAGTGCGGAGCTATGGAATGAATAAGTTTGAGAGCGCCCACCTTGATGGTTATGGGAGGCTGTGCTCGCACCCCATAGGGCGCCGACAGAAAGATCGCAGCCGAAGCCAGCACGGTCCTGCGATTGATGCCTCCCATGTGCCTCTCCCGGAGCAAAAATCTCAACACCGATGCGGCAGAGCAATAGGTATGCCACGCGCCTCAGCACGCGCTGCATTCGGGATGCACTGGCGGAGGTGCCAATCCCTGCCTGTCCTATCAGCAGATGCACAACTTCTAAGCGCTTCTGGCCTGGCATCTGACGGGCTGCCGCGCCCTCCTGCCGTCCCTTCCGGGCGCGCGTGCCGCCTAGCCCGCAAGGCGTTTTGATACTACGGCCGCCACGGCCTCGGCGAGCACAGGGCTACAGGGCCGAATGATCCACAGGAACACGCCCAACTTTTACAGGGACACCGGTATTTCGGGCGCGGGGGTCGCCGGCGTCGACCTCTACCCTGGGGCAGCAGCACATTCAGGTGCCGCGCCTGACAGGGTGGAACGCGCCCGTCAGGAACTCATCAGGATCACATCGTCAAAACGGCAAGGCTTGTGGGCCTCGGCACGGGAGCGGTGCACAAGCGGGAGCGCGAGATAGCGCTCAGCGGCTGACTGCCCAAAGGGCATAAAGAGAAGTGGGGTTGATGATAGAAGTGCTGGCGTTCTCACCATCACAACGAGCTTGAAGAGGCCGCGCCGGGTCTTTCAAGAAATCCCATGCGTGCTTCGACCTGGAAGACCCTTGGTCATCGGCGAGCTCGGCATGTGGGCAGCGGGGCGTCGACTTCGCGCTTGGCTCGGCTCGCGGCTCTGGCGGCGAGGACTTCGAGCAGCCAATAACCCCAAAACCTGAGCGGTGTGCCTCCTTGAGCGTGTCGCGCGCGACCGCTAGGCCGACAGCGGGAATGATGACAGAGGCGCCGAAGGGCTCCAGTGCGGCAGACCGATACTACCGCGCCAGGCGTGAGCGATCTCGTCGCGGCGGGCGAACCAGACGCCGGGCTTGGACGCAGCATGGGCTAGAAACGCCTCAAGGCCGCCGATGCGGCCAGGCCTGCCGATGATGCGCAGGTGCAGGCCGACCGAAATCATGCGGGGGGCATCCTTGCCCTCCTCATAAAGGCGATCGAAGGCGGCGATGCAATAGCGTGCGAAGTCCTCGCCCTGCACGAACGCATAGCTGTTGAAGAAGCGCATGTCATTGGTGTCGAAGGCGTAAGGGAGCACCACGTGCGGGCGGCCGCAGACCTCGAGCACATAGGGTATGTCGTCGTCGTAGGCGTTGGAATCATAGAGGAAGCCGCCGTGCTCCACGAGCAGGCGTCGCGTGTTCACCGACGTAGCCGAGCGCGTGTGCCAGCCAATGGGCGGGGTCCCGGCGGCCTCTGCCAGCACGGCAACCGCGTTGGCGATGACACCGCGCTCCTGCGTCTCGCTCATGTGCGCCTGCCGCTCCCAGCGCCAGCCGTGCGAGGAGATCTCGTGGCCATCCGCGACGGCCTCGCGGGCCAGCCATGGCGAATAGGCGATGGCACGTGCGCAGCAGTTCATCGTCGCCCTCACTCCGAACCGCTTCAGCGCAGCGCGGATGCGCGGCCAACCGGCGCGCGTGCCGTAAGTGAAGTGGCTTTCCATGCAGAAGTCGGGGACCCGCTCGATGTGGTCGACGACCTCGTAGATTGGCTCGTTGCGCTCGTCGCCGTGGGCGAGGCTCATCTCGGCGCCCTCCTCAATGTTGACGACGACGGACACAGCGAGTTGCGCGCCGCCGGGCCAGCGCACGTGCGGCGGGTTGCCGCCATAGCCGCGGAAATTGCGGTCGGTGGGCGGTAAGGCGATTGGCATCGGCATTCTCCAGTGGTTTCTTATGGCGCTTCAGAAACTCGGTGCGCTTCAGAAGTCGGCGAGGCGGCGCAGCCCGACCAGCCGGTCGCCAATAATGAGTGCCAGGACCGCGAGCAGTATCAGCCCGGTCGAGATGGCCGCAATGGTGGGATCGGGTCGCTCTTCTACGAATTGCAGCATCTGGATGGGCAGGGTCTTAGTCCAGGCATCAGTGAAGAAGATCGAGACTGGATAGTTATCCATCGACGCCAGGAATGCGAACATCCCGGAAGTGAGGTACGCCGGCGCCAGCGCCGGCACCAGCACCCGCCACACCGCGCGAAGGTAGGAGCAGCCGAGCGTGCGAGCCGCGTCCAGCATCGTGAAATCAAACAGTGAAAGGGCACTCTGCACGGTCCTGAGCACGTAGGGCATGGTGATGACGACGTGGGCGACGAGTAGGCTCGGCCACGCGGCGCGCAGGCCCATTACCTTGAACCCCTGCAGCATGGCGATGCCGATGACGAGCCCCGGCAGCATCAGCGGCGAGACCAGGAACGTGGAGATTGCATCCCGCCCGGGGAACTGGCCCCGCACGAGGCCGATAGCGCACAGCGTCCCGAGCACGAGGGAGATCGCTGTCGACAGCATGGCGATTTGCAGTGACGTGGCGAGCGATTCCATCAGGCCGCGCGCGACCAGCAGCCGCTCGTACCAGCGCATCGACCAGCCGGGCGGGGGAAGCGTAAACACCGCCGACGAGCCGAACGAGACGACACTCGTCACGACCAGCGGCGTCAGCAGGAAGACGGCGCATAGGGCCGCCATGGTCCATACGAGCCAGGTGCCTAGGCGCTCCACACCCGTCATGAGCGGCCTCCGAGCCGGCGCGAGATCCACGTGCTCGCAAGCACGATGGCGACGGCGATGGCGAGGAGAACTACGGCGGTTGTGGAGCCCAACCGCTCGTCGCGCATCAGCAAGAAGGAGCGACCGGTCAAGGTCGAGAGCGTCTGGAAGCGGTCACCGATCAGCAGACTCGGAATGACGAACATCGACACCGACATCGAGAACACGAAGGCGATGCCGCTTACAGCACCGGGAAGCGTCAGCGGCAAGACGATGTGGCGGAAGGTATAGAGCGGAGATGCGCCGAGCGTGGCGCCGGCCTCCCTCAGGTGCGGATCGATCAGCTTTAAGACCGAGTAGATCGGCAGGATCATAAAGGGCAGGAACACGTTGGCAGCGCCAAGGATGAGGCCGGTTTCGGTGAAGAGCAGGCGCTGAGGCTCGCTCCAGATGCCGAGACCGACCAGAATCTGCGAGACGATGCCGTCGCGACGCAGCACGATCTGCCAGGCGAACGCCTTGACAACGACGCCGATCGACAGGGGCAGGATAATTGCGACCAGCAGCGCCGCCTGCACGATGCCGCGCGACCAGGCGAGCGCGAAGGCCACGGGATAGCCGACGATGAGGCAGACGAGTGTAACGCCGACGGCAATGGTGACGGTGTTCGTCATCACGCGCCAGGAGTAAGGATCGGAAAAGAAATGCATGAAGGGCTCGATGGAGAACCCGTCGGGGCCGCTGACGCTCTTGGTGAGCAACCAGACAAGCGGCATGAGATAGATGACGGCGAGATACGCAACGGCGGGCACCGTCAGCATCGCCGTCCAGTCGCGCTGCGGCCGCGTGGAATTGTCTGCAGCGGTCGTCATGATGGGGCGCCCTCACCCGGACCCGGATAGACGAGCGTATCCTCAACGGCCCAAGAGAGCGTCACCTCGGCGCCAGCCTTTAGGCTGTCAGCGGCAAGGTCGGCGGTCTCGACCAGGATTTGCTCGCTCGGGCCGGCATCGAAGTGCAGCAGCGCCTTGGAGCCCTGGAAGGCGAGATCCTGAAAACGCACAGCAATACTGTTGGCCAAGCCGTCGCCACCGATGCGCAGCCGCTCCGGCCGGACAGCGACGATGGCGCGGGTACCTGGGGCGAAATTAGCGCGCGCGGCGATGCGGCCATAGGCGGTGTCGATGGCAACCTCACCACCACTCTGGGCGGCGATGCGACCATCGATCCGGCTTGATAGGCCGACGAAGCCGAGCACGAACGGCGTGGCCGGGCGCCGGTAGATGGTGAGCGGGTGGGCGATCTGCTCGATGCAGCCCTGGTTCATGACTGCGATTCGATCCGACATGACGAGCGCCTCGTCCTGGTCGTGCGTCACGAACACCGCGGTGATGGCGAGCTCACGCAGTAGGCGCTTGAGCTCGATCTGCATGGTCTCGCGCAGCTTGCGGTCGAGGGCCGAGAATGGCTCGTCCAGCAGCAGCAGCTTGGGTTGGACGGCGAGCGCGCGCGCCACGGCGACGCGTTGCTGTTGTCCGCCCGAAAGCATGCGCACCGAACGGCCGGCAAAGTCGGAGAGATGGATGAGATCAAGGAAGCGGGCCACCGTCTTGGCGGTCTCCGATTTCGGCCGGCCCCGCGCGGCGAGTCCGAAGGCGACGTTTTCGGCCACGGTGAGGTGCGGGAAAAGGGCGTAACTCTGGAACACCACGCCGACGTCGCGCTTGTGCGGTGGCACGGTTGTGATGTCACGGTCGTCGAGGCGCACTGTACCGCCATCAGCCGCCAGCAAGCCGGCGATGATGCGCAGCAGCGTCGTCTTTCCGCAGCCCGACGGACCGAGCAGCGAGACAAGCTCGCCGCGGGGCATTGCGAGATCGACGCCGCCCAGCACCAGCACCTGGCCGAACGACTTGCGCGCAGCATTGACCCGCAGGAAGTTCGCGCTTGCAGTCATCGTGGGGTGTCGACCGGAACCGGCGAGGCGATCCTTGCCATGTCGCAAGCTGCGATCAAAGCGCCATCTCGCGGTCCCAACGCTGGACCCATCCGGTTCGGTTGTCGGCGACAAAGGCCCAGTCGATGCTGTGAATCATCGCATCGGTGGGCATGCCGGGCGGCGGCGCTACGTCGACGTTGGTCGGCAGCGCGAACGTTGGGCCGACAATCTTTGACTGCATCTCGGCGCCGAGCAGCTCGTTGACGTAAGCGTAGGCGAGATCCATGGCCGGGCCGCCCTTGACGACGGCGATGCCCGACGGCACGGGGAAGATGCCTTCCTTGGGCGCTGCCATGCCGAGCGGGGCGCCATCCTGACGGCGCTGCAGGGCGAAGGAGGAGAGCGCACCAACAATCATGTGGGCCTCGCCCTGCTCGAGCAGACTGAAGGCCTGGGGCATCTGACTGTAGACGGTAAGGAGGTTGGGCTTGAGGCTGGCGAGTTTTTTAAAGCCCGAGTCAACATCCTTCATGGCCTCGGGCATAGGCTTGCCGGTGGCCAGATGCGAGGCCATGAACAGGTTGGGGATGCCTTCCGTGTTCTGCAGCGAGGGTACGATGATGCGCCCCTTGAACATGGGATCGTAGGCTTCGGCCCAGGACGCCGGCGGCGACTTGAGAACGTTGGTGTTGTAGGCAACGCCCTGCCAGGGCTGCAGGTAGTTGGTCCACAGGCCGTTCATGTGAATGGTGCCGGGCTTGAGCTTGCCCATGTTCGGCACCTTGTCGGGCGTCACCGGCTCGAGCAAGCCTTCCCTGACGGCCAGGATCATCACCGGGTCGTCCATCTGGACGACCGAGAGATATTGCTTGTCCTTGTTCTTCTGCATCTTCTCGAGATTCACGAGCGAGCGCGTGCCCTCAAAGGTCAGTTTGCAATTGTACTTCCTCTCGAACATCGGCATGACGTGCGCCTCGACCCACGGCTTGTGGCTCGCGGCGCCACCGATGACGATCTCCTTGGCCTGCGCGCACACGATGGCCGGCCGCGCCAAGCCCCCTGCCGTCAAGGTCGCGGCTCCGGCGATGAATGCGCGGCGATGGATGCGTGCTTGTCTGCATTTGCCCCTCATGGAACCCCCTTGAGAAATACTCCGGTGAGCAACTGTCTGATCACCTCAACCGGATTGCCGGTCGACACCATTCCAAAGGGCCGGAGGCCCTAGGGCAAGCCAAAATATTGTGCAGGGGTGATCGGCCGGATGACAATACGCTTAATTTGCAGGCAAGCCAGAAGGTGCCCTGACCCGCTCTCCGCCGGCGCCATTCGTCGCCCGCCGGGCGGCGATTGAAGATTTAGGCCCGATCTCGTCTTAGCCGGCAACGCCGAGCATGTGCGATGGTGAAGTACGCACGCCCTCTAGATGCTCTTAGGTAGCCGAATTTCTTCCGCGCGGCCGGGGCTGCTTCCACCTAAGCCCCTCGAGCGGGCTGCGTGTTGTGGGCTCGTCCGGATTGTGAGGTCCGTGCGTTCCCATTGATGGCGGTCAATCCCGCGCCGCTCCACGATGGCATCACGCTTGGTGTGCCTAAGGCTGCAGCAACCAGAAGGCGCGCCAAAATACAAACCGTCCGACTAAAGGTATCACTTGATCAGTTCTCAAGAGGGGTCGGGACGGCCGGTCGGTAACTGAGCGGCCAAATCAAACACCAACCACATTAGGCCGCGGGGCGGATTGCCCACGCGGCCCAGGCAAAAATGCCTAGTAGGACTGGCGTTCCTGCTGCTCCCAGAAGGTCTTGGTGTCGAGAGCCGCGTTGGCAGAGCCGGCAATCCCGGCAAGAACCGAAAGGGCGACCAAGGCTGATACGATCGTCTTCATGGCCCGCACTCCATATACGCGATCCGGACAACGCCATTGTCGACCGCAATCGCTCGGAGAGGATTAAGCGCGCGAACCAATTCCGTCTGTGCCGCAAATCACAATCGGAGTTCTCCGTCGTTCAGTCGGGATGACTGTGCATCCAGGTAAATGCGAGCATCAGGATCCACTCCAGTCTAGCTTCCGTCGCGCAGGGCTGCTTCCTCTGCCGGGCCGTGAGAACCCAGACATTCCTCCAATGGCTTTCCGAGGCTCGCGCTGTACAGCGACGGACATGTTCAGGGGGCGTGTTCCCGCCCCAGTGGGTACCACAAAATATATCGTGGAACTCGGAACCTGTTCCGGGGGCGAGAGCGGCGGCAGCATTGGGCATCCTCACTGTTTCCGTCAACGGAGCAGTTACGCGAGGCGATCTACGAAGCGAATAGTCCCTTACTCCGTCCAGCGCGAACGACCCGGCCCCCTCACGTTGAGGTCCTCTTCCGGTCCCACGAACACGCATATCTCGCATCCAGGCAATTGCGTATAGCGCGGCATATGTTCACTCAGCCAGGAGAGACGCTTTAATACCCTCGACTTCCGCCGCGAACTTAGTGTCCTCCGCCATACGCTGCTCAATCGTCCGAGCGCCGACCACCACATTTTTCCAGCTGATACCTCCAACGCGATTCGCAATTTGGGCAATCGACAGTGTCGTCACGCGGAGGGCTAGGTACATCGCTACACGCCTCGGCACTCGGTGCGTGCGTCCCGAGACTAGCTCCTCGCGATTGGTCTCGAAGTGCGCCGCGACAGCGTCCAAAACCTCGTCAATCGTCCGGTCACCTTCTCTCATTACTAAACCCTTCTCTGTGTCTGATGGAGTGCAGGCGTACGCACCGGCGGTGGATGACCGCGTACTTCATGTCATCGACGATAGAAGCTATCACCAATACGCTCTTGAGTCGGGTCCGGTTGGCGCCGGCGAACGAATGCGCGAGCTCGTGTCGATACAGCATAAGAACGCGGGTCGAGGTGTGTCGCTGTTCGCGCGCAGAAACCAGTCCGGTCCGCTGGCTCACACACCGAAGTCTGCGCTTGGTGAGCCTGACCGGCAACGCCGTACCTGAACTGCTATGCTCGCGCACATCTATCTGCGGCCGCTACCCAATGACGATCGATGAGAGCAGCATTGATCGCCACTGCAAGGCGCGCTTCACTCGGACAGCATTCTCCAACCGACCTCTAACACGGCACCGTCACCACTCCTCGCCGGACGGTGAAGGTTGCCAACGGCATCTCCAGTCTCCACGGTCAAGGACCATGGACAATTCGCATGGGCTGTGCTTGATCATGTGCTCCCCTGTCCAATGGATGTACTTCATGCGCAGCGTCGTCTGCTTCCTAGTCCTGTGCCTTGCCAGCGCAACGGCGGTTGCCCAACCGCCGAGGTCTGCGGAGGAAATCAAGGCGATTGACGAACGCGTTGACTTTTGGCGCACGACCTGCTTGGGAGATTGGGACGCTGCCACTCATATGACGCGGGCGCAATGGCGCACCACGTGTGAGCGAGTCGCCGCTGAGCGCCGGCAATTCCTGCTGCAAGATCCGGCCTCTTTCACGATCGGCAAGAGCCGTCAGCGTTAATCAGGAAAACCTCACCGCCAAACCTCGCCGCCGCTACGATGCAAAACCGATTGCGAGGTCGTTGTGAGCGATGCCGGGTCGCTCTCTTGGAAGAAGGGTGTGACGACCTATGGTTCAGCATGGCCAACTCGATACGGGATTGACGTTAAAACTACGCGGGCGTTCTCCGGCTTCGTGCAGCTGCCACATCCAGGTGTAGGCCACCTCGATGTTGGTGCCGAACGTCTCTCCGGAGAACAGAGGTGAGGTGTTCACCTCAAGCGATGTCAACTACAACGGTGTGGCGACAGAGGTTGAGAATGGAAGCCACTGGGTCGTTCGCCTGTTGCATGCCCCAGCTCCTCCTCGCCGCACAGGTTTGGTACCCCAAAAAACCGTGAGCTTTTGTTTTTCAACTGAGACACCGTCCCGATCGTATGACTATCCGCGTCGCGTGACACGAATGTCGCGATTATTTCGAGATGGCACAGGGTTGAGTGCTGGCGTTTCCGCAACGCTCACCAAGTGGTATTTACCCACAGCAGCTTGCGGCGGCTTAGGATCGCTCATGATCGCCGACCCCGAAGGGCCCTCCTTCCTCGTTCGTACAGTTGAGCGCCGCCGATACGCGGACGACGCGTCCATGACACACGACCCTGAACGGACGTGGCCGCCGCTTTCCACGGCACCTCGCTGCCGCGACGTTCGACTGGTGAACCACGGCTGTTATGATCATCCGATAGAGCACTTGGGCTGATAGTAAATTATGGACACTAATTGGTTTCGGACATGCATGCTCTTTGATCGGGTACTCCTCACTGCTGGAGCGGCAACAGAGCCTATACGCAACGCATTTTTCCCGAACCGCACTCGCAAAGAGCCACCGTGGAGGAGCATCATGTCGCAGCGCGCATCTTGGACGGCCCTTGGCGCGATGCTGGCTTTGCTTGCGACTGGCGCGCTGGCACTCGCCCAGGAGCGCTTGCGCGTCGAGATTGCTGACAAGCGCCTGGTGGTTGCCACCGCTGAAGGCTCAGGCCTGCTGCCGCTCTTTCTCTCGCCGGACTGGGGTCGGCGGCGTCCAGACGTGATCCGCGTCCTCATCATCTTTCACGGCAACGGGCGCAACGCCAACAGCTACTTCAACACGGCCAAGAAAGCGCGTCGCCTCGCCGGAGAACAGGGCCGCGGGACCTTGATTGTTGCCCCCCAGTTTCTTGCCAAGGGAGACCTCAAGAATGATCCGCCCGACGACGCCCCCATGTTGCTGCACTGGACCACGCAAACCTGGAAGGACGGCGAGCAGGCCCTCGGACCAGCGCCTTTGAGCTCCTTCGAGGCGATCGATGCGGTCCTTGCCCGCTTGGCCGACCGCACGATCTTTCCCAATCTGGTCCACGTCGTGGTCGCCGGCCACTCGGCGGGCGGCCAAATCGTGCAGCGTTACGCCATCGTCGGCACCGGCCCGAGCAAGCTCACCGCGATCGGTGTGCACGTGCGCTATGTAGTCGCCAATCCGTCCTCCTACGCCTATTTCGACGAGGACCGGCCGTACCCGACCGCAGACTGCCCGACGTTCGACAACTGGAAGTACGGCATGAAGAAGCGACCTCCTTACGCTGCCAACCCGGCGCCGGCGAATTTTGAGCGCACCTATGCGGAGCGCGAAGTTGTCTATCTGCTCGGCAGCGACGACATCGATCCACACGCCGAAGAGCTCGATCAACGCTGCGAGGCCGAAGTGCAGGGCAAGTATCGCCGCGCCCGCGGCGAGGCCTATTTCGCCTACATGCAAAAGCGTCATCCGAGCCTCGGGCACCGCCTCCAGCTCGTGCCGGGCGTTGCCCACAGCGCCGGCCAGATGTTCACCTCCACATGCGGTGTTAGCGTCCTATTCGATCGGCCAGGATGCGAAAGAGATTGAGCGCTCATACGGGGCTGTGTGGGCTTTGGCAGTTGGCATCGGCGTGGCCCGATGCCCGTTAGGTTAGGAAGAAAACATCCTCACCTACTCGGACCGCGACCATCGGGCCACTCCACTGCGCCGCAAGGGGTTGTGAACAATGGTGGGTTCTACGCTGATCAACTGGAAGTAAAGCAAACAAGTGAAGTGCGACACTGAGCCCAAACCACTGTGGCCCATCTTGAGGTCAGTGGGCACGTCGGGTAACCCCCGAGCGCGATTCTCGGCTGCCACCCCGAACACCTTGACCGAGGCGCCATCCATGGACCAGTCACCGCAGCCACTAGCTCACAGGTTCCGTCGAAGGAGCCCCGACAGTATGTCGTTGATGGTCTGGCCAAGGCCGCGATAGACGACAACTTGCACTGAAATACCCTCTATCGCATTAGTTGCTTGAACGCAGTTTGGTCTATTTCTACCGCATTTCTTCCATTGACGTCGACCACGAGGCACTTGTGTCGCTTCGCGACACAGCTGCTTTTCTCCTCACATCTTTCCCGAGCACGCCGGCCGCATTCCCCCGCACTCAGCCCCCTGCATGAATTTTTGCCGCTAATGATATGCATAGACATTTGTCCAGAGTAGTTTCTCTCAAGAACCTCAGGATTCATATCGATACACACTGACATTGCTTTAGGATAATCATAGCGCTGATAGGTCTCAAAGAAGATGGCACCCGCATTAGGGCCATTGGTAATCCTATGTGTCCGAGCATAGTTTATAATAGACCGATAGAGAGCCTCGCGAACAGCATCCACGGAACTCGGCGATCTATCGCGGGAGGGTTCGATCGAGGCGGATTTTGTAGGCCCTGATGCCGTTTGCCGTTGCCTTAGATCCTCAAGCCGCGAACGCGCCATTGGAGCGTACGGAGTATCACCAAACTGCTTGATAAAGGCTTCCAGCCGCGCTTGATCATCGGTTTCTTTGATGAACTCCCACGCTCGTTCCAGTTCACTCTTATTCGGTTGCGTGGTCGCAACCGGTGCAGCACCAGCGAAATAGATCTCCGGCATGGTTGAAGCTGAGAGGAAGGGATCTTGCCCGATTTCGTGCTGTACGCGGCGTGCGACGCGCGTGAAGACCAGCATGGAATCGATCCCCGGCTTCACGATTTCGTCTGCTAACGCCTTCGCGTACGTTCCCCCGGCCGTGCCAATATCAGATGCGGTTCCGCCCGGCGCGGTCGCATAGGCCACCATCACGCCTGGCGTGTACGCCATGGGGACGAATCCCTTTTCCGAGAGAGCCTTTTGGCCCCGTCGCGTCAGATTGAGCTCGTTGCGGCAGGCATCGAACACAACGTAATGTGTGGCGCCAGGTGCCTGGGCACGCAGGTTCTCCACCAGCGTGTTGAGGTTGATCGAGTAGTTCCATAGCTCTTCGTCGTCTGCGTTGGCGACATCCACGGGGATCAGATAGTTGATCTTTGTGCCTGCGTCTGCCGCGCCGTGCCCCGAGTAGTAGACGAAGCTGATCGCCCCCTGTCCCTCTTTTCGAACCATGGCGATGTGCCGCTTGATAGCTGCGTCGGTCGATCGGTAATCCGCGTCTTTCACCTCAGTGACCGTGAAGCCGACAGCCCTCAGCGCCGCGCCGACCAGGACGATGTCGCTATGGGGATTCTTGAGCGGTCCAACCTTGGCACTGTATCCCTGGTTGCCGATCAACAGTGCCATCCGAGTCTCCGCACTCGCAACGGACGAAAGCAAGATCGACAACAATAAAGCGATGACGAGCCGCATATCGGAGCATCCTCGGAAGTCTACGAGGATCCTACTATCATAATTGTGGCAACCAGAATACGGGCGTCTCATGCTGGAGCAACCGAGCGAGGTGATGCTACATGATTGATCGTGCCGTGCCTGCCGTCGCACAGACTGGACCAACTGCCGACGGCGGAAGGCGTCGCTTACATTCGGTTATATCCTCAAGCGAGGTACCCAGAGCTTGCCCGAGGTGCAGCGTAGCGGATGCTCTGCAATGTGATCGACAAGATCCGCGTCGATCTAGTAAAGCTCACCATTGAAGGCATCTGGCCACGCTGGCAGCACATCGCGGGCGGCAGGTCGACTGGCCTGCTATCCGCTCCTAATGGAGGAAAGAAATGAGACTACGGAGCTAATCTGAGGCGCTCCGAAGGGCTCAATTTGACCTTCAGGAGACAGTAGGGTCGGGGCGAAAAGCATCCGCATCCAGCCTTTCCGCCACGAGGAGATATGTTAATCTTCGCCAGAGCTGGCTAGGTCCTAAGCCTCTAGGCTGCCAATACCGGGGTTTAGGTTGGAGCGAATTCCTATGACCAGATTTCTCGTAACGCTGCTTGCGTCCGCTGCGCTGTGCACTTCGCTGCCGCTACCAGCCCAGGCTGAACTTGATGTCGTCAGCCTAAAGAGCGCCGTCGAGAGGTCGGTGGAGAGCGACTATCCAAAACTTGACGCGCTCTACAAGGACATTCACGCTCACCCCGAAATTGCTTTTCAGGAGGAGAAGACCGCAGCCAAGTTGGCTGCCGAAATGCGGGCATTGGGCTTCGAAGTGACGGAGCACGTCGGCAAGACCGGTCTAGTTGCGATTTACAAAAATGGCGATGGCCCCACCATTATGGTGCGCACCGAACTCGATGCGCTGCCAATGGAAGAAAAGACCGGACTTCCCTATGCTAGCCGCGACAAGACGATCTGGCAGGGACGCGAAACTTTCGTGGCCCACAGTTGCGGCCACGACATTCACATGGCGAGCTGGGTGGGAACGGCCAAGACGCTGGTTGGCCTGAAAGACCAGTGGCACGGCACGCTGATGTTCATCGCTCAGCCGGCCGAAGAAATTGGGTCGGGCGCCAAGGCCATGCTGGCGGACGGCCTGTTCACGCGATTTCCGAAGCCCAATTTCGGCTTTGCTTTGCACGATGGCGCCTTCGCCTATGGCACCGTGCTCTATACCGTCGGAATCCGCTCCTCGAACCTCGACGGCCTCTACATCAAATTCCGCGGCCGCGGGGGTCACGGCGCGGTGCCGCAGGCAACCATCGACCCCGTGATGATGGCCGCGCGCTTTGTCGTCGATGTTCAGAGTGTGGTCAGCCGCGAAAAGGATCCGGCCGAATTTGGCGTTGTCAGCGTCGGTGCGATCCACGGCGGCACCGCGCCAAACATCATTCCCGACGATGTGGTGCTGTCAGGCACCATCCGCAGCTTCAAGCCGGAGGTGCGCGCCAAGATGCTCGCAGGTATCGAGCGGACAGCGAAGGCGGTCGCCGCCATGTCGAATGCGCCGGAGCCGGAGATCAAGATCACCGAGGGGGTCAAGGCCGTGATCAATGATCCCGGCGTGGTTGCCACGGCAGAAAAAGTGCTGAAAGCGGCGTTCGGCGACAAGTTCAGGTCATCGCCGCCCGTCACAGCCAGCGAAGATTTTTCGGAGTTCATCAACGCTGGTGTGCCCTCGATGTTCTTCAATATCGGCGTTTACGAGCCGGAGCGCGTCGCTGCCGCCCGCGAGGGCGAGGGTCCGCAGCTGCCGACCAACCACTCGCCCTTGTTCGCGCCGGTGCCGAAGCCGACCATCGAGACCGGGGTTGAGGCCATGACGCTCGCCGTTCTGAGCGTGTTCGACCAGCACGCGCGGGAAAAATAAGCGTCTACGGTGCCTGATTACGTCACCAGCACTGCTCGTCAGCGTCGACGAGATCGAATAGGACGCTAGCCGCAATGCATGAGTCCGGAAGTGGCACACAACGGCCAGTGTTCGAGCCGCTCAGTTGCATGCCACGTATCTTGGGTCTAGCGGACCCTGACGCAATCCGCTCCGCCGCTACCGGTGTATTCGCCCCGCCTGCGCAACCCACCCCACCGCCGGCAGTGTATCCGCCGCCTCCTGCGCAGTCCGATCCGGTAGTCGAGAGTGAGAAGTCCATCGAATGCTGTAGACGCGCACCTGAGTTGGAGCCTCACGGGAAGCCGCGGAGCGAATTTCGCTCCACGTGCATAAGAGAGTTTCGCGAGCTGTCCAAACCATAGAAACCTGGACGAATTGCTCCAAGCCTCTTGCGCCTAGCACTTCGGACTCTGCTCCCCCGAAAGTTTGTCGCTGAACAAGCTCAGGGCTTCTTCGTGCCGGAAATGGTGTCAAGCCGATGGGCCGAGCGTTCGCAGGACGCTTTCCATTCGGCTTTAGTCATGTGCGTTTCGCTGTCCCAGAACTCCATGCATGCCGCCAAACCCTCGCGACCGCCGCCCGGGGTTCCCGGCAATGGAACACCAGAGCTTCCGCCGGTGGGAAGAGCGGTGGGAACGGTGGAGTCCGCGGTCGTGGTCGCGATTGAGAGTGGTGCGATTGGCAATAATTGGGCTGGCGGGGCCGCGATCTGAGCTGCGGGTGTGGGCGGGGGGGGAGGAGGCGGAACGGCGATTACGCCGACATTACGGAGACTGACAGTTGACTGCGCTGGCGGATCGGAAGGTTGAGCCGATTGTGACGGTACAGAAGTAGTCGCCGCTGGAGTTGAGCTCGGATTACTCAAGACCGTTGCTTTAATGCGGCGGCCGTGCGATCGACCCCCTCGCGCATCGGCGGCCGTGACCGCCACGGCGAGTGCAAGGCTTGCTACTGCCAGTACAGGCACCCAAGCAATCGTTTGCTGTGGCCACCATCCTCTTGCAGTCCCACGCCTCACGCCCTCCAGCGCATTGGTGATTGCCAGCCTCCTGTGTACCACGCGCGCATCCGGCTCTGCCTTTGGCAAATTGCGCCGGACGACAGGAGTGCGGTCAGGCCGAATAGGTGATGCCGTCATATCCTCCTCCACCGAATCGATGGAACGAAGGGAATCACGATCCGCGCCTCGGCGGAATCTCTTCACGGCAACACGAGTGGGATACCGGCCCCGTTCGAGAGGAGCAACGTGAGGTCGCGATGTGTGTGCACCTCGCGCCCAATCGCATGCGCGGTAAGGTATTGGTAACCGAATTAGCTCAGAACGCCCGCCGGGTGCGCAACATAGGATCGTCACCATGCTGGTCGCTGAGAAGCGGCTGCAAATGGCCGCGCACCGCTTGGGGTTGCGCGTTATCGCGGACCGACACGCTGGCAGGGTGACCGGGAAGTATTTGCTGCGCCCTGCTTCGGATGCTCGGTGTGTGGTGCAAATCCTCCCCGATGGGAGCTACTGCCTGACGCCATTCTCGGAGTGGGGCCGGCGCTACATAGGCAGCCGGATGTCATTCGAAGAAGTCGAAAGCTTTCTCGCGCGCTGCGAACCAATGCCGGCCGACCACAAGGAAGTGCGGGCACGACGAAGAGCCGGCCAGTCCTGGGGTGGTGTATCGTGCGTACGACCGGCCGGCGAGCGCCGCCAAGTTTCAGTGACCCTGATGCAGACGTCCCAATGAACTGGGGAGCGCAAGCGCCCGGAACGGCGGTACGCAACGTTCAGCGCCTGGCCAGCAGCTCCTCGAACTCACGAAGAGGACTAGCTCGCCACCGTTATGCTCGGTGAAGATGTGAACGGAGATTTCCGCGCCTTCGAGACGATGTTGTTGAGCTGGATCGGCATTTTTGAAGCGAACGCTTGGTGATGGCAAAGCGCGATCTCTCACTCCAACACAGCGTTCATTGACGGCTCTGCCGTGGAGCGTAAGCTCACCGATAGGCCTACTGAACCCAGCAAACTTAGTAGGCTGTGGGGAGGGAGCGCGCCATGGGCCCTCCTTTCCCTTTCTCAAAATCGCCAACATGGCGACGACCCGTTGGGGGATCGGGGTGAGCGCTCAGTGTCCCGAGCGCTCACCACTCCCGCAATTCCCGCAACGACCAGACCCGCCCTGGCCACGGGAAGGCGTAGGCCATCCGTACCGCTTGGCGCAATGGCCACGCCCAAGTTGCTCACTCAACTATCCTTGAGACATACGCATCGCCTGCGATGCGTGACTGTCCGGCAACATATCCGCCGCGGGCGAACCTCGGCGCCCATCTCAGCTGGGCGCCTTCATTTTGCGTGCCCACGCATCGTTGAACCGAGCTTAGCTAATGCGACGTGGGTCGCGGGCGATCGACGCCTGAACGAAGAGCCACGTTTGGTACAAGGCCTACCTTTGATGCGGCCGGCTGAACCGATAGCCTCGTACCTCACTGGAGCCCTCACTACGCGGTACTCCTTTCCACGCCTTCCGCCGTCGTAGCGATTCCAAGATTTTTACCCAGCCCTGCGACTGCCCGGATGATTGCCAGTGAATCGTTGCGATTCGTAAGGTCCTCAACAAAGCAAACGCTCAAGCGCCGCCGCGGCATTGCGGAGGGCGACGAAAGCGAGCGGCTCGGAATAGGGAATAAAGAAGCGCGGGACGACAAAGCCGCGCCCAAGAGGCACGAACGCTACACAAACGACCATCAACCATCGCTGATCGCCATCCGATCGATTGGCCCCGGAAAGCCGCTGCGAGAGGCGTTCCTGCATATTCTGTGCAACCGATTGCAGGCGCAAGTTGCTCCTCATGCCCCGCTACCGTGGTCCCGATCATGGACCTTGGCCCAATTCGATCCTTCGGAATTGATCGAAGTAATTGGGGGCGACATGAGGCGAAGCGATCACCATTTCTCCGCTTAGCACAGCAGCAATGGAGGCTCGCCATGGAGGTCGCGGGACAACGTCATCCCAAGCTGGACCCACGCGAAGAGCACTTTAGCATCCCCCGCCCGTGTCCCGGACTTTCCCTCTTCCTGCGCTACCTTCCGCCATCTGTCGCCCCTAGGCATTGCCGCCCGGTGCTCTACGTCCATGGCGGGACCTTCCCTTCGGCGCTTTCGATCGCGCACCGCTTCGATGGTCGATCCTGGCGTGACGAATTGTGCGACGCGGGTTTCCATGTCTGGGGGTTGGATTTTCACGGTTTCGGTTTCTCGGACCCTTATCCCGAGATGGCACTTCCCGCAGAACACCAGGCGCCGCTCGGCCGTGCGACCGACGCGAGCCGCCAGTTGAAAGCAGCGATCCGCTTTATCCGGTCGCATCACGGCGTGGATCAAATCGCCATCATCGCCCACTCCTGGGGCAGCATGGTCGCAGGGTTGCTGGCGGAACGGCACCCCGAGCTGCTCGATCGTATGGTCTTCTTTGGCCCGATTGCGCTTCGTCGTTGCGCTTCGGATACACCACGGTTCCCCGCATGGCGGCTGATCTCGCTGAAGGACCAGTGGAACCGTTTCACCGAGACTGTCCCTCAAGGCGTAGCGCCGGTCTTGACCAAGCGCCACTTTGACCCATGGGGCGAGGCCTACCTCGATAGCGATGCCGAAAGCCGGACCCGTTCTCCCGCCTCTGTGAAGGTGCCCAGCGGCCCCTTCCAGGACATCTTCGATGCTTGGGCCGGCCAATTGCCATACGATCCGGCCGCCGTCCGCACGCCCGTCGCCATCATCCGCGGCGAATGGGATAATTATTGCTCTGACACTGATGCCCGCTGGCTGTTCGACTCCATGGCATCACCCATCAAGCGCGACATCAAGATCGGCCGCGGCACGCACCTCATGCATCTCGAGACCACGCGTCGCGCCCTTTACCGGGAAAGCGTGACTTTTCTCAGTGGCCGTGACGAACCGGCGGTGCGTTAGCGTTTACATCCAACGGGAGAGATCACCAATGAAGCGAGAGATCATCCGCGTCGAGCCGCTATCCACCTACCTCGAAAAATGGAAGGCCCCGACCTCGGCCGTCACCCGGCATGGCAACACGATCTACGTGTCGGGCTTTCCGCCCTTTGACCCCGCCACCGGTGAGGTCGTTGACGCTCCGATCGAGCGCCAAGCTGAAATCGTCCTGCAGCAATTGAAGCTTTGCGTGGAGACCGCCGGATCGTCGTTGGAGAACGTCCTCAAGTGCAACGTGTATTGCACCTCTGTTGAGAAGTTTGCAGCAGTCAACGCGATCTATGCGCGTTTCTTCCCGAAGGACCCACCTGCCCGGATCTTCGTCTGTGTCCCCGCCTGGCCGGGGCGCTTCGACATCGAGATCGACTGCATCGCCGCCG
>Ga0075425_100000669_pt1 | contig 32621 bp, 35 predicted proteins | sample SoiMethybrSBSTD4_FD_75300 | JGI IMG/M metagenome (GOLD analysis project Ga0075425, IMG submission 75300) | Bulk soil microbial communities from a Populus tree surrounding site in Tennessee, USA - Soil MetaG P. TD hybrid SBSTD4 | ecosystem: Environmental > Terrestrial > Soil > Tree plantation... | reverse complement strand
GGGCATCGAGCGGGAGAAGCTAGCGTTGATCTTTGAGAAATTTTACCAGGTCGACAGTTCCGAAACGCGCATTTACAGCGGCGTCGGCCTTGGACTCTATATCGTGAAGCAGTACACCGACCTTCTCGGCGGCGAGATCGCGGTGGAGAGCGAGCCCGGCAACGGCTCGATCTTCACAGTGACGATTCCTTTGGATCAATAGCCGTTACCCCGCCAGGCGCACGTGCTTCTTTTCCAGCTCGGCGAGCCTGGCGCGGACGAGCTTCATCTCGTCGACGAGGCGGCGGTACTCCAATTCCTGCTGCCGCTTTTCCGGATGGCGATAAATGGAAGAAGGGTGGACGGTGACGAACGTCGCCGGGGCCAATGGCGATTCTTGAAAAGTGCCGCGCTCTTTCTGGATCAAGACTTTTCTCTTGAGGATCGACTGCGCGGCGGTCGCGCCGAGGCAAACGAGAATGTACGGGCGAATGACTTCCAGCTCCGCTTCGAGCCACGGGCGGCACGCGGCCATCTCGCTCGCGAGCGGGCGCTCGTGCTTGCGCCGCTTGCCCATCGGCTTCCATTTGAAGTGCTTGACCGCATTGGTTACGTAGACCTTGTCGCGGTCGAGGCGCGCTTCGGCGAGCGCCTTGTCGAGCATGCGTCCCGCCGGCCCGACGAACGGATGGCCGGCGCGGTCTTCGTAATCGCCGGGCTGCTCGCCGACGAACACGACGGCGGCGTCCTTCGGCCCTTCGCCGAAGATCGTCTGCGTCGCGCGCTTGTAAAGATCGCATCCCTTGCAGGAAGCCGCGGCCTTTTTGAGCGCGGGCAGCGTTTTGACCGGCGGCAGGAAGTCAGCCGCGGAGCGGTTGCGTTTGGGCCGCGGTAAAGCCATGAGGCCCCTCCGACGAATCCATTTTCAATATAGCACTCCGCGCGCCCGCATCCAGACGCTCGACGCGCTCGACGTTCAGCGTGAAAGTGCCGAACTCCTCCTCGACCCGGCCGCGCAAAAGATAGGGCCGGCCGCCCTCGAGCAGCTGGTAGTGGCTGCGATAGGCGCGGGGGAAAAATGTCGTCTCGTAAATGCCGGTCAAGTCCTCGAAGGTGACGAACTCCATGAGATCGCCCTTTTTCGTTTGCGTCATCTTTTCGCTGACGAGCACGCCCGCCATCGCGATCGTCTTGCCGGCATAGCGCGCGATGTCGCGGGCCGCAACGCATCTCCCGGCGTGCCGCGAGGCACAGAGCTCCAGCGGGTGGTGGCTCAAGAGAAACCCGAAAGTCTCGAGCTCGTGCCGGAGCTTCTGCGCTGCCGAATAGTCCCGCGGATTGGGCAGAGCGTTTTTCTCGGCCGTCCCATCGCGCGGCTTCGCTCGCTCGTCTGCGGAAATCAACCGGCGCGCGCCGCCGCTCTCGCGCGCCGCCGCGGCGTGGGCGCGCCACAAAAGCCCGGGACACGTGAGGCCGGCGGCGATCGCATCGAAAGAGCCGGCTTTGACGAGCAGACGCGTCTGCGCGAGCTTGGGACGCGCGCGCGCGCAAAAGTCGTCGAACGACCGGAACGGGCCGGCGCGCTCCCGCTCGGCGACGACCGCGTCGACCCATGCGCGCTCGAGCCCTTTGATCTGCATGAAGCCGACGCGGATGTTCTTCCCCGCGGCGGCATAGACCCAGCGGCTTTCGTTGATGTCCGGCGGCAGAAACTCGATGCCCATGCGGCGCGCCTCGGAGACATAGGCGAAGGTCGGATAGAAGCCGCCTTCGTTGCTGATCACCGCCGCCATGAATTCCGCCGGGTGGTGCGCCTTTAAATAGGCGCATTTGAAGGAAAGGCGCGCGTAGCTCGCCGAATGGGGCTTGCAGAAGCTGTAGCCCGCGAAGCTCATGATCATCCCCCAGATGCGCTCGACGCTCCCGGGCGGGACGTCTTTCTCGAGCGCGCGGCGGAAAAAGCGCGCGCGGTAGTCCTTGAGCTGCAATTGCTTGTGCTTTTTGTTGAGAATCTTTCTGAGATGCTCGCCCTCCGTCGGGGTAAAGTCCGCCAGCGCGACGGCGACGTTCGCCACGTCTTCTTGATAGACCATGATGCCGTGCGTTTCGGCGAGCGCCGCTTCCAGCAGCGGATGGAGCGGATCGTACGGCGCGCCGTGCGCGCGGCGCACGAACTCGTTGACGAAGGCGATCGACGCGGGACGCACGAGCGAGGAGACCATGACGAGATATTCGAAGACGTCCGCCTCGCGCCGGAGATCCTCCGGCATCTTCGTCCAGAGCTTTTTCAGCAGCAGGCGGGTCGCCGGCGACTCGACGTAAAAGCAGCCGATCGTCTCGCCGCGCCGGATGAAGTCTTGGGTCTTCTCGTCGTCCACGGGATTCCACGTGTGATAGTCCAGCTCGATTCCGGCGTTCGTTTTGACCGCCTTCAGCGCGTCGCGCACGACCGCGAGCGAGCGGTTGCCGAGGAGATCGATCTTGACGAGCCCGCCTTCCTCGACCTGATCCTTCTCCCATTGCAGCACGGGGATTTTCTTCGCCGAGATCTCGACCGGAACGTATTTGCGAATCTCGTCCGGCACGATGACGATGCCGCCGCAGTGGAGGCCGAGATTCCGAAAATGGCCGACGAGATCGAAGGCGCGCTCGAGGATTTCCGGCCAGGGCGCGGTGAATTCCTTCAGCTCGCAGAGCGACTCGGCCCACGACGCCCCTTCCGGGCTTTCCGCCATGCGGAGAAAATTGAGGCGCTTCAAGATGACCGAGGCGCTGCCGTCGATCTCGCCCGGCGCCATGCCGTAGACTTTCGCGACCTCGCGCAGCGCGCCGCGGAGCGCGAGCGTATTCTGGTTCGCCACCATGGCGACTTTGGCGGATGCTCCGCCTGCGCCGCCATAGGTATCGAAGACCCAGGCGACGACGTCGTCGCGCTCGTCCCAGGCGAAATCGACGTCGATGTCCGGCGGATCGTGGCGCGTGCGCGTGAGAAAACGCTCGAACTGGAGCCGATGACGTATCGGGTCGACATCGGTAATGCCGAGGCAGTAGGAGATGATCGAGGCCGCCGCCGAGCCGCGGCCGCAGGTCATGCGCTTGCCGACGATCTCGTCGACGATGAGAAAATAATGGCTGAAGCCCTTGTCGCGGACGATCGCGAGCTCGCTCTCGATGCGTTCGCAAACCTTATCGGACATTTCGCCGTAGCGGCGCCGCGCGCCCGCGTAAGTTTTCTCTTTGAGCATCGCGAACGCCTCGCCGTCGGAGAGCGCGCGAAACGCCGGGAAGATCGTCTCCTTGAAATCCCAGTCGGTGCGGCAGGATGCGGCGATGCGGAGCGTATTCGCGAGCGCCTCGGGGACGTGCGCATAGTAGCGCTCCAGGTGACACAGCGGCGCAAGCCAATGGCCCGCCGCGGCGCATTCGCTCTCGGGAACGCGCGACAGCGTCGTGTTCAATTCGATCGCGCGCAGCAGGCGGTGGAGCGCGTAGCCCCCGGCATTGACGAAATGAACTTTATTCGTCGCGACGGGCGGAAGCTTCGCCGCGCGGGCGAATTTCACCGCTTCGTGCATGCGCGGGCCGGGCGCAAGCTCGACGTAGAGATCCTCGCGCGACGCTCCGCTCCATGCCTTGAGCGCAGGGAGATCGTCGGACAGGATAATCAAGCCGCGGCGGTAGCGCGCGACGGCAGCGATCACGTCGAAAGATTGATCGCAGTGGCGCTCGGATAACAGCCGGCAGAGATTCGCGTAACCGGCGGCGTCTTTGGCGAGGCAGACCGCGCGATGGCTCCCGTGGACGAGCTCGGCGCCGAGGATCGGCCGCAAATCGTTCTGCTTGGCGATCTCGACGAAGCGCACCGCGCCGTAAAGACCGTTCGTATCGGTGAGCGCGAGGCTCGCCGCGCCGTGCGCCGCGGCGGTGCGGCAAATGTCTTCCAGTGACGACACGCCGCGCATCGGCGAATACGAGGAGTGGAGGTGGAGATGGACGAACGGCGTCACGCGCTCCCCCAGGCGACGGCGTTTTTGCCGAAGCGCGCGCGCACGGCGTCGAGCGCGGCGGCGAGCCGGCGCAGCTTGACCGCTTCTTCCGGCTCGCCCGCCGGAAAGAGCGACAATTGCCGCTCTTTCTCCTCCAGGCCGCCGGCCTTGAGCGTCGCGCTGCGTATTCGAACGCGGCGCTGGAACAGGCGAAAGTAGAGCTTCTCCAGGCGCGGATAGATGTCCGATTCCCACGCGGTCGCCGGCTCGAGCGCCGCGCGCCCGGCGAATTCGCAGCCGTCGCTCTGAACGAGCGTCAGCTCGATCGTGCGGCAGAGCCGCTCGGTGGCGCGGAGCCGCCGGCAGATCCTTTCCAGAAGGCTGTAGAGCGCCGCCAGCAGTGGCTCATCGTCGACTTCGTCGGGCGCCAGCGTGTGCGAAAGCTCCAGCGCCGGGCGCGCCGACGCCGGCCAGACCGGCGTCGGGTCGAAGCCGATCGCCCATTGCCGCATGAGCCGCGACCGCGAGCCCAAAACCAATTCGAGATGGGCGAGCGGCGTGGCAGCGACCTTGCCGAGCGTGGCGAGATCGAGCTCGTCCAGCATTTCGAGGCATTCGACCGTCTTGCCGCCGCAGAGACGATGGAGCGACGGCAGCGAGGCGACCGGCTGCGGCGCGAGAAATTTCTGTTCTCCACCGGGGTTCACGTCGTAAAGATCGGGCGGCTTGACGATGACATCGGCGGCGATGTGCGAGACGAGCTTGTTGGTGGCGACGCCGACGACGCCGTCCAGGCGATGGCGCTCGAGAACTTCGCGCTCCATGCGCGCGGCGGTATCGACGGCGCGGCCGAACAGCCGCGCGGTGCCGGTGAGGTCGAGATAGAAATGACCCGGCCGAATCGGCTCCCAGACCGGCGTGAAGCGCCGGAGTTCGTCGAGGATCAAGGCGTGCGCGCGTCGCGCCGCCTCGGGCTGTGGCGCGACGATTCTAAGCGCCGGGCAGCGCCAGCGCGCTTGATCGAGCGGCATGCCGGCGTAAACGCCTTCGGACGCCGCTTCCGCAGAGGCTTCGAGCAGGACCGCCCTTTGCGCCGGCGGCGCGACGGCGATCGGACGCGCGCGCAGCGCGGGCTCGTCCAGCCGCGCGAGCGCGATGTGAAGCGAAGGAACTTGAAAACAGACGATCTGACGGAGCATGAAAAAACGACCTTCTCATTTATTTGAAGTGACGGATGAGACCGACGACGACGCCCTGGATTTCGAATTTATCTTCCGGCGTGACGCGGATCGGCTGCATCGCCGCGTTCGCGGGGCGCAGCTCGATCGTGTCGCCTTTGGGATAATATTTTTTCACCGTCGCCTCGCCGTTGACGAGCGCGACCACCGTCTGGCCGGTCGAGGCACGCGCCTGGCGGCGGACGATCACGAGGTCGCCCGGCATGATGCCCTCGTCGCGCATCGATTCGCCCTCCACGCGGAGCGCGAAGCTCTCCTCGTTGCCGAGCGGCAGATCGATGAATTCTTTTTGCGCGACCGGCTCGATCGGCTTGCCGGCGGCGACGATGCCGAGCATCGGGATGCGCCGCCTTTGCTTGAACTGCGCGACGGCGACCTCGACGACGCCCGGGATGCGCCGCGCGCCGCTCTCGTAGCGCGCGACGCTGACGCGCGTCGTGCCGAGCTGCGCGGCCAATTCGGCCTGCGTGAGGCGCAATTGCTCGAGCCGGATTTTTTTGAGATCGATGGGCTTCATGTAACCAATGGTTACACTACTCGGCTGCCGCCGTCAAGCCTCCGGCCGCAGGTCAGCGCACCCTTGACACCGCCGGACCGGTAGGCTAGCTTTGAGACAACATATTTCTGGACACCTTATCCAGAGTGGCGGAGGGAGCGGCCCGTAGATGCCACAGCAACCGGTTTCGCCGCACGGCGAAATGCAGGTGCTAATTCCGCCTCCGGAAACGGGGGGAAGATAAGGTGAGGGTAAAACCTCTTCTTATCTATGAGAAGAGGTTTTTTTTTGGCCATGAGACGATCGAGAAGATGACGGCGCGATTGACCCAGAACGAGATCGAGCGCTACAGCCGCCAGATCATGATCCCCGATTTCGGCGGCAAGGGTCAGATCCGTTTGCGCCAAGGCAGGGCCCTCGTGATCGGCGCGGGCGGCCTCGGCTCGCCGGCAGCCCTCTATCTCGCCGCCGCGGGCGTCGGCGTGCTCGGGCTCATCGACGGTGACCGCGTGGAGCTTTCCAATTTGCAGCGGCAGATCCTTCATTCGACCGCCGACCTGGGGCGCATGAAAGTCGAGTCGGCGGCGGAGAAGCTCGATCGCCTCAACGCCGAGGTCGCCGTGCGGACCTATGCGCTGCGCCTCGATGCAAACAACGTAGCGGAGATTTTCGCCGACTACGATTTCATCGTCGACGGGAGCGACAACTTCGAGACGAAATTTTTGGTCAACGACGCCGCAGTCGCTCTCGGCAAAGCCTTCTCGCACGCGGGCATCGTGCGCCTTCAAGGGCAGACGATGACCGTCGTGCCGCACAAGAGCGCCTGCTACCGCTGCGTCTTTCAGGAGCCGCCGGCGCCCGGCGAGATCATGAACTGCCAGCAGGCCGGCATTCTGGGCGCGGTCGCCGGCGTGCTCGGATCGATTCAGGCGATCGAAGCGATCAAATATCTCGCCGGCATGGACGAAGACTTGCTGACCGATCGCGTGCTCACCTACGACGCGAAGACGATGAATTTCAGGACGATCGAGGTGCGGAGAAATTCCGCCTGCGCCGCCTGCGGCGACAAAGCGGAGAGGAGAAGCCATGAGTTACGTTAAAGGACTCAAGTGTAGAGAGTGCGGCCAGGACTATCCCAAAGAGCCGCTGCACGTCTGCGAGACCTGCTTCGGCCCGCTCGAGGTGGTCTACGACTACGACGCGATCAAGAAGGCGCTCTCGCGCGAGAAGATCGCTGCGCGCGAGAAAAATCTCTGGCGCTACCGCGAGCTCTTGCCGATCGACGGCGAGCCCAAGGCCGGCCTCTACTCCGGCTTCACTCCGCTCGTGCGCGCCCATCGCCTGGGCGAGACGCTCGGCGTCAAGGAGCTTTACATCAAAGACGATTCGGTCAATCATCCGACCTTTTCCTACAAAGACCGCGTCGTCTCGGTCGCGATCTCCAAGGCGATCGAGTTCGGCTTCGACACGGTCTCCTGCGCCTCGACCGGCAACCTCGCCAACTCCGTCGCGGCGCACGCCGCCAAGGCGGGGCTCAACTGCTACGTCTTCATTCCCGACGGCCTCGAGCAGGGAAAAATCATCGGCTCGGCGATCTACGGGCCGAAAACCATCGCGATCCAGGGAAACTACGACGACGTCAATCGCCTATGCAGCGAGATCGGCGACAAGTATGGCTGGGCGTTCGTCAACGTCAACTTGAGACCTTATTATGCCGAAGGCGCGAAGACGCACGGCTTCGAGGTCGCCGAGCAGCTGGGCTGGAAATTGCCGAAGCACATCGTCGTAGCATCCGCGGGCGGCACGATCCTGCCAAAGCTGCACAAGGGATTTAAGGAATTGGAACAGGTGGGGCTCATCGAATCGAGCGATTGCAAAATCTACACGGCGCAGGCGAGCGGCTGCGCGCCGATGGTCCAGGCGCTGAAAAAAGGCACCGACTTGATCAGCCCCGTGAAGCCCAATACGATCGCGAGCTCGATTGCGATCGGCAATCCGGCCGACGGCTACTACGTGCTTCAGGCGGTGCGCGAGTCGGGCGGCTGGGGCGAGAGCGTCACCGATGAGGAGATCATCGACGGCATCAAGCTCCTCGCGCGCACCGAGGGCATCTTCACCGAGCCCGCGGGCGGCACGGAGGTCGCCGTCACCAAGAAACTCATCCAGCAGGGAAAAATCCCGCGCGACGAGTCGATCGTGATCAGCGTCACCGGCAACGGCTACAAGTGTCTGGAGGCGGTGGTCGCGAGCGTCGAGAAGCCGTTCAAGATCAACGCGAGCTTGAAGAACTTCGACGACCTATACGCCGAGCTCGCCGAGAGCGCGCCCGGCAAAATCGCCGCGGGAAAATAAGCAAGCGCTACTGGATGACGAGCGGCAGCGTTTTGTCCGAAAAATTCCCGAGCGCATCCGTAACGCGGAACGTGAGGTTATAGCTTCCCCACGCGAGCGCGTCCGGCATGCCGGCAACCGTTCCGGCAGCATTCGCCGTTAAGCCGGACGGCAGGCTTCCTCCCACCAACGACCACGTATACGGCAGCTTTCCGCCTTTCGCCTTGAGCGTCAGGCTGTAGCTTTTCCCGACCGCGCCGGTTTTTAAATTCTTCGTGCCATTGACGAGAGTCGGAAACACGGTGATCGAGTACTGCTTGGTGATCGAGCCGCTGGCGCTGTCGGTGACGCGGACGATAAAGCTCGACGGCTTTTTATTGTTTGCTTTAAGAGGCGTTCCGCTGATGACGCCGCTCGAAGTCATCGTGAGGCCGGCGGGAAGCGCGCCGAAAACGATCGCGACGTGGTACGGCGCCGTGCCGCCGCTGATATTCAGGCTCGCGTTATAGGCGACCCCTACTTCGCCGTTCGGCAAAGACGCCGTGCCGAGAGTGAGCGGCGGCGGCTTGACGGTGGTCGTCTGGCTCGCCGTATTGTTCGCCCCATTGATATCGCTTTCGTTCGCCGTAACGCTGGCGGTATTCGTCACGCTTCCCGTCGCCGTGGTCGCAACGACGATCGTGACCGTCGCGCTCGCGTTGCCGGCGAGAGCGCCGAGGTTACAGCTCACCGTCGCCGCGCCCGTGCAGCTTCCCTGGCTCGGCGTCGCCGAGATCAGATTGACGGAGCCGGCAAGGCTGTCCGTCAACGCGACGCCCGTCGCGCCGACGAGACCGCGGTTGGTGACGGTCAGCGTATAGGTGATGTTATTGCCGACCACGACGGGATCGGGCGCGTCGCTGTTCGTCAGCGCCAGATCCACTCCTGTGCCGATAAGGCCGAGCGCCGCGTCCGCCTGGACGAGACCGAAACCGCTCTCGTTGTCGAATCCCGCGGCGCCCATATCGATCGTCGAATTTTCCAGCGCCGTGTAAACCTGGGCGGGCGCGAGCGAGGAATTCGCCTGCAACAAGAGCGCCGCGACGCCCGCGGCATGCGGCGCGGCGGCCGACGTGCCGAAAAAGTTGGGAAACAAGTCTTGCTCGGGGTCGTCGCCGGCGAAGAAAAACGTCGTGTTGCCGCCGTCGGGCGCAGTGATCTCGGGCTTGCTCGCGCGCGGGTCGTTGATACTATTGCCCGATGAGTTGAACAGTACCGCAGTCCCGCCGGCCGACGAATAGGGCTCCAGCAGCGGCGGAGAGACGCCGAAAGCCGGCGTCTCTTCATACCACGCGGCGCCGACGGTCTCGGCCCCCGCGGCGTTGGCGTGGCCGTAGATCGTGCTGCTTTGCGTGGCGTATTCGTTCACCGTCATCGAGCCGAAATAGATGTACTTGATCAATCCGGGGTTCGGCGGGTTTTGTCCGATAGGGAGGTATTTCACGATCATGAGGTTTACGTTGACCGCCGAGCTGCCGTTGTTCGTGTATGAAAATAGCTCGACCGCATCGCCGCCGATATTGTCGACCGCGCCGCTCGCCAGCACCTGAGTCCCCGCGCTGTTCAGCAGGTAAATATCCAGATCGTTGGGCGAGCCGGGCGCGCCGCTCACGGAAAAAAACGGCGAATCCCATTGCAGCGTGAAAGTGACGCTCTTATGCGCCGGGATCGTGACGCTTTGGAAATAATCCGTGCCGCTGGAAGCGAAGTTGTGCGCGACGCCACCGTAGAAATGAAGCGCGACGGAGGGCGCCGCAATCTCTCCATCGTTGAAAGTCTTCCCGGGATGGAAAGCGTGCTGATAGCTCTGGCGCGCCTCGTTGCCGGCCGCGGAAAAATAGGCGGCGCCGCCCGCGACGACGGTTTCCACCGCCTGGGCGATGACGCCGTCCTGAAACATCGGCTCGGCGAAATAAGCGACATCGTCCACGATCACTTTCGCGCCGGCGTTTTTCAGCGCCTTTATGTTGTTCGCGAAAGCGGCCTGGCCGTTGAAGGCGGAGGCGAAGGCGAGCGCGGCGCCGGGCGCGATATCGTGAACGATCTGCAGCATCGCGCGCCCCTCGTCGTTCGCTCCCGAGCAGCTCGAAGCCTCCTGGACGACCGTCACGGTCGAGAGATCGCCGCTGGCGACGTCCGCCGCGGCGCCGCTGAGACAGTTGAAGCTGTCCGACAGCACGCCCACTTTCACGCCGCTGCCGTCGACGCCGAGCGCGCTCCGCGCGGCCGGGCCGTTCATCGAAGCGTCGCCCTGACTCGTCACGCTGCCGGCGCGCGTCGTCGCGGCGGCCTCGCGCGCGAACTTAAGGCTCCGCAGATCGGCGGCGGCGCCGATCGCGGCGACCGGCAGCTGACCCGAAACCACGCGGCCGGACACGGCCGCGTTTTCCATGCCCAGCGCCTCGAGCTCGAGCTTAAGCGCCTCGGCATCGTCTTCCGCGACGGCGTCCACGACCACGCGCTCTTCGATCAATTTGACGTGCGAATTGGGGGCGCGAAGCGGCATGCTGCTCTGTTGGGCGACACGCGCGAGATGCTGCTCGTGCAGATCAATGAGCGGTTGGGTCAGCTTGGCGGCTTGGCCCGTTTTGCCTGTCTGGGCGACGGCCGGTACCGCGGCAAGACTTACCCAGGCAATCAGGAACAAAACAGTAGGTCTGATAAGCCACGGCGTAAAGCTAAATGACATTTGCCGTCCTACTGGATAAATTGAATTCCGCATTATGCCATTTCCCCCGGGGATTTGTCGAAGAAAATCCGCCTCCCGGCGAAATTCTCATTGAAAACAGCACGATACGTGCCAAGCAATGAGGATGGATGTCGGTGTCGCCTTGCAACGGCTGGGGGGAAGGTTTATAACGCTTTGTGACCCGCCAGAGTTGACGAATCGGAAGTAATTTTGAGGTAGGGAGGCCGTTTATGAGTGTCCGTGTTCGCGTCCCAACACCGCTCAGGAAATTCACCAATGGGGCCGACGAGGTGAACGCCCAGGGACCCAACGTTCGCGCCCTGGTCGACGACCTGGAAAAGAAATATCCCGGCATCAAAGAGCGCATCTGCGACGAGACCGGCAAGGTCCGCAGATTCGTCAACGTTTACGTGAACGGCGACGACATCCGTTTTCTGCAAAATCTGGAAACTTCGCTGAAGGAAGGCGACAACATCTCGATCGTCCCCGCGATCGCGGGCGGATAGATCGATCCCGGATCCACAGTCTATGGCCAACCCCACCGCCGCCCGCTGGCTCGCCGCCGAACGGCTGCGAGAGCCGCGGATCATCGATACGGTCCTCGATCTCATCGGCGACACTCCGCTGCTCGAGATCCGCAGAATCGCCGAGGGCATCTCGCCCGGCGTCAAAATTTTCGCCAAGCTCGAAGGCTTCAACCCAGGCGGCTCGGTGAAGGACCGCCCGGCGCTCAAGATGGTTCAGGAAGGAATCCGCTCGGGCAAGCTCGCGCCGGGAAAAACGATCATCGATTCGACGTCGGGCAACACCGGCATCGCGCTCGCGATGATCGGCCGCGTTCTCGGATATCCGGTCGAGCTCGTCATGCCCTCGAACGTAAGCGCCGAGCGCAAGCGCATCATCGACGCCTACGGTGCGCGCGTAACCTACAGCGATCCGCTCGAAGGCTCCGACGGCGCCATCCGCCTCTGCCGCGAGATATTACACAAGTCGCCGGAGAAGTACTTCAAGCCCGACCAGTATTTCAACCCCATGAACAGCCAGGCGCACTACGAGACGACGGGTCCGGAGATCTATCGCCAGACCGGCGGGCAGATCACCCATTTCATCGCCGGCATCGGCACGAGCGGCACCATCATGGGCACCGGCCGCTACCTCAAGGAGAAAAACCCCAAGATCCGCGTGATCGCCGTCGAGCCCGACGATGCGCTGCACGGCCTCGAGGGACTCAAGCACATGGCGACTTCGATCGTGCCGGGCATTTATCACGAGGAAGAGCTGGACGAGAAATTTCCCGCCTCGACCGAGGATGCGTACGCGATGGTGTACCGCCTGAGCCAGGAGGAAGGCGTGCTCGTCGGGCAATCCTCCGGCGCCGCGATGCATGCGACGCTGCAAATCGCGCGCAAGCTCCGCTCCGGCGTGCTCGTCACGGTGTTTCCGGATTTCGGCGACAAATATCTCACGACCAATCTATGGGTCGGCTGGCGCGATCGGATGGCGGTCGGCAATTTACAGTTCTCGATTTGAATCGCGAGCCATGGCGCAGAAAGAAAAAGTCTCCGAGCGCGTCTATCTCACCTTCCCCAAACAGCTGGTGAAGGAGCCGCTCGTCTGCCAGATGGCGAAAAAGTTCGACATCCTCTTCAATATTCGCGGCTCCAGCGTCACCGCCGACATGGGACTCGTCGCGCTGGAGATTGACGGCGAGCGCGCCGAGGTCGACAAGGCGATCAAATGGCTGAAGGATAAAGGCGTGATCGTCGAGCCGATCGAAAAGAACGTCATCGAATAGATCGCCGCCCTGGAAAATCGGAAGCGGTTCGCAACGCGCGGTAAGCGATCCCGGGTCAGTCGTAGTCGGGCAGCCGGGGGAAGCGCTTCATCGCCTCCTCGACGATCTGGATCGCGACGAAGTCCTCGAGCTTGGGGCGCTCCTCCGGCTTTAAGTTGCCGACCTTCACCATCCGATCGATGGTATACTCCACCTTCTCCCGCGGCAGCCCGTCGTTCTGCGCCCAGACCTTTCCCTTGGTGAATTCGTCGTAGGTCTTCTCGACCACGTCTTTCGGAATCTTCGCGTACTTCATACCGATCTCGACGGTGCGGGCCTTGTTGGCGTACATGAACCGGCTCGCTTTGATCAACGCCCGCACCAGCGCCTGGTACTTGGCCGGCTCGGCGGCGAGCTTCTTCTCGGGAGCGACGACGACGAGAAACAGCTGGTTCGGGTCCAATTCCCAGAATTTTACGAGGGGATGAAACGAGGGATCTTTCTGCTGCGCCAGTATGAGCTGGTCGGCGTGCAGCACGGCGGTGTCGATTTGCCCCGCGAGGAGCGGCGGCACGTCGGCCGAGGCGATCGGGACAAAGCTCACCTCGTCGGGCTTGATGCCCGCCTTCGCCAAGACCATGCGGCTCAAGACATCGGCGAAGCCGCCGATCTCCTGGACGCCGATTTTTTTGCCCTTCAAGTCCTGGAGCGTCTTGATATCCCCGCGCACCGTCAGCGTCGAGCTGAACTTCGGCGCCGGGGCGTAGATCGCTTTGAAGCCCGCCTTTTTGGCGGCTGAAATCACCGCTGCGGCGCCCGCTCCGGCGCCGGCATCGAGGCCCCCGCCGACGATGTTGCGGTAGACGTAGATACCCCCCTCGAAGGTGCTGATCTCTACGTCCAGCCCTTCGTCGGTGAAAAAGCCCTGCTCCTTAGCCACCCACGGGGTGATGTGAACCAGATTTGGAGGGGTGGTCGGCGCGCCGAAGCTGAGCTTGCCGAGGGAAGCAGACGCGCCGTGCGCCTGACTTATGCTCCCGCACATCGCCGCGCCGAGCGCGAGTACCGTTAGCGTTCGCAGAATTCGCTTTTCCATAGGGTGCCTCTCCAGTCCCGACCGTAAACGGTCCGTCGGATTTGAATTATGACAGCCTCGATAATCGCCTGCAGATATAATCAGGCGGAGCATCGGTTGTAAAGCTATTGCGGTGAGGCGGCGGAAATCGAGAGGATCAGCACTCCCCCCTCGTGCGCGGGGCCGCCGAGGAGGAAATTACCCTTGTTCGGGAATCTCACGGTCGTATCGACGATCGGCCTCTCGCCTTCGAGCAAACGGACCTTGAGAGAGATGCGGTTGTTGCGGAATTCGTAGGGCATGACGACGAGCGAGCGGCCGCCGACGATCTCGAAGACGGTGTTCGCCTGCCAGTTTCCTTTCTTCGAGTCCTCGCGCATGAGCCGGTAGCAGCGGTATTTCACGACCTCGAGCTGCTGCTTGACTTTGGCGAGCTGGGAATCCAAACATTCTGCCTGGTTGGTCGCCAGGATCGTGCCGATCTTGATCTGGACGGGCGGCGCGGGCTGCTCGGCGGCCCCGAGCGGCATCGCGAGTAGACCCAGACCGAGACTAAAAAGCCTGCTCGCTCGCCGCAGGCTCGACAGGATTTTCATCTTCCGCTTCCTGATTTTCGAACAACCAAATCACCGTCGTCTTCGTTTTCGCCTCGCGCAGCAGGGCGACATTGAAGCCATGGCCGTCGATCGATTCGACGGAGGCCTGATTGCCCTGGCCCCAGCGGGAAAAGATTTGCGGGAAGGATAACGCTACCGCTAACACAACAATCGCGAGCGCCGGCACCGCCCATGCGAGGCGCGGAATTGCAAACCCGCCGCGCGTCCAGCCGAAAACGCGCTCGGACCAGGACCGCTCGCGCGCGATGCGCTCGCGCACGCCCGCCCAGAACGGGGCGAACGCCGCATCGGCGGCCTTCGATTCCAAGGCGCGCTTGAGCGCGGCATCGAGCCTTTCGAGCCGGACTTTTTCCGCCGCGCACGCGCCGCAGCTCTCGAGATGGAGCCGCACCTCGGCGCTCTCGGTCGGCGCAAGCTCGCCGTCGAGCCACGCCCCGAGCCGTTCTTCAATTCGTTCGCAATCCTTGGTCATAAATGACCGCCGAGTTTCTCTTGCAATTTTTTTCGCGCGTAGTGGAGCCGGCTCATGACGGTTCCCTCGGAGCAGCCCATGATGCGTCCGATCTCCTTGTAGGAAAACCCCTCCACGGCCCTCATCAAAATGACCGCTTTGTGATCCGGTGTCAATTCGTTGATCGCCTTCAGCAGCTTGTCGCCGAGCTCGCGGTCGCTGAGCTCGCGAAACGGGTCGCTCCCGACCGTGTCCGCCTCGACGACCACCTCGTCCATGTTCTCCTTCAAATCGGCCGCGCCGCGCTTTTGCCGCCGCTGAAAATCGATGGCGAGATTCACGGCGATGCGATACAGCCAGGTATAAAAACTCGATCCGCCCTGAAAGCGTTTGATGTTCCTGAAGGCCTTGTAAAAGGTCTCCTGGGCCACTTCCATGGCGTCTTCGCGGTGATGCACGATGCCGAGAATGACCATATGAATCCGCCGGTAATATTTGGCCGCGAGCTCTTCGAAAGCGGCGACATCGCCCTTTTGACAGTTGCGGACAAGGTCCAGCTCGCTCAGCTCCACAAGCCCTGCTTGTTTTGACGCGGCGGAATGTTCTTTATTCAAGGGACCGGCCGTAGATCAAAGGTTGAAATTTTCTCAAATTACCATAAAATCAGCTTAAATCCACACCAACGCGCCATAGCCTAAACCGAGCAAAAACGACATGCTGGTCCAGTGTCCGGGTTGCCGCACGACCTACCGCGTCTCCGAAGAGGCGGTGGCGACGCCCAAGCCCACCTTCCGCTGCTCTCGTTGTAAGAATATCTTCGACCTCGGCGCCAAGAGCGCCGCGAAAGCGCCGCGCGATAACAGCGAGGCGCCGTCGGGGGCTTCGCTCGATTCGCAGGAGCTGAGCTTCTCTTTCCCCGCGACGAAAACGCTTGCGGAAGAGAAGCGCGAAGAGATCATCTCCGAGCTTCCCGCGCCGGCCGTCGCGGAGAATGGTCCCGCGCCGCGAGAAAACGAAGCTTCGCCACCGGATGGAGAACGCGAAGAGGAATGGAGCCTGTTCAAGGACAGCTCCGCCGAAGAAGACTTTACGCTCCGGAGCGAAAAAACGCCGCCGCGATTCTCTCAACCGGACGAGGCTCCGTTTGTCTTCGCGCGCGAACGCCAGAACGCAACCGATGAGAACCCGGAGCGCGGCGCGCCGGCGCAACGGCCGCTTTCGGTCACGCCTTTTCTTCTCCTTTGCGGAATCCTACTTTTTTCGTGCGCCAGCTTGACGCTATTGTACAAGGCAAGGCCCGAAATCATCGAGCCGGTTTTGAAAAGTCTCCCGTTGCTCGGCCCCTCGATTTCCCGCAACGACTATCTCCGGCAAGGCATCGTGCTGCAGACCAGCCTGACGCGCTTTCAGCGCATCCAGGGAAACCGCGAGGTATTTCTCCTCTCCGGCGCCGCCGTCAACCGCAACCGCGTCAGGGTGCGCGAGGTGAAGATCGAGGGCTTTATCTTTGCCCGCGACGGCACCGTCATCGAGAGCCGCGTGATCACGATCGGCAACGCGATCTCGCCGAAGATCATCCGAGATCTGACCCAGCAGGAGATTTTGGATTTGCAGAAGCAGGGGCCGGTGAAGCGGTTCGAAATTCCACCCGACGAGTCCGCTCCTTTTTCGATCGTCTTTTTCAAGACGAACGCCGGGGCGCAAAGCTTCGGGTACCGCGTGCTCTCCGCCGAAGAAGCCTAAGAACGCCGCTGATCTTTTTCCTTCCGCTCGTCTTTAGGCGTGATGTCGATCTCGTCGGGCTCGTTCATGGTGCGGCGGAAATTCCGTATGCCCTTCGCCAAACCCGACCCGAGCTCGGGTATCTTCCGGCTGAAAAGGACGAGGATCAGGATCAAAATGAGCAGCAGCTCCCAAATGCCGAGACCGAACATGATAAACTCATTTTAGTCCCGGGCCCGCCCCATTGCAACGCCGGCTGGAAAAGCGCCGCCGATCATGTTAGCTCTCGACTCCGATACGAATTCGACTTGAGGAGAACGGCATGGGTTTGACCCAAGAGGTCGCGAGCTTCGTCAACAAAACATTTTACCGGGACGTCGCGCCCGAGGTGATCGACCGCGCGCGCGGCTTCATTCTCGACGGCCTCGGCGTGATGGTCGCCGGGTCGACGGAAAAGGGCTCGCGCATTTTACACGACTACATCCGGCGCATGGGCGGCGCCGGCGAAGCGACGGCGCTGGGCTCGCGCTTCCGCGCGCCGGCGGCGAAGGCCGCGCTCGCAAACGGCGTCTCCGGCCACGCCATGGATTACGACGACACGCAGCTTTCGACCTCGAAAGAAGCCGTCTACGGGCTGCTCACGCATCCCACGACTCCGGTGCTTTCCGCGGTTCTCGCCGTCGGCGAGCGCGAAGGGATTTCCGGCAAGGAGATGCTGCTCGCGTACATCCTCGGCGTGGAGGTCGAATGCCGCATCGCCGACGCGATCGACCCGCGCCACTACCAGGCCGGCTTTCATTCGACGGCGACGATCGGCGGGCTCGGCGCGGCGATGGCCGCGGGCAAAATTCTGCGACTGAAAGAGGAGCCCCTGCTTCGCACCCTAGGCCTCGCCGCGAGCATGGCCTCCGGTCTCAGAGAGAACTTCGGCACGATGACCAAGCCGCTTCACGCCGGCCGCGCGGCGGAGAACGGCGTCACCGCCGCCGAGCTCGCTGCGCGCGGCTTCACCTCGGCGATCAACATCATCGAGGCGCGGCGCGGCCTCTTCAACGCCATGGCCGGCGGCGGCGACGCGAGCAAGATCGCGGGCCGCCTGGGCAATCCATACTTCATGGTGGAGCCGGGAATCTCGATCAAGCCGTACCCTTCCGGCTCGCTTTCTCATCCCGCGCAGGATGTAATCCTCGATCTCGTCAAACAGCACGATCTCCACGCCGGCGAAATCGATTCGGTGGTGGTGGGCACGAACTCCAACGTGCCCAACGCGCTCATCTATCCGATGCCGAAAACGTCCCTCGAAGGAAAATTCAGCATCCCGTTCTGCATGGCGATCGCGATCGTCGAGCGCAAGGCCGGCATCGCACAGTTCACCGACCGCAAAGTGCGCGACCCGCGCGTCGTCGAGATGATGAAGCGCGTCACGCTCGTGGTCGATCCCGAGCTCGAAGCGCTGGGCTACGATCAGGTGCGCTCGCGCGTGCAAGTCAAGCTGAAGGACGGCAGAACGGTCGAAGGACGCGCCGATGTCGCGCGCGGCCATCCCGAAAAGCCGATGAGCTGGGACGAGCTCGCTGAAAAGTTCCGCGACTGCTGCCGCCTCGCGCTGCCGCGCGCGAATGCGGAGGAGGCGATCGGGCTCGTCGCCGGCCTGGATAAGCTCAAAAGCATCGCACCGCTCATCGGCGCGCTCGGCGGCAGAGGCAAGCCCGCGAAGCGACGGGCAACAAAAAGTGGAGCATAAGTCGGAAAAGGTAGGAAGGTTCGTCCGCGAGCTCGAGCTCGCGCGCGTGCCCTCCGACGTGCGGCAAAAGGCGAAGCTCGTCTTCCTGGACGCGCTCGGCATCGCGCTCGCGTCGTCCACGATGGACTTCGGCGGCATCGTCCTCGACGCCGCGCGCGCTCTCGGCGGCAACGCCGAGAGCCGGCTCATCGGCGCGGCGGAAAAAGTCGCCGCCGCCAACGCGGTGCTGGCGAGCGGCACGCTCGCGCACGGCCTCGACTACGACGACACGCGCGAGGAGGCGATCGTCCATACCGGCGCGACCGCCGCGATGACGGCGCTCGCGGTCGGCGAGGCGACGGGCGCGAGCGGAAAACAAACCCTCGAAGCCGCCATCGCCGGCATCGAGGTGATGTGCAAGATCGGCCTCGCCGCGCCGGGAAAATTCCACGCCCGCGGTTTTCATCCGACGGCGCTCTGCGGCACCTTCGGCGCCGCGGCGGCGGCGGGAAAACTCTACCATCTGGAAGCGCCGCAATGGGTGGACGCCTTCGGCATCTGCGGGAGCCAGAGCTCCGGCATCATCGAATACCTCGCCGACGGCACCTGGACGAAGCGGCTGCACCCCGGCTGGTCTTCGCATGCCGGCGTCGTCGCGGCGCTGCTCGCCCAACGCGGCTTTCGCGGCCCGGCGGCGGTCTTCGAGGGGACGCACAATTTTTACCGCGCCTTCGGAGCGAGCGATCCCGACCTCGGCAAGCTCGACGAGCTCGGGAAAATCTGGGAGGTCCCGTATCTCACTTTCAAGACTTATCCGTGCGGCTCGATCTCGCATCCTTATATGGATTGCGCGCTGCGCTTGAGGCAAACCTGTGCGCTGCGCCCCGAGGACATCGCCGAGGTCGTCTGCCGCACCGCCGAAGGCCCCGTGCACCGGCTCTGGGAGCCGCTCAAAGACAAGCAGCGCCCGGTGAGCGGCTACGCCGCGAAATTCGCGCTACCCTACAGCATCGCGGTGATGCTGGTCCGCGGCAAGGCCGGGCTCGCGGAGTTCACCGACGAGGCGATCCGCGACGAGGAAGTCTTGCGACTCGCAGTGCGCGTGCGCTACGAGCTCGATCCCACGATCGATTACCCGCGCCATCTCTCGGGCCACGTCAAGATCAAATTGAAAGATGGAAGATGGCTCGAAGAGAATCAGCCCTACCCGCGCGGCGGCTACGAGTCGCCGCTGCCGCCCGAGGAGATCGAAGCGAAGTTCCGCGCCAATGCGGCGCTCGCGATCGATAAAAAAAAGGTAGAAGAGATCGTCCGCATCGGGCGCGACCTGGAAAATCTTCCGAACATTGCCACGCTTGCGAATCTACTTGCGCCCTGATCACTCGCGCGACATGCCGATCAGCGGCCGGATTCCCACCACGCTGAAAAAGAGCTCGCGGATGGAAACGTCTCGCGAGGCGCGCACCTCCCGGAAGCGGTTGAAGAGCGCAAAATAGACGGCGAGGCGGCACAGGCTCGAGATAAGGAACAGCGTCAGGAGCGAATAGCCCTGGAGCGGCGGCAGCCGCGCCGCGAGAAAGCCGCCGAGCGAGGCGCCCGAGAAAATCGCCGCGCCGTTCAGCACGTTAAAATAGCTGATGCAGCGAATGCGCTTCGGCGCAGACACCGCGTCGTAGATGAAGTTCGTCGCCGCGAGCGTAAAGCCGCTCCAGACAAAACCGGCGAGCATCTGAACGCCGGCGAGATAGACCACGTTGCGCGTCGCGAGCCAGAAGAGCGGGATCAGACAGACGAAGAAGCCGGAAAGCCGCAGCACGCGCGCGTTCCCCACCGCGTCGGCATGCATTCCCCACATCGGCATGGCGACGAGCCCGGCTACCGTCGCCAGCACCTGCAGGACCATGTACGTGAAATAGGTGAATCCCAGATCGCGCAGCATGAAGACCGCGAAAAACGGCGCCGAGAGATAGGACGCGAAAGTGATCATCGCCGTGAAGGCGACGAATTTGACGAAGTTGCTATGACGGAAACGCACGATGAATCTATAAAAGGTGAAATCGGCTCCGGGGTCGCGCTTCTGCGGCACATCGCGCATGCGCGCGAGGTACGAGGCGGAGACGAAGCGCGCGAGCGCGCCGGCGGAAAAGATCACCGCGAAGCCGATGAGCGCAGAATGGCTCTCGCTGCGGTAAAGCAGCAGGCCGGCGGCGATCATGCTGGCGACATGGACGAAGCCGAGGATGCGGTTGCGCCAGCCGAAATAACGCCCGCGCTTCGCCTTCGGGATATATTCCGTCATCAGGCTGCCCCAGGCCGGGCCGGCCAGCGCGCCCGCGACGATGAAGAGGATCAGCAACGCTACGAACAGCGCGATCCGGTGGGGCGAATCGATCCATGCGAGCAGCGCGATCAACAACAGGAGCGTCGCCTGGATCGACACCGCGCCGACGAGCAGCTTTAGCCGTCCGCCGATGCGGTAAACCGCCTGCACGGCGAAAAGCTGCGACAGCGATCCGAAGAATTGCGGCAGGCCGCTCACCCAGCCAATCTGCTGCACCGTCGCGCCGAACGCGAGGGCGAACGGGGTAAAATAGGGGTCCGTCACGCCGCTCATGACCGAGGCGAACACGCCGTCCTTGAAAGAAATGCGCAGCGTTTCCCGGATGCTTATCTTTCCACTCGGCATAAAAAAGGCGGGATTGAGAGTCGCGCCAAAAGATGGTAGCGAACAGAGCGGGTCATGTCCAGGTAATTTGACGCCCCGTGGCGGAAAGCTATTCGGCTTACTTGAGCCGCCCGGCGCGATTTGTTAGTCTCCGCCGCACCAGGGAGGGAAAACGATGAGATATTCCGTCGCTCTTGCGTTGTCTATCGTCGTATCGCTTTGCGCCGCTCTCGCCTCGGCCCAGGACGCGGCGATGATCGACGCGGCGCGAAAAGAAGGCAAGGTCGTCTGGTATACGTCCCTCGCGATTCCGTCCTCCACCGCGCTAGCCCACTATTTCATGAACAAGTACAAGGGCATCGAGGTCATCGTCAACCGCAACGGCTCGCAGCGGGTGCTGCAGATGGTCATGCAGGAAGCGGGCGCCTCGATCAAAAATGTCGACGTGATCCATACGTCGGACGCCGGCCACTTCGTCCTCCTCAAAGGCAAGGGGTTGCTGGCGCAATACAGCCCCAAAGCGGCGGAAGTTTTTCCCGCCGGCTTCAAGGACCCGGCGGGCTACTTTTACGGCATGCGCGCGACGCTTTCGGCGATAGCCTACAATCCGCGGCTCATCAACGATAAAGACGCGCCCAAAACCTGGAAAGACCTTCTCGATCCCAAGTGGCGCGGCAAAGAGGTCACCGCGCACCCGGGCTACAGCGGCATCATCATGACGCACGTGCTCGCCTTGGTGAAGCAGCTCGGCTGGGAATATTTTCAGGAGCTCGCGAAGAACAAGCTCCATATCGCGCAGTCGGCGAACGATCCCGCGCAGGTGGTGGCTTCGGGCGAGCGGCCGCTGGGAGTCAACGGCGCGGAATATTTTTATTACAAGACGATGAAGCAGGGGAATCCGATCAAAATCGTCTACCCGAAGGAAGGCATACCGCTGGTCGTATCGCCGACGGCGATCGCGAAAGACGCGCCCCATCCCAACGCGGCGCGGCTGTTCACCGAATTCATTCTCTCCAAGGAAAATCAGCAGATCCTCGCCGACAAAGAGGGGCTTTATACCGGTCACCCCGAAGTGACCTACCCCAAAGACAAGCCGATGCTCAAAGACTTGAAGCTCTGGGCGGTGGACCCCGAGGAGTTGGAGAAGCGCAACGCCGAGATCAAAAAGAAGTTCACGGAATTTTTCGGCGCGTAGTCACCGCGCGCAGACATTTCAATTTCGATTTCCTGGTTTTAGCGAACGATGTCGATTCCCGGAACGAGGGTCGCAGGGCGAGTCGCGGAGGCCCGAGGCTTGGGCCTCATGCGCTTCGACCCGACTTTGCCGGTCTGGATCGGAGCGGCGCTCTTCGTCGTCCTCCTTATGCTCCTGCCGCTGGGCTCGATTTTCATCAGCAGCCTCTATGACGAAAAGGGGTTGACGCTCGGGAATTATCTCCAGGTCTTCACCGACAACGCTTATCTCAAAGCGATCTGGAACAGCGTCATCATCTCCTTTTGGGTCGGCGTCATTGCCGTCGCCGTCGGATCGCTGCTCGGCTGGCTCGTGACGCGGACCGATCTCCCGTTTAAGCGCGCGGTCCGCGCGCTCGTCATGGCTTCCTTCGTCACCCCGCCGTTTCTCGGCGCGTTCGCCTGGATGCTTCTCGCGGGGCCGAACGCCGGGCTGCTCAACAACTGGTATCGCGCCGCGTCCGGCTCGGATACGGCGCTGTTCAATATCTTCACCATCGAAGGGCTCATCTTCGTGATGGCGCTCTACAGCTTCCCCTATGTCTTCTCGATGATCGCCAATGTCTGCGAGCTGATCTCCTCCGACCTGGAAGACGCGGCGAACATTCTCGGGGCGAACCGCTGGAAGATCGCGCTCACAATCACGCTGCCGCTCACCGCCCCCGCGCTGATCAGCGGCTTCATCGTCGCGTTCCTCCATTCGCTGTCGCTTTTCGGCGCACCCGCAATCCTCGGCCTTCCCGCCGGCATTCATACGATCACGACACAGATCTGGGCGTTCTTTCAATATCCGCCGCGCCTCGATCTCGCGGCCGCGTTCTCCGTTCCGCTGCTGCTCGCGACCGTGGGGCTGATCGCCGTCCAGAAAAAGCTTCTGGGCCGGCGCGGCTACAGCACCGTGGGCGGCAAAGGCGCGCAGAAACGGCTGCTCAAGCTCGGCTACCTGCGGATCCCCGCGCTGCTTTTAGTCATTGCGATCCTCTCGCTATCGGTGTTTCTGCCTTATGGAATTCTCTTGAAAGCCGCTTTGTCCAAAGCCTGGGCGATGCCGCTGACCTTGGATAATTTGACGCTCGGCAACTTCTCGTTCACGTTTTTCGAATACAGCGATACGCGCGCGGCGATCGTCAACACCTTCAAGCTCGGCATCCTCACCGCGACCGCCGGCACGCTGCTGGCGACGCTGCTCGCCTATATCACGAACCGGCAGCTGCTCCGCGGCGCGCGCTACGTATCGTTCTTCGTCCTGGCGCCGCTCGTCATTCCCGGCATCGTGCTCGCGGTCGGGCTCTTCATCGCCTACTCCAGGCCGCCGCTCGCGCTTTACGGCACGATCTGGATTCTCTTCGTCGCGTATCTCACCAAAGAGCTGCCGATCGGCTACTCGCAGACCGAGAGCACCTTCAAGACGATCCATCCCGAACTCGAGGATGCGACGCGCATCATCGGCGCGAATCGTCTGCGGGCCTTGAAGGACGTCACGGTGCCGCTCGCGCGCTCGGGGCTCATCGCCGCGTGGTCGTTTATCTTCATCGGCGTCATCCGCGAGCTCAGCGCCTCGATTCTATTGTTCACGCCGCAGTCGAAGGTCATCTCCGTGGTCATCTTCGACCTCAAGGAGGAAGGGCAGATCGGCGCGATCGCCGTCCTGGGCCTGCTTCTCCTCGCCGTCTCGTTCGCGATTATTCTTTCGGTCCAGTGGCTCGCGGGGCGGGAGTTTTTCGCCGGGAGCAGAGGATAACTTGGCGACCGTCACTCTCAAAGGGCTCACAAAAACTTTCGGCGACGCCGCCGCGGTCGACCGCCTCGATCTCGACATCGGCGACGGAGAGTTCGTCTCGCTCCTCGGCCCGTCGGGCTGCGGCAAGACGACGACGCTGAGGCTTCTCGCGGGATTTCTCCAGCCCGACGGCGGCGAGATCCGCGTCGACGAGAAGCTCGTCTCCTCGCCGACGGTGCTGATCCCGCCCGAGCGGCGCCAGATGTCGATGATCTTTCAGAGCTACGCGGTCTGGCCGCACATGACGGTTTTTCAGAACGTCGCCTACGGCCTCAAGCTCAAGAAGCTCGCCGGCGGCGAGATCGCAAAGAAGGTCGAGCGCATGCTCCGCCTGGTGCGCCTCGACACGCTCGCCGGCCGCTATCCGGGCGAGCTTTCCGGCGGACAGCAGCAGCGCGTCGCGCTCGCGCGCGCCCTCGTCGTCGAGCCGCAGACCCTTTTGCTGGACGAGCCGCTCAGCAATCTTGACGCCAATCTCCGCGAGGAGATGCGCTTCGAGATCCGGCGCCTGCACGAGGAGTTTCGCATCACCACGGTTTACGTCACGCACGATCAGGCCGAGGCGATGGTGACCTCCGACCGCATCGCGGTCATGCACCAGGGGCGCATCGTGCAGCTCGGCGCGCCGGAGGAGATCTTCGACCGTCCGAAAACGCGCTTCGTCGCGGAATTCATCGGCAAGACGAACATCCTCCGCGGCAAGCTCGAAGACAGCCGCTCGGTCGCGCTCGGCGATGGGCTCAAGCTCGGCGTCACGTCGGCGGGCGCTCACGCGCGCGGCAACGACGTCTATGTCTGCATCCGGCCGCACAACGTGACACTTACGGCGAGCGCGGCGGAGGCGGAGGAGGCGCGCCGCAACGGGATGAATCTCTTCTCCGGGATCATCAGGCGCCGCGTCTACTTCGGCGACGCCAACGACTATATCGTGGAACTCCCCGAGCAGCGGCTGAACCTCCGCGTCCTCGCGCCACCGGCGCACAAGTACGAACCGGGTCAGAAAATCTTCGCCCTGGCCCATCCGGAGCAGTGCGTTCTCGTCGGAGAAGAATAGATAAGGGATCCGTCCTAGGATGATCGACTATTTCGCCGGCGCGTCATCAAGTGAACGACGGCGCCGACGAGCAGGATGCCGATCCAGGTCACCACGCCGCTAACGAGCTTCGGCTTCGCGCCGAAGGCCCAGCCGAGATCTTCACGCGTAAAATAACCGTAAAGCGACAAGGTCTTGATGCCGAAGACCCAGCCGGCGTGCAACCCGATCGAAAGGTAGAGCGAATCGGTCCGCACCAACGCGTAGCTCAACACGACGCCGATGATGAAGAGACCGATCACGCCGGGAAGGATCATCGGCGGGTCGAGAAACGGCGCGAGACAGAGAGCGATAAAACGAAATCCCGCCGACGGATCGATCCCGCTGAGCGCGAAGTCTTCCGGCGGCTTGAAAAAATGGGAGACGGAGTAGAACAGGTTGGCGCCGGCGAAAGCGATCGCCGGGCCGTAGTCTTTGAGCAGTCCTCTGAAGAGAATACCGCGAAAAAATAGCTCTTCGAGAAATCCCACCACCAGCGCCGTGAGCAGGGCCTTTCCCGACGCGCGCACGATCGAATAGATCGGATCGGAAAGCCCGGGGGTCAGCGAGCCGGCGAGATACATCACGAATCCCAGGACGGCCATCGAGGCGACCGCGAGGATGAAGCCGTAGAAAATGTTGCGACGATCTTTGGAGGCGAGTCCCGCCTCGCTTAGAAGGCGCCATCGCAGAAGCGACGGAGACGCCAGCACGAGCGCCGCGCCCGCGGCGATAAAGACACCGCCGAAAATCTGTTCGAACTCGGCGCGATGCCGCCGCGACGCGGCGAACGAATTCCAGGCGGCGAAAACCCACGGGCTCAGAATCGCCGCCGCCGCGAGCGCGACGACCACATAGAGGAGAAGTTTTTTGTAAGTTTTCACCCGGACGAATCCCGCAATCCACTATGTTATAGTTGGAACAGGCATGGCAAACAAACCCGCGGGAAAATTATCCGGCAAAATCGCCCTCGTCACCGGCGCGAGCCGCGGCATCGGCAGGGCGGTGTCGCTCGCCTATGCGAAAGAAGGCGCGAAGGTCTTCCTCTCCGCGCGCCGCGAAGCGGAGCTCGAGCGCGCGGCGGGCGAGATCCGCGCCGCCGGCGGCGAAGCCGCCTATGCGGCGGTCGACCTTGCCCGCGACGGAACCGGCGAGCGGCTCGTGCGCGAAGTCGAGCGGCGCTACGGCGCGCTCGACGTTCTCGTCAACAATGCCGGCATCCTGGGGCCGCGCGCGCCGATCATCACGTATCCGATCGATGCCTGGGAAGAGGTCATCCAAATCAATCTCAATTCGGTCTTCGCTCTGACACAGGCGGCGCTGCGCCTCATGACGGCGCGGCGGCAGGGCTCGATCATCAACGTCGCCTCGGGTGTGGGGCGAATCGGGAAGGCGCGCTGGGGCGCGTACGCGGCTTCGAAGTTCGCTATCGAAGGCTTCACGCAGCTCCTCGCCGAAGAAATGAAGGAATGGAATATCCGCGTTAACGCCGTCAATCCCGGCGCCACCCGCACTTCGATGCGCGCCGCGGCTTATCCCGATGAAGATCCCGCGACGCTGCCGGCGCCGGAAGAGATCGCGCCGGTGTTTATCTATCTCGCCTCGGACGAATCCGCCGCCGTGACCGGCCAGTCGCTCGACGCGCGCGATTGGATCAAAAAATAGCCCCTTATGTTGCTCCAGGGCCGGCAATTGACGGTCCGCGGAGTTTCTTATAAGAAATTCCCCAACGCGCGACTAAGGAAATTGAAAATGACGCTGAAATTAACCTCTGCTTTTTGTATCGCTTTCCTGCTGCTGATCGTTTCTGCCGATGCGCAGGAGGCGAAAAGGATAAAAATCGGCTATCCCGCGATCGCCTCGAACCAAATCCACATCTGGGTCGCGAAGGATGCGGGCCTGTTCAAGCATTACGGCCTCGATCCCGAACTGGTCTTCTTCCGCGGCGGACAATTGGCGACGCAGGCGCTCGTGGCGGGCGACCCGCCGATCGTCAACATCGGCACCGTCGTGCAGGCGGGGCTCCAGGGACATGACCTCGTGCTGATCGCCTCGTCGGAAAACTCCTATGCGTACTCGGTCGTCGCCAAGCCGACGGTCCTCGCCAAGCTCGAGCAGCTGAAGGGCAAGAAGCTGGGCGTCAGCGGCTTCGGCTCGGCCTCCCATAACGCCGCGCTGATCCTGCTCCGGCGTTTGAATTTAGAGCCGAACAAAGATGTCGCCATCGTCGTCGCCGGCGGCACGGCCGAGCGGCTGGCGGCGATCGACGCCGACCGAATCGACGCGACGCTGCTCACGCCGTCGGAGATCCCGCGCGCGAAAAAACAAGGTATGGTCGAAGTCTACGACATGATGGATCTCGGCCTGGAGATCCAGGGCAACGGCTTCGCCACCACCCGCTCGTACATCAAGGCGCAGCGCGACACGGTCAAGTCGGCGCTCAAGGGCTACGTCGAGGCGATTCACTACATCCACAGCAAGCCGGCCGAGAGCAAAAAAATCATCGCCAGGTATCTCCGCACGACCGACGCCGAGGTCCTCGACGCGACCGTCGGCTGGTTCAACAAGCGAGTGCCGAAAAAGCCTTACCCCACGCTCAAGGGCATCCAGTTTCTGCTCGACGAGTTCTCGCCTCAGATCCCCCAGGCGAAGAATGCGAAGCCGGAGCAGTTCGTCGACGTGAGCCTGCTGCAGGATTTGGAAAAAGAGGGTTTTTTTAACGAGATGGCGAAGCGGTACCCCTGACCAGAGAATTGGAGTATTGGAGTACCGGAAATTAATCCATGACTCCATAACTCCATTACTCCAGTGTCACCGGAAGCCGCCGATCACGGCGCGCTTCTCCCCCTGCCAGAAACACTTCACGCCGTCGAAGCCGGCTTTTTTTAGATATTCCAGCTGCTCCTCCAGCGACGGCCGCATGCGGTCGAAATTGAGAAAGCAGCCGCCGGGCTTCACCAGCGGAAAGATATCGGCATAGATTCTTTGGATCGTCTGCGTGTCGCGCACGTTGTGGATCGCGATTGAAGATACGGCCGTCTCGAAGCGGTCGGTCATCTTGCGGCTCCAGCCCGGCGCGCTGAAGTCGGCGATGACGTAGCCGACGCGCCCGGCGAAAACCTTCATGCGCTCGCGGCCGAGGTCGGCCATCGCCTGCGATCCGTCCTGGCACACGGCGGTCGCGTTCGGAAAGCGCGCGAGCAGATACATCGCGAGCCCGCCGTAGCCCGCGCCGACGTCGAGGATTTTGATCGCTGCATCTTTCTTAAACGGCAGCGCCGCCGCGAGCGCCGCGAACGCCTCCTGCCGGTCGGACTCCCTCCCCTTCTGCCGCTCGGCCCACTGCGAGACATAGTCCGCCGACTCCCAGTCGTGATGTCCCCATGGATCGGCCAATTTGGCCATGCGATGCTCCCTTTCTATTGATCGCCGCCGGTTTGATGATAGATATCATCCCGTGGTATGAGCGCAACAGCGCGAAGCTCCCTATGATCAAGACGCGAGGCATCTATCACATCGGCATTCCTGTCAACGACATGGAGCGGGCGGTGAAGTTCTACACCGAGGTGCTCGGCATGACAGTGGCGAAGCTCAATCGCGACGACATGGGCGACAAGCTCAACCGCGCCGATCTCCGCTCGGGCGACGATATGGTCGTATTGTTTCAGCGCCCGAGCCCGATCGAGAAAAACGCGCTCAAGGACGACGGCGCGACGCACCAGGCGTTCCTCGTCAGCGGCGAAGACTTCGAGCGCGCCGCACAGAAAATGAAGGACTGGGGCGTCAAGGTCTACGATATCCCCACGGTTGAGCGCGCCAGCGGCCGCGGCTTTTATTTCTTCGACAGCGAAGGCAATCTGCTCCAACTCTACGCGCCGCCGAAATAAGATGGCCCTCAAGCTCAGGATGATCTGCGGCCCCTACGACCGCGCGCGCGCCTTGATCGACGGCACGGTCAAGCCCGAGGGCATCGACCTCGACATCACCGTCGCGGAGGACCCAGGCCGGCCGCGCGCCGTCGTCCAGGGCGGCTACGACGTCGGCGAGTTCTACAGCGGCCTCTACATCGCCGATCTCGCGCATCGAACCTTCGGCTACACGGGGATTCCGATCTTCGTCAAGCGCATGTTCCGCCACTCGTATATCTACATCAACAAGCGCGCGGGCATTCGCTCGGCGAAAGATCTGAACGGCAAGCGCGTCGGCATCCAGACCTGGTTCACCACCACCGCTGTTTGGGCGCGGGGAATTTTGGAGGACGAACACGGCGTCGATTCGAGCTCGATCACCTGGGTCGCCGACCGCTGGGAAGGCATCGGCGACTGGAAAGCGCCGTCGTGGCTCAAGCTCGAAATCGCGCCGAAGGGCGCCAAACAGCACGAGCTGCTCGCCTCGGGCCAGGTCGACGCCGGCATCACGACCGGCACCTGGGCGCCGGACGAGCATCCCGACATCGATTTTCTCTTCCCGAACCACGCCGAGCTGGAGCGCGATTATTTCAAGCGCACGGGATTTTTTCCCATCATGCACACGCTGCTCATCAAGAACGAAGTGCTGGAAAAAAATCCCTGGGCGGCGATGAGCCTGTTCAATGCCTGGCAGCAGTCCAAAGAGCGCTGCTACGACTGGCTCGAATGGCAGCGCGTGCACCAGACCGCCCTTTGGTATCGCGCGCTATGGGAGGAAGAGCGCGCCGCAGGGGGGCGCGACTTCTATCGCTGGGGCTTTCGCGACACGCGCGCTGAGGTCGACAAGATGCTCGAATACTGTTACCGCCACGGCATGACGCCGCGCCGCTTCAAGCCCGAAGAGATGTTTCATCCGAGCACGCTGAATACTTGATCGAGGGATTTTTATGAACCAAGCGATCGGCAAGCGTTTTCCCGACTTCGAGATGGCGGCGGACGACGGCCGGAATGTCAAGCTCTCCGAGATCGCCGGCAATTTTCCGCTGCTGCTGATCTTCTATCGCGGCTACTGGTGACCGAAATGCCAGGTGCAGTTGCGCCTGCTGACGGAATTTCAAAAAGAACTGGCGGTGAACTACTGCAAGCTCGCGGTCGCAAGCGTCGACACTCCCGAGCTGAACGCCGCGTTCAAGGCGGGGCTCGGCGCGGAGTTCCCGTTTTTGAGCGATCACGACCGCAGCGTTGTCAAACAGCTCGACATGACCGAGACCTCGAAATCGCGCGGCATGACGGCGATGCCTTACGTCTTTTCGCTCATGCCCGATCTTACCGTACATAATATGTATTGCGGCTACTGGTACGTCGGCCGCCCGACGGTCGAGGATCTGCGGCAGGACCTCCGCGCGATGATGAAAAAATGCCGCAAGGACTTCGACCCGCAAGCGTGAAAAAGGTGGTTCATTGCACGCTTCGCGCGTAGGCGAAGCTGTGATAGACTAGGCCTATGACTCAGGACGAAATCAAATCGACGCTGGAGCAGGCGCTAGCGGACTCGACGGTCCGCGTGGACGATCTGACGGGCGGGGGCGATCATTTCCAGGTCTGGATCATCGCGCCGGCGTTCGCCGGAAAAAGTCTTGTGGAACAACATCAAATGGTTTATGGAGTCCTGAAAGAAGCGCTCGGGAGCGAGCAAATCCACGCCCTGGCGCTCAAAACTTACACGCCGGAGCAATGGGAGCGGCTGGCCGCGAAGTCTTAGGACGATCAGGAGGCTTTATGGACGACACGCACAAAAAAATCGACGAAAAAGTAAAAAACAATAAAATCATGCTCTTTATGAAAGGCTCGCCGCAGGCTCCGATGTGCGGCTTCTCGGCGCATACCGTCGAGATCCTGCAATCGTACGGCTATCCTTTCGAGACTGCCGACGTGCTCGCCGACCCGGCCGTGCGCGAGGGCATCAAGCGCTACAGCAATTGGCCGACGATCCCGCAGGTCTTCGTCGACGGCAAGTTCGTCGGCGGCTGCGACATCGTGCACGAGCTCCACGAGCGCGGCGAGCTCGAGCCGATGCTCAAGACGGCGTTCGAGAAATAAACCGGGGGAGCGATGGCGGAAGCGGTCAAGTTTTACTACAAGGCGACCTGAACGAGCTGCCGCAAAGCAAGAAGTTTCTTGCAGGCGAAGAAAATTCCGTTGGAAGAGAGGGAATACGGCAAGAGCCCCTTCTCTGAAAAAGAGCTGCGCGACCTCGTCGCCGGCGTCGAGGTGGAGAATTTCCTCAATTCCAGGAACGCGCTTTATCGCGAGCGCAACATGAAGCAGAAACCGCCGTCCAGGGAAGAAGCGATCAAGCTGATTTTGCGCGAGCCGAATCTCCTAAAGCGTCCCATCATCGTCAAAGGCCATCAGAAAATCCTCGGCTTCAGCGAGGCTGAAGCCGCAAAGTTGCTCTAAGTCGGAGGTGGAGGCATGGGTCGTCAAGTCAGACGCAACGAGCTGCACGCGCGGCGCGTCCGCCGGCACCGCCTGAAGCAACTGAGAGAGCGCTACGCCAAGGCGAAGACGGGAGGCGAGAGGGACAAGATCCTGGAAAAGGCCTCGCGCGTGGCGCCGACGCTCTCCTCCGAGCAATTTCTCGCGCCGATCAAAGCGAGCTAGCTGCTTACGTCCCCCCGGATTCAACGATCTCCTCGCCCGGCCGCCGATGAAAGGCAGGCGCCTCGCCCTATTCCCCAGGTGCGAAAAGCCAGAAAACATAGTATAATCCCGCGGGTAGTCTCTCCATGAAAGCACGAAGAGTTGCGACCGGCGTCCCTGGGCTCGATCCTCTGATCGAAGGCGGATTTCCGGCTGGAAAGACTTACCTGCTCACGGGCGCCGCCGGCACGGGAAAAAGCATCTTCTGCATGCAATTCCTGCTCAAGGGACTCGCCGACGGCGAGAAAGCGGTTTACGTCTCGGTCGACGAGAAGCCCAACGATATTCTCGAGCACGCGGTCTCGCTCGGCTGGGACGCGGGCAAATACGTCAAAAGCAAGCACCTCCTAATTCTAGACGCCTCGGCGTATTTCGTTGCGCGGGCCGGCTTGCGCGACAAAGAACTCGACGTGCAGAAAACCGCGGCGGATCTCGCCGGATACGTCAAGAATATGGAAGCCGCACGCGTCGTCATCGACCCGGCCGGCCCGTTCGTCATGCAGGGCGACTCGACTACGCGCGCGCAGGAAAACATGCGCATGCTGGTCCACTCGCTGGAGCAGATCGTGAACTCGACCAATCTGCTGACGAGCTACGCGCTCGCCGAGGCGAGCGGCGCGGCGGGGGGCGTCGAGGAGTATCTGGTCGAGGGCGTGCTCGCGCTGGCGATCTCCCGGTCGCACGAGCGCATCGTCCGCACGCTCGCGATCCGCAAGATGCGCGGGACCGCGATCGACTTGACCGAATATCCGTTCACCATCAAAAAGCCCAAGGGCATCGTCTTGAGCCCGCTGCTTTAGCGAGACCGCATGGCCGACGCGAAGAAAATTTTCATCGCCGACGACGACCGCTTTTTCCGCGAGCTTTATCAGATGGTGCTCGGCGAAGAGGGATACGACGTCACCTTCGCGATCACGGGCAAGGAGGCGGTGGACCGATGCCCGGGAGCGGACCCGGACCTGATCATCCTCGACGTGTTGATGCCGGAGCTGAACGGCTACGAGGTCTGCAGCAAGCTGCGCGAGATGCCGGAACTGGCGATGACGCCGATCCTGATGTTGACCGGCCTCTCCGCGGACGAAGACAAGATCAAAGGCTATCACGTCGGCGCCGACGATTTCCTGACCAAGCCGTTCTCGC
>Ga0075425_100000667_pt1 | contig 32629 bp, 32 predicted proteins | sample SoiMethybrSBSTD4_FD_75300 | JGI IMG/M metagenome (GOLD analysis project Ga0075425, IMG submission 75300) | Bulk soil microbial communities from a Populus tree surrounding site in Tennessee, USA - Soil MetaG P. TD hybrid SBSTD4 | ecosystem: Environmental > Terrestrial > Soil > Tree plantation... | reverse complement strand
GCGATCAGGGGCGCGGTCACGATGGCGACCAGGCCGCCGGCCGCCGCCTCTGTCGCCCGGCGCCTGGGAGTCGGTGCGGTGGCTGCCACCAGCACCACGGCCGGGCCGATGCCGAGCACGGTCAGCGGGATGGCGGTCAACGGCACCAGCATGCGCGCGCCCCACTTGCGGCCGCCCCGGATCCAGATCGCAACCAGCGGCGCGTAGATGAGCGCAGCGGCCTGTGAGTAGTTCCAGAACGCGGGCAGGCAGAGGGCGGCTGCCACGCTCGCGGCCACCACCGGCCAGCGCCAGTACAGGGCCGCCACCACCGCCGCCAGGGGCAGCGTCCAGGCCTGCGGGTAGACCGGGAAGGCGGTCAGCATGTACACCAGCGACAGCGACAGCATGGCGGTGGCGGCCGGCCGCTGCAGCCGCTCGAACCGAGGCAGCTCGCGCGGAGCGCGCTTGTGCGCTGCGCTGACCACGTCGTCGTCGTCGACCTCGTTTCGCATTGCCGCCAGCAGGCCGTCTCGCAGCTCGATCGCCGAGGGACGCCTGCGGGGGTCGCGGTGCAGCGCCTGCTGGACGATGCGGGAAAGCGCCCGCGGCAGGTCCGGTCGCTCCTGTACCAGCGGCGTGGTGCCCGCGGCCAGCCGCTCCAGCAAGTCGCTCAGCGACTTCGTGCGAAAGGGGTTGGCGCCGGTCAGCGCCTCGTACAGCGTCAGCGCCGCCGCCCACACGTCGGTGGCACCGGTGGCCTGGTCGCCGGCCGCCTGCTCGGGCGCCATGTAGGAGAGCGTGCCCAGCACGCGCTCGTCCAGCGTCTGGTCGCGGGCGTCCTCGTCGCGTGCGATGCCGAAGTCGGTCAGCACGATCGCGCCGTCGTCGCCGATCAGGATGTTCGACGGCTTCACGTCGCGGTGCACGACGCCGCGCTCGTGCGCGTGGGCGAGCGCGTCCGCCACGGCGGCGATTGCGCGCACGGCCTCATCGTCGGACAGCTGCGACCGGTCGAGCCGCTTGCCGACCACGAGGCGCGAGATCAGGTATGCGTGGTCATCATCCTGCTCGACGCCCAGGCAGGTGTGGATGTTCGGGTGGTCGAGCTTGGTCGCCGTGCGCGCCTCACGGGCCGCACGCGACGCGAACCCCTCGGAGCGGCTGAAGACCTTCACCGCCACCTCGCCGGCGCCGGTCAGGTCGCGACCCGAGTAGACGGTGCCGAATCCGCCGCGTCCCAGCAGGCCGGTCAGCACGTAGCGCTCGGCGACCGTGCGGCCCGTCAGCTCGAGCGAGGGTGCGACAGATGCAGGCTGGGCCACGACCAGTGATTTGCCTTGCAAGGCCGGACTCCTGCCGAGATTTGCATCCGCGGGCGGTGATAGGGTCCGTTCGTGCCGCCAGACGACTTCTTCGATGGCGAGTGGGAGGAGCCGAGCCGCACGCAGGAAACCGCTCCCACGCGTCCCGCAGGCGAAGAAGGTCGGTCGCCAGACCGGCCTGCACGGCCCCCGCGCGAACGCAGTCGCGGCCGGTCGTCGGGCAAGCGCCCATCCCTCTCGCGGCCGGCCGGCATGCCGTCGCTGGAGGGCCTCGAGTGGCGCCGGCTGGGCATGCTGGCGGCGGGCATCGTGGTGGTGGTGCTGGTGCTGCTGCTGCTCGCCCGCGCCTGCAGCGGTAGCAGCGCGACCTCGAAGAACCAGGCCTACTTCAACCAGGTGAAGACGGTGCTGGCCAAGTCTGACGCCGCCGGCGCCCAGCTGCACGACCTGCTCAACTCCCGGCAGCCGGTCAAGCTGAAGCAGGTGCGCTCACGGCTGACCAAGATGCGCGCCCAGGCCCAGTCCGCGGTCACGGCGGCCACCAGCCTCAAGCCCACCAGGCAGGTGGCGTCGCTGCAGCCGTGGCTGCTGCAGACGCTGTCCTATCGCGTGAACGGGCTCGACTGCATGATCACCGCGATGCCCCAGGCCTACCATGCGAAGCCGGCACTGGTCGGCGGCAAGCTGCTGGTGCCGTGCACGCAGCGGATGCTCGCCTCCGACATCATCTACACCGACTCCTACTCGACGCCGGCGACGGCCACCCTGCACAAGGACGGCATCGACGTCCAGGTGCCGACGTCGGTGTTCCTTGACGAGTCTGACGCGACCGCGCTGACTCCGGCCGGCATGGCCTCGGTGCTGCAGCGCTGGAAGCCCAGCGCGGCTCACGGCCTGCACGGCCTGAGCCTGAACACAGTGGTGGCGAAGCAGGGCGACGGCAAGCTGGTGACCTTGCAGGCGGGCACGGTGAACGCGGTCAAGGTGCACGGGATGTCGTTCCTGATCACCGCCTCCAACGGCGGCGACTTCACCGAGTACAACATCCCGGTCAAGCTCACGATCGGAACCGGGACCAACGCGGTCACGAAGACCGCCACGATCAGCCAGATCCAGAAGGGTCAGAAGCAGACGGTCACAATCGGCGGCTTCGAGTCGACCACGCTGCAGTTCGACAAGGCGGTGCCGCTGAAGGTGCTGGTGACGCCGGTGCCCGGTGAGCGCACCGCCAGCAACAACTCGCAGACGTATCAAGTCATCTTCAGCCTGTGAGCACCGCCGACACCGCCCTGCTGGTCGCCGCCGTTGCCTGCGCGCTGGCCGTCCTGCTGGGGCTGGCAACGATCTACCTGGTCGTGCAGCTGCGCCGGATGCGGCGCGGTCAGCGGCTGCTGCTGGGTGCCGACCAGCAGGACCTGGTCGAGTACGCCGTGGGCCTGCTGGCGCGGGTCGAGCACGTCGAGTCGCGCGCCGACCACGTCGAGCAGGGCCTGCAGCAGGTGACCGGGCGCCTCGATGGCGTCCTGCAGCGCTGGGCGCTGTTGCGCTACGACGCGCTCGAGGGTACCGGCGGCCGCCAGTCCGTGTCGCTGGCGCTGCTGGACGCGGGCGCCAACGGCATGATCCTGACGGCGATCCAGGATCGCGAGTACGCGCGCATCTACATCAAGCAGGTGACCGCGGGTGAGAGCGATCTGGAGCTGTCGCCGGAGGAGACCCGCGCCCTGGAGCAGGCCACGGCGCTCTGATCTGACTCGAGTCAGCCGCCGACGGCGTCGTCGCCGCGGCGGATCTGCAGCAGCGCGTGCTCGGCGCCCTCCCGCTCCACCTGCAGCGTGGAGTGAGCGACCCCGAAGTGCCGCTCCAGCATCTCGGCCATGCGGCGCCGCACCAGCGACGGCTCGGCGCTCGACGTCACCGTCACGTGCGCTGCGACGGCGGCGAAGCCGGACGTGACCGTCCACACGTGCAGGTCGTGCACCTCGATGACGCCGTCCACCCCCGCCATCGCCTGCCCCATGCGCTTCACGTCGATGCCGGCCGGCGCCGCCTCAAGCAGCACGTCCAGCGACTCGCGCACGATCGAGACCGCGGCAAGCAGGATCATCACGGCGATCGCGATGCTGACCAGGGGGTCGGCGATCTGCCAGCCGAAGAGGATGATGCAGAGCGCCGCCAGGATCACGCCGAACGAGGAGAGCGCATCGGCCAGCACGTGGCGCAGCGCCGCCCGCACGTTCAGGCCCCCGCCCGAGCGCATCAGCACTCCGCCGGACGCCAGGTTGAACGCCAGCCCGGCGGTCGCGACCAGCAGCGTGATCCCGCCTTTCACGGTGGGCGGGTCGGACATCCTCTGCAGGGCCGCATACAGCGTGGCGGCCGCGATCAGCACGAGCACCAGGCCGTTTGCCAGCGCGGCCAGGATCTCGGCCCGCTGCCAGCCGAAGGTGTGCCGGCCGCGGGCCGGACGGCTCGCCATCCACCCGGCCAGCAGCGCCAGCAAGAGCGCGGCCGCGTCGGTCAGCATGTGACCCGCGTCGGCCAGGAGCGCCAGGCTCCCGCCTGCCAGGCCGCCCAGCACCTCGACTGCGAACACGGCCAGCGTCAGCCCCAGGGCGATCGTCAGCCCGCGGCGACCGCGGTCGCGATCCGGCTGGGGGTGGTGGTGCCCGTGGTGGTGGGCGTGCGCCATGCCGCCTACCAGGCTAGTGGGTATCGGTCGAGACCGAAACCGGCGGCAGCGGTGTTCGGTTCGACCAGGGGCGCTGCGGGTCGATCGCGAACAGCCAGGGCCACCAGTCGCACCAGCCAGCCGCCGGCGAGGTGGCGTTGCCGGCGCCGGTGGCGGGATGAACGGGGGTGGCGGTGATGCGATCGTTCACGGCGACGGTTGTTGCAGTATCAACTGGTGGCCGGACGGCAGAGCTTGCCGCCGAGCCGGTTCCGGCCCTTGGCGACGGCTCCAGCAGCAGGTGTCACGTTTGCAGTAGAGCCGTTACCCGGAACTGGGGATTGCATATCTTCGACGTCATCGCCTAGGTTCCCTGCAGATGCCTCACCGTACTCGGGTCACCGCCGTCCCGGCCGACGCGTCCGACGCCTCGCTGGACCTCGTGGCTACCCTCGCCGGGCTCAGCTCCAAACGCGAGCGTGTCGAGCTGCTCGAAGCGGGATGCGCCGCCTTCGGGCGCCTGCTCGCGCTGGACGCCGTCGCAGCGGTCAAGTTGACCGAGACCGGCTTTGCCTGCGAGGGCCGCTGGGCCCGCTCCGGCGCCCGGCCAAACCGGGTCGGCGATGCCCGCATGGCCGCCGCCGTCGAGCTCTGCGACGGCCATGGCAGCGGGGTCACGCAGGGCGCGTTCGGCCGGCTGCAGCTGGTAGCGGTGCCGATCGTGTCCGAGGGCGCGGTCAGCCACGTGATCGCCGCCACCGCCCATCCCGGCCGCGAGCTGTCTGAGGCCGACCGGGCCTGCGCCGCCGCCCTGGCCGCGCATCTGGCCTCATGTCTGGAGATGGTGGCCGCAGTGTCGGCCGCGCGCGAGTACATGCTGCTCGAGCAGGCGATGGCGCCCGGGCAGACCGCTCGCGGCGACCGCGCGCTCGAGCAGATGCAGCTCGTGCGATCGCTGGCCGGAGCCTTCATCGGGGTGCGGTCGCTGCCCGAGGTGGGGCGGATCGTCGTCGGGCAGCTGCACACGCTGATCGACTACCACTCCTGCCGCTTCTACGTCGTCTCGCAAGACGGAGACCTGCTGCTGCCGGCAGCGCTGATGGGCGTGGGCGAGGTCTACGCCGGCGAGGACGTCGAGGATCTGGTGGTAGCGGTCGGCGAGGGCATCACCGGCCGCGTGTTCGAGACCCGGAAGCCGCTGCGGATCGACGACGCGTCGGCTGTGCCCTTCAGCGTCGAGATCCCGGGCACCGAACCGATCGACGAGTCGATGCTGGTGGCGCCGATGGTGTCCGAGCATGGATCCGTGGGCGTGATCGTGCTCAGCAAGGAGGGTCTGGCCCGGTTCGACGACGACGACCTGCGCCTGCTCGAGGTGATCGCGGCGCACGCCGCCATCGCCTGCGAGAACGTGCGCCTGATCGCCGAACAGCAGGAGGCGGCCGACATCTCGGAGGCGCTGCTCGAGCTGGGCGCGGCACTGTCGCTGCAGGAGAACGTCGAGGGCATCGCGTCCATGCTGGCGATCGCGATCGACCGGCTCGTCGAGTGCGCCGGCATCTCGATCTGGGAGCGCGACGGAGACATGCTGGTGCCCGCAACCACGGTCGGTTACACGCCCCGCGAGGCGCACCGGCTGATGCGCACCAGGCTGCGCGTCACCGACCAGCCGCTGGCGGCGGCGCTCTCGGGCCGCGGCATCGCGTCGCTCGATCTCGACCAGACCCCGGCACTGACGGGATGCCTGGACGCCGCCCCGGCCGGCACCACGTATGCGGTGATCGCGATCGGCGAGCGGTCGCGCAACCGCGGCGCCGTGATCGTGCAGCGGGGGCCGCGCCGCGGGCCGATCTCTCCGCGCGACCAGCGGATGCTGCTCGGCATCGCCGACCAGGCGCTGCTGGCTATCACCAACCGCGCCCTCTACGACGAGCTCGACACCTCGTTCCTGGCCACCATGCAGGCCCTCGGCAACGCGCTGGACGCGAAGGATGCCTACACCAACGACCACGCCCAGGCCCTGGTCGGCCTCTGCACGGCGGTCGCCGACCGGCTCGGGGTGGCCGGCTCCGAGCTGCGCGACATCAGCGTGGCCGCCGCCCTGCACGACATCGGCAAGATCGGGATCCCGGCCGAGATCCTCAACAAGCCGGGCCCGCTGACGGCGTCGGAATGGGCCGTGATGAAGACGCACCCGCAGCTGGGCGCGCAGATCCTGGAGCCCGTGCGGGCGCTGGCCGGCGCGGCGGAGCTGGTGATCAGCTGCCACGAGCACTGGGACGGCAGCGGCTACCCCAACGGCCTGGCCGGGCCCGAGATTCCGCTGGGGGCGCGCGTGATCCTGGCCTGCGACGCGTACGACGCGATCACCACCGATCGCGTGTACCGCACGGCGCGGCCCTCGCAGGAGGCGATGCAGGAGCTACGCCGCTGCTCGGGCAGGGACTTCGACCCGCAGGTGGTGGACGTGCTGGCGGCCGTGATCGCCGCTACCGGCTAGCCGCGACACCCCATCCGCGCGATCGGCTATCGTGTTCCCGTGGTCGGCAATGGCGCCGGCCGCGAAGGGCGATGACGCCTCCAGGTGACTCCGTCGGGAGCCACCTGGGGGCGTTTTTTTGTGCCCGGAAACCGAGCGAAGGGAGCACGATGGAGACGATCGACACCAGCACGGCCGGGCTCGCCGAGGCGCGCCAGCGGGTGCTGCGCGAGGTGGGCGAGGCGGAGATCAAGTTCGTGCGGCTGTGGTTCACCGATCTGGTCGGGCGGCTCAAGAGCTTCGCGATCACGCGGGACGAGCTGGCATCCGCACTCGACCACGGGATGGGCTTCGACGGGTCGTCGGTGACCGGCTTCAACGCGATCGAGGAGTCCGACATGATCGCCATGCCGGATCCCGCCACCTTCCGGATGATGCCGCCCGAGTCGGGCGAGCACGCCTCGGCGCGGATGTTCTGCGACATCCGCACGCCCGACGGTGAGCCGTACGAGGCCGACTCCCGGCAGGTGCTGCGAAGCGCGCTCGACCGCATGGCCGGGCTCGGCTTCGACAGCTTCAAGATCGGTCCCGAGCTCGAGTTCTTCCTGTTCCGGATGGACGAGCAGGGCCGCCCCCACACGCTGGACGCGGGCGGCTACTTCGAGGACACGACCATGGACGCCGCGGTCAACCTGCGCAAGGAGATCGTGCTCGCGCTGGAGGAGATGGGCATTCCGGTCGAGTATCTGCACCACGAGGTCGGCCCCAGCCAGCACGAGATCGACATCCGCTATGCGGACGCGCTGCAGATGGCCGACCACTGCATGACCTACCGCTCGCTGGTGAAGGAGGTGGCGCAGCGCCACGGGCTGCACGCCACGTTCATGCCGAAGCCGCTGTTCGGCGAGAACGGCTCCGGCATGCACACGCACCAGTCGCTGTTCATCGGGGACTCGAACGCCTTCTTCGATGCCGATGACCCCTGGTACCTGTCCGATGTGGCCAAGAGCTTCATCGCCGGCCAGCTGCGGCACGCCCGGGAGATCTCGCTGCTGTTCGCGCAGTGGGTCAACAGCTACAAGCGGCTGGTACCCGGCTATGAGGCGCCGGTGTACGTGGCCTGGTCGCGGCGCAATCGCTCCGCGCTGATCAGGGTGCCGCTGTACCACCCCGGCAAGGAGAAGGCGACCCGCGCCGAGATCCGCTGCCCCGATCCCGCCTGCAACCCGTACCTGGCGTTCGCCGGCCTGCTGCACGCCGGGCTGGAGGGGATCGAGCGCGGCTACGAGCTGCCGGATCCGATGGAGACGAACCTCTACGAGCTGACGGCGCCCGAGCGCCGTTCGCTGGGCATCGAGTCGCTGCCCGAGAGCCTGGGCGAGGCGATCGCGGCCGCCGAGGAGTCCGAGGTGGTCGAGAAGGCGCTCGGCCCCGAGCTCCGCGACCGCCTGCTGGCGCTGAAGCGACGCGAGTGGGACGAGTACCGGGTGCAGCTCTCGGCCTGGGAGCTCGACCGCTACCTGCCGATGCTCTAGCCGATCGATCCGGCCGAGCCGGGTCCGGCGCCCGCATCCTGGGCGCCCGGCCCGGCCGCCGGCCGGAACCCGTGGCCGTCCCAGACCCGTGGCTGCACCTGCACGCCGGCGGCGTCGAGCGTGATCACGTTGTAGGCGTTGGGCTGTCCGCGGCGCCGGCGCGAGAAGGCGGTGCCGGCCTGCACCGACAGCGGCCCGTCGCCGCCACCGACCACGTCGGCGTAGCCCAGGTGCAGGTGGCCGGCCAGGAGCAGCTCCACGCCCGCCTCGCGGATGGCGGTCAGTGCCGCCTCGCGGCCGTGCACCACGATCGCCCGGGGCAGCGACGGCGGTGGCAGGAACGGGTGGTGGGTGATCAGCACCCGCCGGGCCGTGGCCGGTGCGCCGGCGAAGCTCGATCGGATCAGCTCCACCTGGGCCGGTGAGATGCTGCCCTCCTTCCAGCGCGCCGGCCTGGTCGTGTTCAGCCCCAGCACCGCCAGCTCGTCGTCCACGACGAATGGGTTCAGCTCGTCGGTCACCATCGACCGGTAGCGGCCCATCGGTGACAGCGCCCGCCGGGTGACGTCGTAGAGCGGGATGTCGTGGTTGCCGGGCACGACCAGCAGCGGGCCCAGCCGGTCGAGGTAGGCGCGGGCGGCGGCGAACTGGCGGCGCCGGGCGCGCTGCGTGAGGTCGCCGCTGACCACGGTCAGGCGCGGACGCAGCTCCGCGACCTCTTCCAGCAGCCGCGCCGCCATCGTCCAGTCCTCGGTGCCGAAGTGCAGGTCGGACAGGTGCGCGAGGGTGATCGCGGGCGGCTCGTGCGAGCTCATCGGTCGATCTGGTCGACCAGGCACTCCGAGGGGAGCTTGTCGTCGCGGAAGCGCAGCAGCTTCGCGCCGTGGCGGATGCGCCCGCCGCTGGTGTGCTCGATCTGCACCTCGCAGACCAGCTCCGGCCGCAGGCTGTGCCAGGCGGTCTCGCGTTCGCCGGTCCAGCGGTTGGGCCCGGGCTCGCCGTGCTCGCCGGTCTCGAGCGGCCTGACCACGTCGAGCAGCTCACGCGCGCGCTTGGCGGTGAAGCCGGACGTGTGCCCGACGTGCCGCAGTTCGCCGTCCTTGTCATAGAGGGCCAGGATCAGGGAGGCGACGGCGCCGCCGGCCTTGCGTTCGCGCCAGCCGATCGCGACGGCGTCGATCGTGCGCTGCCGGCGCACCTTCACCATGCCCACGCGCTCACCCGGGCGGTAGGGAGCGTCGTCCACCTTGGCGACGACGCCCTCGCGCTCCTGTAGCCAGCGCTCGGCGCGCTTCCGGTCGGCGGTCTGGTCGATCAGGATCACCGGATCGGCCACCACCTGCTCCAGCAGCCCCCGTCGTGCGGCCAGCTCCTGGTCGAGGGTGACGGTGTCGTCGTGCGCGAGCAGGTCGAACGCGACGAACCGCGCCGGCGTCTGCTCGGCCAGCATCTGCACGCGCGAGGCGGCCGGATGGATGCGGTTCTGGAGTGCCTCGAAGTCCTCGGCCTCGCCGTCCGGGATGATCAGCTCGCCGTCCAGCACGTAGCGGCCGGGCGGGAAGCGCAGCTCCGGGAAGTAGCGGTCCATGGGCCGGCCGTTCCGCGACTGCAGCATGTGGGAGTCGCCGTCGACGAAGACGATCGTCCGGAATCCGTCCAGCTTGGGCTCGTAGCACCAGCCCTCGCCCTCGGGCAGCTCGTCCTGAGGCTTCGCGAGCTGGGGTTTGATCGGTGGCTTCAGCGGAAGGGTCATGACGGCACTCTCGCATATCAGGGAACCCGCGCATCTACACTCACCTATGGCCGCCACCGACCGTACGGCTCGCCACCTTGAGCTGCTCACCGACACGATCGCCGCGGTCAACTCCTCGCTCGACCTCGACGTCGTGTTCGAGCGGATCGCGGCCAAGGTCACCTCCGCGCTCGAGGCGGACGCCTGCTTCGTCTACCTGTACGACGAGACCGACGACGTGCTGGAGCTGCGCGCCACGCACGACGGGCGCTTCGGCGATCCCAGCCACCGCCCCCGCATGCACCTGGGCGAGGGCATCACCGGGACGTCGGCGGCGGAGGGCCGTCCGGTCATGATCGCCGAGGCGGCGCACCTCGACGCGCGCTTCGTCGGCTTCCCGAACCTGCCCGAGGACGAGTACGAGTCGATCCTGGCCGTGCCGGTGCACGCGCGCGACCGGCTGGAGGGCGCGCTGAACGTGCGCACGCGGCTGCCGCGTGCCTTCGGCGAGGACGAGGTGGCGCTGCTGACCGCGATCGCAGGGCAGGTAGGGCAGGCCATCGAGAACGCGAAGCTGTACGAGCAGACGCGGGCGCGGGTGTCGGAGCTGGAGTCGCTGGCAGTCCAGGAGATCCACCACCGTGTCAAGAACAACCTGCAGACGGTCGCGTCGCTGCTGCGCCTGCAGGCGCGCGCGATCGACGACCCGGCCGCCGAGCGGGCGCTCGAGGAGAGCGTGCACCGGATCCTGTCGATCGCGGCTGTGCACGACCTGCTGACCACCTCGCACCACGACGACGTCGACTGCGCTGGGCTGATCGGGCGGTTGGAGGCGATGCTGGGGCAGGGCCTGAGCGGGCGCGAGGTGGTCAGCACGCTGCAGCCGGTGGTGCTCCCCGGCCAGCGTGCCACGGCCGTCGCGCTGGTGTTCTGCGAGCTGTTCCAGAACGCGCTCGAGCACGGCCGCGGCCGCATCTCGGTGGAGCTGGTGCGCGACGGCGGCAGCATCGTGATGAGCGTTGGCGACGAGGGCCAGGGGCCGCCGCCCGGCCCGCGCCAGGGGCTCGGCCTGACGATCGCGGCGGCGCTGGTGCGCGAGGAGCTGCGCGGGCGGATCGACCTGCGAGGGAAGGCGGTGGTGCGATTTCCGGCCGCGTCCTGATCGCGGAGGACGAGACCATCATCCGCCTGGACGTGCGGGCGATGCTGGAGCGGGCCGGGTTCGAGGTGGTGGCCGAGGCCCGCGACGGGCGCGAGGCGGTCGCGCTGGCAGCGGAGCACCGGCCCGACCTGGCGGTGATGGACGTCAAGATGCCCGAGCTGGACGGCATCGAGGCGGCCCGCCAGATGCTCGAGCAGCGGCAGATCCCGATCGTGATGCTGACCGCGTTCTCGGAGGCGGCGCTGGTCGGCCGTGCCGTCGACGCCGGCGTGTTCGGCTACCTGGTCAAGCCGTTCCGCGAGAGCGACCTGCTGCCGGCGATCGAGGCGGCGCGGGCCCGGCACGCGGAGCTGCAGGCGCTGCGCGACGAGGCGGGATCGCTGCGCGACGCGCTGGAGGCGCGCAAGCTGATCGAGCGCGCGAAGGGCCTGCTGATGGAGAAGGAAGGGCTCAGCGAGGGGGAGGCGTTCGCCCGCCTGCGCGGCGCCAGCCAGCAGACGGGGAGGCCGCTGCGCGAGGTTGCGGAGGCGATTCTGGCGACCTTTGGATCAGGCTAGGAATCGGCGGAGCGGAGCTTCGCGGACTCCACCGCTAGACCGATTACGCTACAGTGGCGCTGGCCACCAGCCGATGAACCCCACACCCGAGCTCCCGATCCAGGAAGGGTGATGTCGTGACCGTTGGAATCTTCAGCGTCCTGTTCATCGTGGCCGCTGCGGTCATCGCCGTCTGGATCGTCGTGCGGTACCCGGGTCTGGCGCCCACGGAGTTCCGGCGTGCCTTGATCCATTTCGGCGTGTCCATGGTCGGCATGTACCTGATCTCGCCGATCCTGCAGCATGACCTGGCCTCCCTGCCTCAGCCGTTGCAGCTGTACCTGTCGGTGTTCGGGGTGCTGCTCCCGGCCCTGATCTACCGGTTCGTTGCGACCATCTGGCTGCTGCGCGTGGTTTCGGGCTCGCTGCGCTCCGCGATGCGCTGATCAGTGGTGGATCCCGTGAAACGCCTTGACGAACTCGATCATGGCCGGGGCGAGCAGCACCACAAACATGGCGGGGAAGATCAGGAAGATCAGCGGAAACAGCATCTTCACCGGCGCCTTCTGAGCCCGCTCCTCGGCGTAGGCCTTCTGCTGCATGCGCACCTCGTGCGACAGGTTGCGCATGATCTGGCCGATCGACACGCCCAGCGTCTCGCCCTGTAGCACCGACCGCACGAACGACCGCACGCCGATCGTGTCGCAGCGGATCAGCATGTTGCGCAGTGCCTGCTCGGTCGAGAGGCCGAGGCTCTGCTCCTGCAGCGTCAGACGCAGCTCGTCTCCGAGCGGTCCGTCGAGGCGTTCGGTCGCGACCTTGAGCGATCCGTTGAAGCTGAGGCCGGCCTCCACCGTCACCACCAGCAGGTCCATCAGATCGGGCATCTCCCGCTCGATCTGACGCAGGCGGTCATCCGCTCGGCGCCGCACCACCGCCATCGGAGCCACCCAGCCCATCGCGGCGGCCAGCACACTGCCGCCGATCACCAGCGCCAGCGGCATGCCGCTGGTGGTCGACACCCAGAGCCACAGCGCCGCGGCCCCGATCGTCGCGAGCAACCGGTAGCCCATGAACTTGACCACCGAGGTCTCATACATCGCGGCCGCCATCAGCCGGGACTTGATCTTCGACTGGTCGCCGCTGTCGCCCAGGGCTGCGCCGAGCCTGTCCGCCATGGCGCTCGTGATCGCGCTCAGCGGTCGGCGCCTCGGCTCGTGCGCCGTGGGCACGGGTGATACGTATCCGTAGTCGGCGATCTGTCCGACCGTCTGGCTGGTTCGAAGGCGGCCGACCGAGAGCCCCCGGGCGACCAGTGTGATGGCCGTGCCGCAGGCGAGGAGGCCGAGGATCAGGATGAGAATGGTCACGTCGGCTCCTTAGATCTCGATGTTCACGATCTTGCTGATGACGAACGAGCCCAACACGGTCATGCCGGCTGACATCACCATCAGCACCTGGCCGAGCGTGGTGTGGAGAAGCGGGCTCGTATAGCTCGGGTTGATCAGGTAGATGAGCAGGAACAGCACGATCGGAAGCGCGGTCACGACCCATCGGGAGACGCGGCCCTGCGCCGTCAGCGTGCGCACCAGCCGCCGCAGCTCGAACCGTCCTCGCACGTTTGTCGCCACCTGATCGAGGATCTCCGCGGTGTTGCCGCCGGTCTCCTGCTGCACGATCGTGACGAGCGCGATCTGCATCACCTCGCGGCTTCGCATCCGCCTGCTGATCTCTGCCAGCGACTCGTCGACAGGCACGCCCACGCGCTCCTCGCCGACCAGGCGACGGAACTCCGAGCGCGACGGCTCGGCGGCGTCTTCGGTCATGATCGCGAGGGCGCCCACCAGGCTGTGGCCCGCGCGGAGCGCCGACGCGAGCACCTGCAGGTTGTCAGGCAGCTGCGTCGCGAAGGCGAACCGCTGACGTTCCGCACGCACCGAGATCAGGATGCGCCCGATTACCGGCACGAGCGGCGCGAAGATGATCATCACCCACGAGTTCGCTATGGCAGCCATCGCAACCCCAAGCAGGAGAGCACCCGTGATCCCGACCACCACCGCCTGCGCCGGGCTGACCCCGATCTTGGCGAGCTCAACGTCTTCGCTGAAGCGATCCCACCAGCGGGTGCCGCCGAGCACTCGCTCGGTCTGCTCATAGAGGGCTTCTGTGATGGCCGGCGCCGACGCGTCAGGTGCGTTCTCGGGAACGAACGGCTGCACGCGCCGCCGCAGTGCGCGGCTGCGCGGCTGCGCGATCGTAATCACCGCGAATGCGACCAGCAGGCCGCCGACCACAGCCACCAGTAGAGCGCTCAGCCAGGAGCCGAGCAGCCGTGACCAGGCGCTGCGATGGTATGGGGGTGTCGACACGCGGGTCAGCGACGGAGCCGTATACGACGTGGAATACGCACCCGGCACGCCCTCGATCGTGACGTTCACGGCGACGGCCGCGTTGGCTGCGGCGAGTGACTGGTAGCTGACCAGGTACTGGTTCGCGAGCTGTGCACCCAGCTGGTCGTAGATGCGGGACAGCTGCGAGACCGAGCTCGCCGCGGTGAAGGCTCCACCGGACCCGCTCGCCAGGCTTCGCAGCGTTCCGGGGTGAAACTGCTTCGATTCCAGCCCGACCGCGAAAATGCGCGCATGCTCCTGCCGCGCCGCGGCGGCCACGGACCCCAGCGTGGCGGCGCTGCCCGTGTCGGCGCCGTCGGACAGCACGACCATCGAGGCCGACGTGATGTGCGCCGCTGCGATCTCCTGCTCGGCCGTCTGGACGGCGTCGATTATGTGCGTTCCGGTGCCAAGGGCCGGAGTCGCGGCAAGCGCGGCGTCGATCTTCGCCTGATCTGTCGTGAACGGGAGCACCACCGTCGCGTGATCGTTGAACACGATCACCGAGAGCGGCTGCTTCGGGTCGCGGTGTGTGGCAAAGGTGCGCGCCGCCTCCATCGCGGCCGCGATCGGCGTGCCGTGCATACTCCTGCTGGCATCGATGATGAGGACGACGCCGAGCTCGGACGTGTCGGTCAGCGGCGTGACCGTCAGGCCGGCCACCGGGCCGCCGTTCTCGGTCACGTGCACCGTACCGGTGCCGGCAGCGTTGCCGGGCGGCAGGGTGAGCAGATAGGTGCGGGTGGGGAACTGATCGCCCGATCGCGGCGTCAGCGTGAACCCGCCGGCCGCAAGGGCCGGGGTCGCCGAGGCTGCCAGAAAAACCAGGAACGCGAGACCGGTCAGCAGTCGCCACCTCATCGCGAGGCCTTTGCGACGTGGCCTGCCGGGGCGAGATGGCCGCCGGGAATCTGGAACATCTCGATCGGCAGATCGACGCCGTGCTTCTGGAACTTGGAGAGGAAGCTCGGCCGAAGCCCGGTCGGCCGCAGGCCGCCGACCACCTGGCGCTCCGCCGTCACGTGGTCGATCTGGAACTGGAAGATATCTTGCAGGGTCACGACGTCTGACTCCATCCGCTGCACCTCGGTGATCTGCATCACGCGGCGCGAACCGTCCTCCAGCCGCTCCAGGTGCACGATCAGATCCAGCGCGCTCGCCACCTGCGCTCGGATGGCCTTCAGTGGCAGGTCGTAGCCGGCCATCAGCACCATCGTCTCGACGCGCGCGAGCGCGTCGCGGGTGCTGTTGGAGTGGACGGTCGAGAGCGAGCCGTCGTGGCCGGTGTTCATCGCCTGGAGCATGTCCAGCGCCTCGGCCCCGCGAACCTCGCCGACGATGATCCGGTCGGGCCGCATGCGCAACGAGTTGCGCACCAGCTCGCGGATGGGGACCTCGCCCTCACCCTCGATGTTGCTCGGACGCGACTCGAGCCGCAGCACATGACGCTGGTTCAGCTTTAGCTCGGCGGCGTCCTCGATTGTGATGATGCGCTGGTCGTCGGGCACCGCCGTGGACAGGGCATTCAAGAGCGTGGTCTTGCCGGAGCCGGTACCCCCCGAGATCAGGATGTTCAGCTCGGCGCGGATGCAGCGGCTGAGGAAGTCCACCGTTGTCTCGGACAGCGTCCCGATCCGGATCATGTCGTCCAGGTTCAGGCGGGTTTCGCCGAACTTGCGGATCGTCACCAGCGGCCCGCTCAGCGAAAGCGGCGGGATGATCGCATTCACGCGGCTTCCGTCGGGCAGGCGGGCGTCCACCATCGGCGAGGACTCGTCGATGCGGCGACCGATCTGGGCCACGATCTTGTTGATGATGCGCCGCAGGTGCGACGAATCGGTGAAGTGGGTCGGCACCTGATAGAGGCGGCCGCTCCGCTCCACCCAGACGTCATGGGGGCCGTTGACCATGATCTCCGTGACGGTGTCGTCCAGGAGCAATCGCTCCAGCGGCCCGTGGCCGAGGATGTCGTCGGTTACCGCCTCGGCGATGGTCACCCGGTCGGTGTGCGACAGGCCGGCCTCCTTGGACAGATGGGCGCCGATGGCGGCCTTGACTCGCTCACGAAGCGTCTCCTCGTCGATGTCGTCCGAGTAGAGCTGGGGGCCGAGCTCGCCGATGACCGCCATGTGGATGCGGTTCTTGACGTCGGCGAACGGATCGGCGGTGGCCGGTGCGTCGCTCAGGGAGCTGGTGGCGTTGAGTCGTTGCTGGAGATCCATCATGCCTTCCTTGCAAGCAGGCGGCGACGTCCCTGGGACTCGGGGACCGCGACCGCGGGGAGGTAACGCGTCATCAGGGCGGCGAAGGCCTTCGCCGCGTCGGACTTGGGATGCGACAGGGCCACCGGGAGGCCCTCGTTCACGGACCGTGGGATGTCCCGGTCGCTGGGTACCAGCACGTCGGGCACGCGGCCCGCGACCTGGGCGACGTCGTCAGCGCTGATTCCGACCTTGGTCTGGGCCCGGTTCAGCACGAGCGACACGTTTGCCTCGGGATAGCCCATCAGCGTCAACGTCTCCAGACCCAGCCGCGTGTTCTTGAGCGAGAGCGTGTCAAGCGTGCCGACCATGCACACGTCGGTCGAGACGTCGATCGTTGCGATCACCTCCGGCGTGAATCCGGGTGGGGTGTCGACGATCACGTAGTCGAACTCATCGCGGAGGATCGGATACAGCTCGAGCAGCAGCTCGACCGTGACCGACGAGGCTTGATCGGGCCGCGAGGGGGCGATCAGCACGCGCAGCCCCGACTGGTGGTGGGCGAGGTAGTCGTCCACCTTCTCGGCGTCGAGCGTGCCGCCGGCCACGGACAGGTCGTAGATCGTCCGCTCAGGGCGCAGCCCCAGAGCCAGCCCCACGTCGCCGAACTGCAGGTCGACGTCGACGATCACGGTGCGATGGCCCTGTGAGGCGAGCAGCACACCCAGGTTGCAGCTGGTGAGCGTCTTGCCGGTGCCGCCCTTCGGCCCCAGCACGACGATCGTCCGCGCGGGATCTCGATCGGGACGCTGGCGGCGAGCGATCGCCTTCTCGATCAGGAACCGCACGTTCTCCGCCGACTGGGGCAGCTCGACGATGTCGTCCGCGCCTGCGTCGAACACGCGCCGCACGAAGCCGTTCGGCGCGCCGCTGCAGAGGACGACCACAGGGCGGTCAGGCCGCTTGCGCCGGGCGTCGGCGATCATCTCGATCACGGACTCGCTGGCGTGGTCGCAGGCGACGACGATCATGTCGGCCCTGGTGCGCTGGAGCGCATCGTCCACGTCCGAGAATCCGTCGATCATCGCGACCACCTCGACGCCGTCCGTCGGCAGCGCCGAGACCACCTCGTCTCGCGGCACCGCCGGATCGAGCACGACCAGCGCCCTGACCGCCGTTGCCATCTATCGGCCCCCGAACGAGCGGAAGACCTTCACCGGCGGGATGCCGAGCAGCATGGTCTCGAGCGTCACCAGGCTGGGCCTCGAGGACACGTTTCCGGCCTGCGGCGTACCTGCCAGGAACACGGTGCCGTTGTTGATCGCAAAGGCGATGTTCCAGGCCTGCTGATCGGACACCTGCACGACGATGTTGCCGGTGTTGCTGCTGGTGCCGGTGTTGTTGCTGCTGGTGCTTGGGACCTCCAGCACCTTGATGTCCTGCGCGATCACCTTCTCGACCGGGCGCGCCTGGGCGTTGCCATTCAGCGGGGCTCCGTTCGGCCCGATCGGGATCACGTTGAACCCGGCCAGGATGTCGACGTGGTCACCCGCCTGCAGGAACGGCGTCAGGCCGGCTGCGCTGTCGAGCGGGATCGAGATCGCCCGCTGGTTGCCGGTGATCTTGGTGGTGACGGCATCGGTCGGGGCATCGCTGAAGTCCGACGTGGTCAGCTGCTGGTTCGGGTAGATGTCGTGGGAAGCGATCTTGCCGCTGATCGAGGCGGGGTCGGTGATTGCACCATCCTTGACCTGGTCCTTGGGTGTGGTCACCACCGAGTACCACTTCTGCGAGGCGATCACGTCCCCGCTCGAGCTCTGCGGGATCAGCTTGTTGGCGACCAGCACCGACACCGTGGCCGACTGGCTGTTTGCGTTCTGGCGCACTTGCGACACGTAGATCAGCAGCAGCGCGCCGGCCACGATCGCCGCCAGGGCGCCCAGTACCAACGTTCCGCTTCTCGATGAGGTGAATCGCTGCACGATTACCGCTCCTTCATGGTTCGATTGTCATTGCTACTGCGTCATCACGAGGATGCATGAGTCCACGGCATTGGGATCGCACGCTCCGCCGCCGGTGCCGTTGCTGGCGGTGTCGACGTACTGGATGAAGTGGCCGACGATGGTTGCCGCGTCGGGCGCCGGATCGTCGCCGTTTCCCTGGCAGGGGTTGTTGAACCCCTGTCCCTGCCCGGTCCAGCCGGTGATGTAGAAGGCCGCGAAGCGGGTCACCGGCACCGTCGTGTTCCCACTCCCGTCGAATGACCCGAACGGCGTCACGAAGATCTGTACGACCCGCGGGTCGCCGGACGGATAGTTGGGCCAGTGGTTGGGCGACGTGCACGAGCTGGGCTTGGGCGCTCCCAGGATGCGCTCGTTGAGGCCTTTGGGAATCTGGTTGGTCGCGCCGCCGGTCTGGGTTGCGACGCAGAACCACGGCTGCGCAGTGCCCCAGAGCGCGGACGGTGAGTTCGGGCAGGACTGCGAACCGTCGTTTCGGCCGTAGGTGGGCGCGCATCCCCCCGCCAGCTCACCCTCGAGGTTGGAGATGCCGGGGTCACAGTCCACGGACTGGTTCTGGCTGCCCGTCACCACCCGCAGCTGGACGGGCGGGTCGCTCGCCTTCGCAAGCTCGAGGACATCCTGGACACCGATCTGGACGACGATGCCGGTCTGGCTCGTGCCCTGCGCGAAGCTCTGGTTCGAGACGCCGGCGCCCTGCAGGATCTGCATGCTCTGGATTGGGCCCGAGCCGTTCGTCGCGTTGATCGCTCCGTACGTCCTCTGGGCCGTGCCGGCGAACGTGCCCTGACACGGGTTCTTGTTCTTGTTGTTCGTGCAGGCCTGGCCGCTGACGGTGCCCGAGCTTTCGAACCAGGTGATCGTCACCGCGTGCTGCCCGGTGCCCGGTGCGACGGTGATCGGCGCGCCGGTCGTCAGCCAGCGGCCGGCGCCGGCGTTGTAGGTCAGGTTGTAGGTAGTACCGCCGACCACCGCAGCCATCGACGCGTTGGCAGGCGCGAGCCCGCCTATGTCGACCTGAGCGCTGACGCCGATCGTGCACGAGGTGGAGGTGAAGTACGCGTTGGCGCAGGTGCCGGGAGTGAGGGCGACGTCGCGAAGTACCGGCGGGTTGGGCTGCGTGCCGTTTGGCGCCGTCGTCTGGGGGACATACCCGCGGACGAAGTTGATCCCGGTGTAGCACTGCACCAGCGCTGCGCCGCAGGTGACCGAGTTCGAGCCGCTGAGGGCGACGTTGACACCGATGTTCGAGGCGCCGACACCTACCGGCAGAGTGATCGGCTGGGTGGAGTTGTCCCACACGGCCGTGCCGTTGGCGGCGCCGTTCCGGGTGAGTGGTGCGGTCGCGAGCACGGCGTTGGTGGCCTCGTTGACGAAGGTGACCTGCCCGAGCTTGGGGTCACTGACGGGCAGCGCGATCGGCAGGAAGCCGCCGCCGGTCGTCTCCGTCTTGAGGCTGACGCGGGCGTGGGCGTTGATGGTGGGATTGCCGAGGCCGACGAGGTTTGCCACCTTGAGGAACCACGGTGCGTCAGTCTCTGTGGCCTTCACGTCCACGAAGCCGGTGCTGCAGGGCGTGCCCGCGCTGTTGTCAGATCCGCCCTGGTTGTAGTAGTTGGTCGAGTTGATCAGGACGTGCAGGTTCGCCGCGGGCGTGCTGCCGACCTGGGGGTTGTAGGTGCCGCCACCGGTTGCGGCCGGTCCGGCGTACTTGCGGGCCTCTGCGCTGATGTTGGTGTTGCTGCACGGCATGGCAGCGAACATTCCGCCGCCGGCCAGCGCGGCCGAGTCGACCTGCAGCTGCAGGTGACGCTTGTGCTCGTACCAGTTGCCGACGTCGATCACGAACGAGGCCAGCATCACGATCACCGGGAGCGTGACGGCGACCAGCACGAGCACGCCGCCGCTCTCGGAGCTGGCGTGCATGGATCTCACGACGAGCACCCGACCACGGAGCCGTTCCAGTTCTCGAGCCGCATGGTGTCGCTGGCTTGTACGGTGGTCTGGGTGGCCGAGAGACCGAGGAACGGCAGCCAGTTGTAGGTGAAGGTCGCCGTGGCCGTGATCGGCGTACCCACGGCCGTCGCCGAAGGCTGAACCACGCACACCTGGACGGCGTTCGGCACGGCGTTGGTGCCGCCGTTCTTCAGCTCGGGGCTGTCGGCCTGCGCCTTCACACAGCTCGCGATGCTCGAGCAGCCGGACGGCGTGTTGCCGACCGCGGCGTAGCGGGCCGCCTCGTTGGCCATGTGGGTCGCGTCGATCCAGTAGTTGATCGCGCGGCCGAAATCGAAAATGCCGAAGATCAGCAGCAGTAGCAGTGGCAGCACCAGCGCGAACTCGACCATCGCCTGGCCTCGTTCCCGCGCGTCTGACCTCAGGTGTCGGCGTCTTCGCAACGTCTAGACCCCGGCGAACCCGTTGGCTACCTGCTGGAAGACGGCCGAGACGTCGGCGCCGATGAACTGCAGGGTGGCGAAGCAGACGACTGCCACCATCACGATGATGAAGCTGTACTCCACCAGCGCCTGGCCGGCTTCGTCCTGACAGATATGTGATTGCTTGGGTTCCATGATGGTCTCCGTCACCGGTTGGTGGCTCGGCGGCGGTGGCAGGGTCCGCCACCGCCACCGAAGGGCCTTACAGAGCGGCGCCCAGCGAGTCTGCGATGCTCTGGAACACGGCCTTGACGTCCGTGCCGACGGTGGCCAGAATGCCGATCGCGACGACGGACACCAGGGCGAGGATGAGGCCATACTCGACCATGGCCTGGCCGTCCTCGCTGTCGCGGCGAGCCGCGATCTCCGCAATGAAGTCACGCATGACTTCCCTCCTTGGGGCGTTGCCCCGTTTGATGACGCCCACCAGCGGCGGGCCGTGCTTCGGATGTCCACCAGCTCGTCACCGCTCCGCCACCACTCGTAGGCCGGAGCCAGACACGAGCTTTGCCAGGCCGGCAACGCTCGCGTCTTCGAGGGGTCCTGATTCGACGGCCGCGAGGTCGTCGATCCAGGCCTGCCGCTGATCCGACAGGTACACCACCATCGGCTTACATGCGACGAAGCGGTGGGTGATCAGCGGGCGGACGATTGACTCGTCCAGATAGGTGACGTCGACCACGACCAGGTCGGGGTCGAAATCCTCCGCAGCGCTGTCGAACGCGACGCCCGGGAACGGCACGCTGCACACCTCGGCCACCTTCTTGAAGGCGGGCTCGAGAGCGCTCAGCATGAGCGGAGGAAACCCGACCAGCAGCACCCGCCCGGAGGACCGGCCAGGGCGAGCTCGTCGGATTCGGCGAACATCCATCGCCCGCAAGTGTCTGATCGGTTCGGGGCCGGCACCATCGCACGATGCGGCCATCTTGGTGGGTGAAAGTTCCTCACCCGCCGGCTGCGCTCGCGGGGGCGCCCCTCAGCCTTTGGCGGCGCGAAGCCGGTGGTACCTGGCTGCCGCGGCCGAACGGTTCGGCGTCTCGAGCTTGCTCAGGATCTTGGAGACGTGGGTGCGAACCGTCTCCTCCGCGATGCTCAGGTCGGTGGCAACCGATCTGTTCGTCTTGCCCTCGGCGATCAGCTCGAGCACCTGCCATTCGCGGCGCGTCAGCCGCCGGTCGGACGGCAGCACCTCGCCCAGGGGCGTGGCCAGCGAGATCGCTCGGTACTCGTCGACCAGTGCAGACGTCATGGCGCGGCAGACCAGCGCCTCGCCGCGTTCTGCGGCGCGGATCGCGTCGGCCCAGGCGCGGGTCGGTAAATCCTTGGTCAGGTATCCACGCGCGCCGAAGCGAAGCGCCCGCAGGAACACCTCCGGCTCGCCGCTGACCCCGGTCGCGATCGGGATCCCGCCGGCGGCCAGCACCGTTTCGATCACGTCGCCGGCCGCGCGGTCGCCGCCGCGCAGGTCGATGTCCACCAGCACGACCAGACCGGCAGCGGCGGCGGCCAGCGCCAACCCCTGCTTGCGGTCATACGCGGTGGCCACGACCTCAAGTCCGTGCTCGGTGAGCGTGGAGCTGAGGCCGGCCATCGCGATCTCATGGGAATCGCAGATACCTACCCGTGCCATTGTGGAGCCGCCCCTCTATATCACGCTCCCCCGGAAACAAGTACGCCAGGGTTGCGTTGACAAGGTACATGGCTGGGTGGTGCACGTCAACAGCGCCGTGCAAACGGTCTCGGCGCCGCTGGATCCGCGTCTTTCCGGGTGCGACCCGTCAGGCCGGCATGGCGGAGCGGAGCATCCGCAACGTCCACAGGACTGCGAGCAGCGTGAACACCAGCGCGCCGAACCCGAGCACCATGACGCTCACGATCGGTACCGTCAGGTGAAACACCGCCCCGATGTTCGCATCGATCAGCATCGATGCGGCGATGGCGACCCCCACCGTGCCCCAGCTGGTCGGCCTGCGATTGGCGAGCCGGACATCGACCCACGCAGCCAAAGCGGCCGCGCCACTCAGGTACGCGAGCACGAACAGCGGCTGCTCGCTCACGACCCCACCAGGTTCGTCGCCGTCATCCTCCAATGTTCCGATGCTTTCAGCGTGCCCGCAATACGCGGTTCGGCCGATGCGGAGGGTGAGGAAAACTCCCCCGGTCAGGCCGGGTGGGCTGACACCAGCGTCAGCGCCGGCCGCGCCACCAGCGCCAGCAGCGCCGCCACCGTGAACGTCTCCATCGGGCCCGAGCAGCCCGAGTCGAGGTCGTCGCTCCAGGCCCGGCCGCTCTCAGACGCGAACACCAGCACCGGCCCCCTTCGCGAGAAGCGGTCGATCATCAGCGGCCGCACGCGCGCCTCGTCCAGGTAGGTGACGTCGACCACCACCAGGCACGGCTGCAGCTCGGAGGCGGCCGCCTCGAAGGCGTCGCCGGGGAAGGCAACCGCCGCCACGTCCATGCGCAGGCTCAGCGGTCCCTCCAGCGCGCGCATCATCATCGGCGTCAGCCCCACCAGCAGCGCCAGGCGGGGTCGCGTCGATCGCAGACGTCGGCGTGGCGCGCTGCGGGCCATGATCGATTGTCCATCCCGTTCTGCAGATGGTCAACGTCGAGCCTCGTCAGCCCACCCGCCGCTCCCACTCGCGGTACAGGTGGGCCAGCTCCACCTGCAGCTGCTGGTGGCGGTGACCATCCTCGGCCACCGCGGTGTGATCCTGGTAGGCGTCGGGCTGCGAGAGCCGCGCCGAGACCGCTCCCAGCTCCTCCTCGAGCCGCTCGATCTGCGATTCCAGCGCCCGCGCCTCACGCAGCGAGCGGCCGCTGCGGGCGGGCTTCGGCGCGGCCGTCTTGGCCACGGCCGGCCGCTGCTGCTTCGGTTTCGGCGATGCCTGCCTGGGCGGATCCTTGGCGACGACCGGCTCGTGGTCGCGCGCGTACTCGCCGAACGCGCCGTCTCGCAGACGCAGGCGCCCGTCCTCGATCGCGATCGTGCGCGTCGCCAGCGCCTCGATCAGCGCGCGGTCGTGGGACACGAACAGGATCGTGCCCGGGAAGCTGTCGAGGGCGTCCTCGAGCGCCTCGCGGCTCTCGATGTCGAGGTGGTTCGTGGGCTCGTCCAGCACCAGCAGGTTGGCGCCCGAGACCACGATCCGGGCCAGCGCCAGCCGCCGCCGCTCGCCGCCGGAGAGCACGCTGACCGGCTTTTCGACCTGGTCGCCGGAGAACAGGAAGCGACCCAGCAGCATCCGCGCCTGTGGCCCTGTCAGCTTGGTGCCGTGCCCGACGGCGTCCACCAGCCGCGCCTGCTCCGGCAGCTCCAATGACTGCTGTGAGTAGTAGGCGAGGGACACGCCGTGGCCGAGCTTGGCGCGGCCATGCTCCGCCGGCCGGCGGCCCAGCAGCGTCTCCAAGAGCGTGGTCTTGCCGGCGCCGTTGCGCCCGATCAGCGCCACCCGCTGGCCGCGCTCGATGTGGAACGTGGCGTCGTGCACCAGCTCGCGGCCGGCCACGGACACCGACAGCCCCTCCGCCTCCATCACCACCCGCCCGCTGCGTGCCGGGGGCGGGAAGTCGAACCGGAGCGATCGCTGCTCGCGCGGGCGCTCGACCCGCTCGATCCGGGCCATCACCTTCAGCTTGCTCTGCGCCTGGCGCGACTTGGTGCCGTACCGAAAGCGGTCGACGAACCGTTGCAGGTGCGCCAACTCCTGCTGCTGGCGCTCGTACTGGTCGGCCTGCGCCGCCATCCGCTCGGCCCGCTCCAGCCGCCAGTGCGAGTAGCTGCCCTTGGTCATGCGCCCCCGGCCGCGGTCGAGCTCCAGCACGCTGGTGGCCACCGACTCCAGGAACCAGCGATCGTGCGAGACGAAGATCAGCGACGCGTCCAGCCCGTCCAGGTACTCCTCCAGCCACTCGATCGAGTCGACGTCCAGGTGGTTGGTGGGCTCGTCCAGCAGCAGCAGGTCGGGCTCCCCGGCCAGCGCCCGTGTCAGCGATGCCCGGGTCAGCTCGCCGCCGGAGAAGGTCTCCAGCTGCCGCTCGAGGTCCTGCGGTGAGAAGCCGAGGCCGCGCGCGATCCCCTCCAGGCGTGACCGCCAGGCGTAGCCGCCGGCCCGCTCGAACGCCGCCTGGGCGGCTCCGTAGTCGCGCAGCGTGGCCTCGTCCCCGTCGCCCTCGGCCATCCGCCGCTCGATCCGGCGCAGATCCGCCTCGAGCTCGGCCGCGGCGGCGGCGCCCTCGCCCACGTAGTCGCCCAGCGTGATGCCTCGTCGCAGCGGCGGCCGCTGGTCGTGCAGCGCCACGCGGGTGCCGCCGGTCAGCGACATGGTGCCGCCCTCCGGCTCCAGCTCGCCCGCGATGATCCGAAGCAGCGACGTCTTGCCGGCGCCGTTTCGCCCCACCAGCGCCACGCGGTCGCGCGGCCGCACGATCGCCGACACGTCGTTCAGCACCTCGTCGCCGCCGAAGGAGAGGCGGATCTGGGTCAGGTGGAGCGACATTCCAGCACCACCTTGCCGAACCGGTCGGGCTGCTCCAGCCGCGCGTGCGCTGCCGCCGCGTCGTCCAGCGGGTACACGCTGTCCACGACCGGGCGCCACCGGGCCTCCCGCACGTGCGCCAGCAGCTGGTCGAACTCGCGAGGGCTGCCCATGGTCGTGCCCAGCAGGTTCCACTGGCCGTAGAACAGCCGCGGGATCTCGAGCTCCGTCGACACGCCGCCGGTGCGCCCGAAGCTGACCAGGGTGCCGCCCCGGCGCAGGCAGTCGAGCGCGCCCGGCCACGCGGGCGCGCCGGCGCTGTCCACGACCAGGTCGACCTCGCCCACCTGCGCCGGCCAGCCTGGGTCGGTGTAGCGGACGCCGTGGGCGGCGCCCAGCTCGATCGAGCGCGCGATCTTCTGGTCGCTCGACGAGGTGACCGTCACCTCGGCGCCGAGGGCGCGGGCGATCTGCACCAGGAAGGTGGCGGCGCCACCCCCGGCGCCGGTCACCAGCACGCGCATGCCGGGCTGGACGCGTCCGCGCGTGACCAGCGCCCGCCAGGCGGTCAGCCCGGCCAGCGGCAGCGCCGCGGACTCGTGCCACGTCAGCTCATGCGGCCGTGGCCGCACGTCGGCGGCCGGAATCGCGATCCGCTCGGCGTAGGTGCCCTGGCGGGGGACGCCCAGGATCGCCCAGCCCTCGGCCGGCGCGTCCTCCGCGTCGCCCCAGCCGACGCTGGGGTTGATCACCACCTCGTCGCCCACCGCGATCCCGGTGACGTCGCTGCCCAGCGCCGACACGCGGCCCGCGCCGTCGGATCCCAGCACGGCGCCGTCGTCGCCGGGCGCGCTCCGCTGCCAGACGTCGCGGCGGTTGAGCGCCGCGGCTGCGAGGTCGACCACTACCTCGTCCGGGAGCGGCGTGGGGTCGGGGATCTCGGCCGGGACCAGCTGGTCGGGGCCGCCCTGGGTATGCAAGATGATGGCGCGCATCGCCTGCGTATGATGCCGCGTCATGGCCGGAACCGCGTTTCGCTATCTCTCGCAGGAGGATGTGGTGGCAGCCGGTGGGCTGGACATGGCGGCGATCGTGGGCGTGATCGAGCGCGCCTTCCGGGTCAAGGCCGAGGGGCAGGTGTTCATGCCTCCGAAGGTGATGATCACCTGGTCGGACGAGCCCGGCACCGAGGAGAAGCACGGCCGCATCATGGCCATGCCGGCCTACGTCGGCGGGGAGTTCGACGTGGCCGGGCTGAAGTGGATCCCAAGCGTGCCGGACAACCCGGCCCGGCGCGGGCTGCCGCGCGCCAATGCGCTGGTGCTCCTGTCCGACCGCGAGACCGGGCTGCCGCTGGCGGTGATGGACGGCACGGTCGTCTCGGCGATGCGCACGGGCGCGGTCACAGGCGTCGCCGTGCGGCACCTGGCTGCCGGCGACGAGCGGCGAGCCTGCCTGCTGGGCGCGGGCGTGCTCGCGCACACGCAGCTGGATGCGCTGCGGGTGGTGATGCCCGCGCTCGAGCGGGTGGACGTGTACGACCCCGACCGCGAGCGGGCGCAGCGCTTCTGCAGCCGCCGGGCCGACGTGACCGGCCTTGACATGCGGTCGGCGGACACGGCCGAGGCGGCGGTGCGCGGCGCCCAGGTGGTGGTGCCGGCGACGATGGCCATGCGGCCGACCTTCGACCCGGCCTGGCTGGACGAGGGCGTGACGGTGGTGCTGGTCTCGAGCCTGGACGGGCCGGTCTCCCTGCACGCGGCCACCGACCTGCTGGTGGTCGACGACTGGGTGCACGAGTCGACCCACGCCGGGCGCTACACGGAGCGGCTGGTGCGCGAGGGAGTGGTGCCGGCAGACGGCTCGCAAGCGGTGGAGCTGTCAGACGTGGTGGCCGGACGTCACCCGGGCCGCACCTCCTCGCAGCAGCGGATCGTCGTCTCCCCGGTGGGCCTGGCCATGGACGACATCACCACCGCCAAGCACGTGCTCGACAACGCCGTGCGGCTGGGGATCGGGACGGAGCTGCGGCTGCGGTCGGGCCCGCCGGTGTGGGAGTGAAGCCAGACCCGTACCCTCTAGCGGGGCAGTGGCTGCTCCGCGCCGTCTGACAGCTGCTGCGACTTGCCTGAGCGCTGGGCGTGCCACTCGGCGAGCTCATCGTCCGACAGCTCCGACGGTGGCAGCCGCCGCACGTACAGCGCGAAACGTGCCAGGAAGGCCAGCCCCAGCAGCGGGGCGATGATGTGCGGGAGGTGGGTGAGGATGAAGCTCACGACGCCACCACGCATGATGCCACGGGTCGGAGCTCACACGGCGATCGGTTGCCTTTGCCCTCGTCCCGCCACTTCCCTAGAATGCGCCCGCAGCGCCCCGCTCCCGGGGCGAGCGGCACAGGGAGAGTTGCTTGTCTGCCATCAAGGTTGGGATCGTCGCGATCATCGTGGGAGCGATCGGTACCGTTGCCATCCTCGTGACACCCTCCTGGTTCCCGGTGGCAGCGGCCGTGCAGGCCCACCGGCAGGACGATCTCTATCTGGCCCTGATGATCATGTCGTCGTTCATCATGGCGGTGGTCACGGTGTTCCTGGTCTACTCGGTGTGGCGCTGGCGCGCCAGTCCCGACGATATGCGCGACGGTCCGCCCATCCACGGCAACACCACGCTCGAGATCATCTGGACGGTCGTGCCCACCATCATCGTGATCGCGTTCGCGGTCGCCGGCGGGGTGGTGCTGGTCAAGAACGAGCAGACCACCAGCCAGGAGCTGGTGGTGAAAGTCACGGGTGAGCAATTCGAGTGGACGTTCAAGTACCCCAACGGCGTCGTCACGCACGAGCTGGTGCTCGAGAAGGGGCGCCCGACCGAGTTCGCCATCACCTCGCTCCTGCACGACGTGATCCACTCCTTCTACGTGCCCCAGTTCCGGGTCAAGGCCGACGCCGTCCCGGGCATCATGAACTACACCTACGCCACCCCGACCAGGGTCGGCAAGTACGTGCTGATCTGCACCGAGCTGTGCGGCGCCGGCCACTCGCTGATGCGGGCGCCGGTGCAGGTGATGGAGCCGGCCGACTTCACCCAGTGGCTGGCGACCCAGAAGAGCGAGCAGTCCAAGGGAGGTGCCTAGTCCGATGGCGGTAGCACACGCAGGTGACGTGGCGGGGCACGGCCACTCCCACGGCCCGGTGCGCTCCGAGCCGCGCAGCCCGTGGCTGCACGGCAGCTGGCTGCGGGCTATCTGGGTCTCGTTCCTGTTCGCGTTCATCGCCATCGGCGTCTCCGCCTTCATCCGCTACCTGCTGGGCTTCCCGCTGCACGGCGCCGAGATGCAGGAGGTGGCCGCCACCTTCGGCCTCACGTTCTGGGCGATCGGCTTCACGGTCGGCATCGGCTGCTTCGATTACTGGTGGGGTTACATCATCGGCAGCCCCAACTGGGTGCAGGAGGATCACTCCGCCCACGGCGCCTACAGCTGGCGGGACTACTTCAAGGTCAACACCGATCACAAGGTGATCGGCATCCAGTACCTGGTGCTGACCTTCATCTTCTTCATGATCGGCGGCGCGCTGGCCGAGGGCGTCCGCGCCGAGCTGGCCTCGCCCGGCACCCAGTACTTCTCGCCCGGCACGTACAACGGCCTGTTCTCGGCGCACGCGACGCTGATGATCTTCCTGTTCGTGATCCCGTCGTTCGCGGGCATCGCCAACTTCGTGGTGCCGCTGATGCTGGGCGCGCAGGACATGGCCTTCCCGCGGCTGAACGCGCTCTCGTTCTGGCTGCTCCTGCCCGGCGGCCTGATCTTCCTGGCCTCGTTCGCGGTGGGACCGTTCGCCGCCGGCTGGACGAACTACGCGCCGCTGTCCGTGCACGCCCCGATCGGCGACACCTTCTTCACCATCGGCGTGCAGTTCGCGGGCGCCTCGTCGATCGCCACGGCGGTCAACTTCCTGGTCACGATCGTGACCATGCGCGCGCCGGGCATGAGCTTCTGGCGGATGCCGCTGCTGGTCTGGGCCAACCTGGCGACCTCCTCGCTGGTGGTGCTGGGCACGCCGTTCATCGCCGGATCTCAGTTCATGGTGCTGTACGACCGGGTCATGCACACGCACTTCTTCGACCCCGCGGCCGGCGGCAACGTGATCCTCTACCAGCACATCTTCTGGTTCTACTCGCACCCGGCCGTCTACATCATGATGCTGCCCGGCTTCGGCATCATCAGCGAGATCATCTCGATCCACTCGCGCAAGCCGATCTTCGGCTACCGGCTGATCGCGTTTTCGACCGTCGCCATCGGCGTGCTCGGCTTCACCGTGTGGGCCCACCACATGTTCGTGAGCGGCATGGCGCCCTGGCTGCGGATCCCGATGATGGCCACCACGATGCTGATCGCGGTGCCCACCGGCATCAAGATCTTCTCCTGGGTGGCGACGCTGTGGGACGGCGTCATCCACCTGACCACGGCCATGCTGTTCGCGCTCGGCTTCATATTCACGTTCGTGATCGGCGGCCTGTCGGGCATCTTCCTGGCCGTGCTGCCGGTCGACATCAACGTGTCGGACACCTACTTCGTGGTCGCCCACATCCACTATGTGCTGTTCGGCGGATCGGTGTTCACGATCTATGCCGGGCTCTACCACTGGTTCCCGAAGATGACCGGGCGCATGTACGACGAGCGGCTCGGCCGGCTGCACTTCTGGCTCACGTTCGTGGCCTTCAACGCCACCTTCATGCCCATGCACTGGCTGGGCCTGCAGGGCATGCCCCGTCGCGTGGCGGACTATGACCCGCGCTTCGGCACGCTCAACTTCATCATCTCGATCTTCGCGTTCGTGCTCGGCGCATCGACGCTGGTGTTCCTCTACAACGTGATCCACAGCTGGGCACGCGGCCCGATCGCGCCCGCCAACCCGTGGCGGGCGCTGACGCTCGAGTGGCAGGTCAGCTCGCCGCCGCCGATCTTCAACTTCGACGAGCCGCCGCAGGTGGTGGGCGGGCCGTACGAGTACGGCGTGCCCGGCGCCCGCCACGCGATCGTGACCGTGCACGAGCCGGATCCGCAGTTCACCGGGGTGGCCCCTGCCACCGCGGTGGCAGGGTCGACGCCGCAGAGGGAGGCGCTCTTGACCGCGATGAAGCACATCCTGGTGGTCGCCAACCAGACGGTCGCCGGCGACGCGCTGATCGACGCCCTGCGCCAGCGGGCGGGCGCCGAGCCGGTGCGGGTCACGGTTATCTGCCCGCAGAACGATCCCGGCGGCGACTGGGTGACCGATGACCGGCAGGTGGCCCAGGCCACCCGCGAGCGGCTCGACCAGACGCTCGCGAGGCTGCACGAGGCCGGCGTGGAGGCGACGGGCGAGGTGGTCGACCGCGATCCCTACACGGCGGTCATGGACCAGGTCGAATCCAGCGATCCGCCGGCCGAGATCATCATCTCGACGCTGCCCCAGACCCGCTCCGGCTGGCTGCGGCGCGACCTGGTCGAGCGCGTCCGCCACGACGCCAAGATCCCGGTCGAGCACGTTGTGGTCGACGTCCACAGCAATCCGGCGGCCGGCGCGTGACGTCGATCGCCGCCGCCCGTGACATGCCCGCTCCGGAGGAGCGAGCGCACGTCTCGGCCTACCACAAGAGCCTGCTGCAGTCGCCCGTGTTCCTGGGCATGGTCATGTTCATCGGCTCCGAGATCATGCTGTTCGGGTCGTTCTTCACCGCGTACTTCTACATCCGCTTCAGCCACGGCGAGTACCCGTTCGGCGGCTTCGAGATCCCCAAGGCCACCACCGGCATCAATACCGCCATCCTGGTGTTCTCGTCGTTCACCATGCACTGGGCGCTGGTATCCGCGTCCCGCGGCCGGCGGCTGGGCCTGATTCTCGGCCTGGGCCTGACGCTGGTGTTGGGCCTCACCTTCCTGGGCCTGCAGATGCGGGAGTACCACGCGCTGGGCTTCGTTCCCTCGGACGGCGCCTTCCCGACCACGTTCTTCGCACTCACCGGCCTGCACGGGATGCACGTGTTCGTCGGTGCGACGCTGCTGGCGATCGCCTTCCTGCGCGCCTGTCGCGGGAAATATGATCCGGACAACCACCTCGGCCTGGAGGTGACCGGACTCTACTGGCACTTCGTCGACGTGGTCTGGATCTTCCTGTACACCGTCGTCTACCTGCTGTGAACCGCGCGGGCGTGAGGCCCGCTCCGCTCAAGTCGATGCCGCCGCCGGCCGATACCGCGGTCGATGGTTACGAACGACTCGTTGCTCTCGCGACTTTTGCCCGGCCTGCTGGTGGCGGCCGCGATCTTCGCCGCCTGGTGGCTGTTCATCCGCGCCGGCGATCACCCGTCGGTGCCGAATCAGGCGCCGGGCCTGCTGGATGCCCCCTCGAGCGTCGGCCCGATGCTGCTACAGGCCTCCCAGCTGGGCCCGACCTACGACCAGAGCGCCCAGGATACCCGCGCCACGACCTCGGTCGAGATCCGCAAGGGCCAGTCGCCCGCGGCCACGAAGATCATCGCGCACACCTGGAAGGCGGGCGCGCGCGCCGGCTGGTCACAGGTGCACGGCTCGATCACCGTCCTCAGCCGGGCCGAGCTGTTCACCGGCTCCGAGCTGAACGAGGTCTCGGCAGGCTTCGAACGCCAGATGGTCCACACGTATCACGGCAAGCCGGCCACCGCGCCCGGCCCGCTGCCCGGCCAGCACGGATGGCTGCTCCAGGGCACGACCGTGTCGCAGATCTACTCCACGCTCTACCCGCCCCGCCGCCAGGTCGCGGTCTACGGCTGGCAGCACGGCGACGTGCTGGCGATCGTCGTCGTGACCGGCCTGCCCCGCGACGGCGTGCTGCAGGCGGCGACCACTCTCGCAAACGCGCAGGACCAGAACATCGGGTTCGTCACCCACGGCTGACGGCTTCGCCGCCGCCTCCCGCCCGCGCGATCTCGATCACCAGCGCCGCCCACTGGCGGTTGCGCACGTCCACCCGCAGCGTCCGCCGGCCGTCAGTAGCCGGGAACGCCGACAGCAGCGCCCGCGCGCGCTCCGACAGCCCGGGCGGGTCACCGTCCAACTCGATCGTGGCGACCAGGTAGCCCTCGCGCCGCTCGATGGAGATGCCGGGGCGCCCCCGGCAGGCGTCCTCGACGTCGCGCAGAAAGGCCGGATCGTTACTCGTCGGGCAGGTTCCGGTACTCCTCGACCGCGTCGGACACCCACAGCCAGACGCCGATGGCGAGGATGATGGCGCCCATGGAGATGATCGTCATCCGCCACAGCCGTGAGTCCGGCACCAGTCCCACCAGCATCATGGCGGCGCCGAGCGATGCGATCAGCGGCTGCGCCGAGGGCAGGGGCAGGTGGTAGGGGTTGTCGTCGTGCTCAGACATTGACGACGACCAGCCCGATCACGATGGTACCGATGAACAGCAGCCCGACGGCGATGGCCAGCATCAGTCCCAGCCTGATGTTCGCGTTCGCGGTCTTCTTGTCCAGCATGGGGCGGCTTCTTTCTAGAAGTTGATGCGGTCGATGCCGATCGCGGCGAACATCAGCGCCAGATAGGCAAGTGAGTAGAGGAACAGCCCGCGCGCGTTCGCGCGGCTGGTGTCGCGCAGCAAGCGCACGGCCAGCAGCAGGAACCACCCGCCCAGCGCGGCCGCGCTGACCAGGTAGACCA
>Ga0075425_100000666_pt1 | contig 32630 bp, 32 predicted proteins | sample SoiMethybrSBSTD4_FD_75300 | JGI IMG/M metagenome (GOLD analysis project Ga0075425, IMG submission 75300) | Bulk soil microbial communities from a Populus tree surrounding site in Tennessee, USA - Soil MetaG P. TD hybrid SBSTD4 | ecosystem: Environmental > Terrestrial > Soil > Tree plantation... | reverse complement strand
TGGGGCGCCTACTCTGGTAGTCGATCATCCGTGATCTTGATCAAACCGATCGAACCAGACGGATCTTGCCACCTCGACGATGGGCGCGACTGCCGACCCGAGGACTGAAGGATGGACAGCAACCGTCGAGCCATCCGGGCCTGGGAGGTACAGGATGTCGGCAGTACGCCCATCGACCGAGAGCAGACAACGCCAGGGGCGCCCTGCCGGATTGGGCGAGGGAGACTCGACCACGGAGTCGCTCAGCTCGTAGCGAATCAACGGTTGCGCGTAATTGATCAGGTTGGTGAGCAGGACCTTGGCGCCTGGGCGTCCGGGTGGCACCGGATGGCCTGCGTCGTCGACGATCTCGATCACGACAACGTCCTCGGCGACCTCTAGCTCGGGGTGGTCTGGGCTGCTCGTGGCAATCGTTGGAGCCTCGGTCGCGGCGTACCCACTCGGTCGCCTCGATCCCCCACGCTTCCCGAACCCGCCGGCGTAAATCGGCGCTCAGCGGTTCGCTGCTGAAGTGTGACGCGCGCGGGGCGATCTTGAGGCGACCGTCGCGCTGCTCCTCAGCGAGCGTGCGCCAAACGCCGGCGGCACCGACCAACACCTCCGGCTGCTGAGTATTCAGCGCGCGAACCAGCTCAGAAATTGGCGTCGCCGCGGAAATCGCAGGCGCAGGCACGCCCGGCGGAACCAACACCTGCCTGGTCACGTGGACCGGACTCGGGCTCCCGAGCGCCGCAAACCGTGACCCCATTCCGATTCCCAGCCGAATCATGGGCCGTGCGCTGGCCGCGGCCATGCGGCGGCCTCATCGTGGGTGAATGCAATGATCGAGCGGCGGCCCGTGGTGCCCGATGTCGTCGCGACTCGGTACGCACCCAGGAACGACCGGGAGGGATCTGGGCCCGCGAGGTGGGCCCGAAGGTCGGCGAGGCGCAGCCGCGGGTCGGTGATGACGCGGTCAAACTCGGACATCAGCGTGGGTTTCGGCAAAGTGGGCAGCTCGGCAAGCGGCCGGTTGGCGGCATCGGGGCCCAGCACCTCGCGGTAGTAGGGCGCGTGCGTCACCGCGTGTGTGATCAATGCGCCTACGCGTTCCCGCTGGAACGCTAGGAGCTCCTCTCGGCTCCAGCGGTCCCGAGCCAGGAAATCCGCTTCGAGCATGATCACCGTGTTCTCCAGCAGACCGATTTCTGAGCGTTCAGTATGTCTGATTGAGTGACTCTCCATGGGTACGGTCACGATCACCGAGCACCCGCTCGCCCTCGAGGATCTGCTAGCGATTGTCGGTGGTGCGCGGGTGGAGCTAGCGGACAGCGTACGGACAGCGATCATGGCCAGTCGGGCGGTCGTCGATCATGCGCTCGCCAGCAACGACGCTGTGTACGGCCTGACCACGCAAGTCGGCCACGGGAAGGACACTCGGCTGAACGAGGAAGAGGTTCGGCGCGAGCAGATGTTCCTGGTTATGTCCCATAGCGGCGGTATCGGATCGCCGCTGCCAACTCCGCAGGTGCGCGCTGCGCTCGCAGTTCGGCTCAATGGGATTGCTCGAGGCGGATCGGGTGCATCTGCTGATGCCGCCGACGCGCTCGTCGCGATGCTGAATGCCGGGGTTCATCCGATCGTCCCGGAGATTGGATCCGTAGGGGCAGCTGATATTGGGCCGATGGCGGGGATGGCCCAGGTCGCAGTCGGGATGGGTCAGGCGGAGTATCGCGGCGAGGTCCTTTCCGGCGGCGAGGCGCTGCGCCGGGCTGGAATCGCCCCGCTGATCCTCAGCGGCAAGGACGGGCTAGCGCTGATCTCAGCCAACGGAGTGTCGATCGGTCACGCAGCACTCGTCATTGCCCGTGCCGAGCGGGCGGCCGACGCGGCAGACGTCGCTGCCGCTCTCTCGATGGAGGCGACTGCGGCCAACCCGTCGATTGTGCATCCCGCCGTGGCGCGCGCGAAACCGATAGCCGGACAAGCGGCGGCGGCTGATCACCTTAGGCAGCTGCTAGCAGGAAGCGCATTGCTTCAGCCGGGTGCGCCCCGATCAGTACAAGATGCCCTCTCGTTCCGGGTCGTACCCCAGGTGCACGGAGCGCTGCGCGAGTATGTCGCAGCCGCTCGCCACGCCGTAACGGTGGAGCTGAACGCTTCCGACGACAACCCTCTCGCCTCGGTACCGGACCAAGCCATGATCAGCAACGGAAACTTCCACCCTATGGTGCTGGCTATCGCCTGCGACGCGCTGCGGATTGCCCTCGCCCAGGTGGGGCAGCTCAGCGAGCGCCGGATGTCCCATCTTTGGGACGCGTTCATGCAGCAGGTAACCGCGTTGCCGACCACTGGGGCGCCCTTTACGCTGTACGGCCTGCAGCTGCGATATCCAGCGGCGGCGGTGTTCACCGAACTCAAACAGCTCGCTGCACCAGCCACGCTGGATACGCCGCCGCTGGACCTCGGCGTCGAAGATCATCACACTGGTGCGCCGTTGAGCGTACGCAAAACCGACGCGGCGTTGGGTCTGCTCGAGGACATCTTGGCGATCGAGCTGGTGCTCGCTCACGACTTGATCACAACGACGCCGACCAAATCTGCGCTCGGCTCCGGCACCAGCGCTGCCCTCCGTACGGTCGAGCAGGCGATCATGGTGGCTGATCCGAGGCCAGACGCGGTCCATCGGGCCTTGCGGGATCGTTTCCCTCCTCAAGCCGGAGGGTGAGTTCGTAACCAACGAGCGAAATGCGGCACGGTAAAGGCGAGAGTGCCGCGCTCAGCGGAATAGACCAAGCCCTTCTTCAACAGAGCATCCCGCGCGGGGGAAAGCGAGGACGGCTTGCGGCCGAGCACATCGGCGACATCCGTTGTAGAGACGGCAGCGTCCGGGGCGTTCTCGGTGGTGAGGCCCGCCATCGCACGCAGGTAGTCACGCTCGGCAGGCGTCGCGCGCTCGTACCGCGAGCCGAAGAATCCCACGGCTAGCTCTGCCTCCGCCTCAGGCGCGGCGACAGCAACATCTGCGGCCGTGATAGGCGATCCGGTCGCATGGTCCCAAGCTGCTTTCCCGTACGCCTGCACGAAATAGGGATAGCCGCCCGACGTGGCGCCCATAGCGGCGAGGGCCTCAGCTGACCAGGTGGCACCTTCGCGTTCGGCCGGCGCCAGCAGTGCCCGCTGCACGCCGGCCGAATCCAGGCGATCGATTCGGACGTAGCGGAACAACCGCTCCGAGTACGACTTGGACGCCGACAGCACGCTGGGCAGATGCGGCAGCCCGGCGCCAACCACCATGAGCGGCGCACCGGTCTGGGACAGCTCATGGCAGCTCGCGCAGAGCGCCGAGACGTCTTCGGGCGTCAGATCCTGCATCTCGTCGAGGAACACCGCTACGCCAACTCCGACATCGGCGGCCAATCCGGCGATATCGGTGAGCAGCTCCAGCAGGTCGATCTCCATATCCCCGGAGTCGGCCCGTCCGGTGGACGGCGAGCCGTCGATCGCGGGCGTCCAACGCTCGAGCAGCTTGCCGCCGCGCGGGTTGCTGCGCAGCCCGAACGCCTTGAGGGTGGCCAGCACCTCCCACACCCGATCCGGCGCTCGATGCCGTACCGACAGCTCCCTGACGGCCGTGTGTAGCGCTCCGGTCAGCGGCCGGCGGAGGCTCGTGTCAGGTCGAGCCTCCACCTTTCCGGTACCCCATCCCCGATCCAATGCCTTCGCCCGCAATGCGTTCAGCAGCACCGTCTTGCCGACCCCGCGCAGCCCGGTCAGTACCAGGCTGCGCTCCGGCCGCCCCCGCTCTACCCGCTCCAATGCCACGTCGAACGCGGCCAGCTCCGCATCGCGTCCGGCAAGCTCCGGTGGGCGCTGGCCTGCCCCAGGCGCGTATGGATTCCGCACCGGGTCCACGTCTCGGACCGTATCAGCCCGTATAGGGCAAACCTTAGATTTCGCTAGACGACACTCGACGTGTCGCGGGAGGCCGGAAACTGCCGGCGCTTCATCGGTTGCCGAGTACCGAGTTAGCCTCAGACGGACAATCCGAAGTGATGCGAGGTAGAACCGGATGGATGCGTTATGCACTCACCAATCGGGCAGCAGCCGCCGGGGGCTGAGCTGAGGCAGACCCAAGGCTGACCCATGGTCCGAGCTGGGGTCCGAGCTGGCCCTGGGTTGGACCCGGTAGCTATCGTCGATGGCACTGTCCCCTGTCATTTTGGAGTATTCATGAGCCTCATCAAGGGCATGATCAAGACCGCTGTCGTGATCAAGCTAGCTGAAGTCGCACAGCGCGAACTGTCCAAGCCAGAGAACCAGCGCAAGATCAAAGATGGCCTTCGCAAGGTTCAGGAGGCCGCTAAGTCGCGCCGATAAGGCCAGGCCGCTGAGACATCCGATGGCGGAACGGAGGTGACGCGCCACCCTTCGCTCCGTTACGGTTGTGACAGCTGAGACTAGTGGTACCAGTTGGGCGCGGGTAGACCGCGTTCGGGCCGATCACAGTCAAACGCTGTCGAAGGAGGCACATGGGCGCGGCGGGAGCGCGAACTGCAGCGGTGGTCGCCGCGGTTGCTCTCGCTGCGTTCGTGGCAAGCGGCTGTGAACCGGTTACGACGGCTGGACAAGTGCCAAGTGTTGGTCAGAAGGGCTCGAAAGTGACCAAGGACCGTAAGACCTCCGAGTTCAGATCACTGCTCGGGCAGGGCAAACAAGCCCGGGTGAACGCCGGCCCAGCGATCATGAAATCGGGTGCGTCGGGCGAACAGGTCCGTGATCTTCAAGCGCGATTGAAGCAGATCGGCTGGTTCGCGGGGCCGGTCACCGGCACGTACGGAAGCGTGACCACCAAGAGCGTGAAGGGCTTCCAGGCCAAGCGCAGGATTCCAGAAACCGGCGAAGTCGATCAGCGCACGCTGGACCGGCTGCGAGCGGCGACTCGGTCGCCCGGGAGCGCGGAACTCCATCCCAGCATTCAAAAGCAGTATGGACTCGATCGTCGTTGCATGACCGGCCATGTCATGTGCATCAGTAAGCGCACCCGGAAGCTCGTATGGGTCGTGAATGGTACGCCGACCCTCCGGATGGATGTGCGTTTCGGATCACTCGAAACGCCGACCCGGGACGGCGCATTCCTGGTCACCCGGAAGTCGCGGCACCAGGTCTCGTCGATCTATCACACACCGATGCCGTATTCCATGTTTTTCGCTGGCGGTCAGGCGGTGCACTACTCGGCCGACTTCGCCGCGCGGGGCTACCGCGGTGCCTCGTACGGCTGTGTGAACGTACGCGATAGGTCAGGCATCGAGTCGCTGTACGAACGGGTTCAGATCGGCGACAAGGTCATCGTGTATCGCTGATCCGAGGCGCGTTCGGCTCTCTGTACGACTTGGGCTGGCCTAACGTGCAGTCAGAACCAGCGGGCCGTCCGAGGTGATGGCAACTGTGTGCTCGGCGTGTGCCCCTCGTGAGCCATCCCGGCTGCGTAGCGTCCAGCCGTCGCCGTCTGTATAGATCTTGTCCGTCCCCGCCAGGAACCAAGGCTCAATCGCTATCACCAGCCCCGGCCGGAGCAGCAGGCCGCGGCCCCGCCGACCATTGTTGGGTACGTGAGGATCTCCGTGCATCGTACGGCCCACGCCGTGTCCCCCGAACTCGGTGTTGATCTTGTAGCCCGCCTGCGACCCGACGCGGGCGATGGCGAAGGAGATGTCCCCGATCTTGTTTCCAGGTAGCGCTGCCTCGATGCCGGCGGCGAGCGCGGCCTCCGCAGTAGCGATAAGCTGTTGATCTTGTTCGCGGGGCGATCCGACGATCACGCTGATAGCGGAGTCAGCCACCCAGCCATTAACCGATGCCGCAAAGTCCAGGCTCACCAGATCTCCGTCACGGAGCTCGTAATCGTGAGGTAGTCCGTGCAAGACGGCATCGTTGACCGAGGTACAGAGCACCTTGCCGAATGGGCTGGCCCCGAACGAGGGGTGGTAGTTGATATAGCACGATTCCGCGCCGCGATCCCGAATCATCTGGTGCGCCAGCTCGTCGAGTTCGAGCAGGTTCACCCCGACATCGGCACGTGCCCGAAGCGCCATCAACACGTCCGCGACAAACCGCCCAGCCGGCCTCATCTGGTCGATCTCGGCCGGAGTTCGATACTCGATCACTCTGAGATTCTGCCGTACGCCGCTCGCCGTCGCAGACTTGTCAGCGCCAGGTCAGCCAGTGATGGAGTCCTCGTACTCGCTGATCTCGGCGACTTTTGGTCCAGACGGGCTGGTCGGGTCGAAAACATAGTCGAGCCATTCCTTGGCCAGCCGTCGCGCCAGTTGCAGCCCGATCACGCGCTGGCCGAGGGTAAGAATCTGGCAGTTGTTGGACAGCACTGACCGCTCGACGCTGAAGGAGTCGTGGGCCACCGTAGCCCGGATGCCCGGCACCTTGTTGGCCGCAATTGCGACACCAATACCCGTGCCGCAGATCAAGATCGCGCGGTCGGCTTCGCCGGCCCGAATCTTCTCCCCTGCAGCGATGGCCACCGATGGGTACGAGGCGCTGTCAAGATCGCCCTCGTAGACGCCAAGATCGATGACCTCAACTCGATCATCGGCCCGCATATCGGCGAAGATGCGATCTTTGTAATCGAACCCCGCGCTGTCACTTCCAACCAACAGCCGAATGCGATCGCTCATGTGGGTTGTCCCTCCTTGTCCATGGACTCTGTTGCTGCGGGATCAGCTGCCCCCGCATCCCCAAGCACGTCGCCGATCGCGGTGACAATCATGCCGAGTGAGATGGCGCCCGGATCTGGTGAGCCAACGCTGCGCTCTGCCAGCGGCCGGGCTCGACCGATCTTGGGAACCAGCGATGCCGTGGCCTCAGCTGCGGTCCTGCACGCATCCGCGGCCGACCGCCACGCGTCGGAAATCGAGGCTCCGGAGTCGATCTGTCCGACCAGCGTATCGACGAATGGGAACAGGGCGTCCAACATGGTCTTGTCGCCGAGCTGAGCCTTGCTGAAACCTTGCAAGTTCGTTGCGGAGCTTTGGACCGCGTCGGCCAGGCGCTTCGAGGTCACCGGCTCGGTGTTACCGAGCCCCTTGCCGACTCCCTCGAGGAGCAGGCCCCACAAGATGCCGCTGGTGCCGCCCGCTTTGTCACCGAAGGCACGGCCCGCCGCCGCCAGCACTGTTTCGACCCCACCCCGGGTCCCGTTCGCAGCCTCAGCGGCCGCCTTCGAGCCGCGCGACATGCCGATTCCATGATCACCATCGCCGGCTATCGCGTCGATCTGACCGAGATAGTCCTTGTTTTCCTCGATCGTGGCGTAAATCGCATCGACTGCTTGACGCGCCACCTCGGCGGCCGCGATGGATTCCTCGCTTGCTTCCGCCGTCACCGTCTCGGCGACGTGCCCCCCGCCGGTGCGCCGGGTTGTGAATTTCTCACTGACGACGGCCGTGCCCCGCCGGAATGCCGCGGTCTCAGCAGGCGCAACCCAGTAGCCTTCGAGTTCCTCATCCAGCCAGGTGACCGAAAGTGAGCAGCCTGCCATATCGAGGCTGGTGACCAGCTCGCCAACCTCAGGGGCCACCTGCACCACTCCGGCTGCTTCGAGAAGTTCGTTGATGTGGCCGTACAGCACGTAAAGCTCTTCATACTTGGTAGCCCCAAGCCCATTGACGAGGACGGCCGCTCGGCCGCTCGCTCCTTCCGGACGCTCGGCAAGGACGGTCTCGACGAGTTTTTGGGCCAGGTCCTTGGCCGACATCCAGGGAGCCGACGTGATTCCGGGCTCGCCATGAATACCCAGCCCGAAGTCCATATGGCCCTCGTCGACGGTGAACAGCGGCTTCTCGGAACCGGGGAGCGTGCAACCGTGGAAAGCGACGCCGAATGAGTACGTCGCCGCATTGGCGGCACGCATCACGCGCTCGACCTCGTCGAGGTTCGCGCCGTCCTCCGCCGCGGCTGCGGCCATCTTGTAGACGGCAAAGGTGCCCGCAATGCCGCGCCGCTTCTCTTGCTCCTCCCGACTGGCCGAAGCGACGTCATCGGTCACCCATACGACGCGGGTATCGATGCCTTCATGGATCAGCCGCTCGGCGGCGACTCCGAAATTCAACCGGTCACCGGCATAGTTGCCGAATCCGAGCACGACTCCGGCGCCTCCGTCGGCAGCCTTGGCAATCCGGTAGACCTGCTCCGCAGACGGCGACGCGAACACGGCGCCGAGCACGGCTCCATCGGCGAAGCCGGTGCCCACCACACCGTTGTATGACGGATAGTGTCCGGAACCGCCGCCAATGACCAGGCTGACCTTGCCCTCCAGCGGGCCGCCCGCCCGGACGAACCCAGAAGCACCTTCGACGCGTTGCACGTACTGCGGGTACGCCGCGGCGAAGCCGTTGATCACGTCGTTGGCAAACTCGGCGGGGTCGTTGTACAGATGCGTCATGGGGGCCTCCAGAGGCTGTGAGGGACTGCTGCGTTGATGTTCGCCGGAGCCTTGCCCGCGGCGCCACCTTCGACGGCTCAGCGGCACCCCGGGGGCTCGAGCGGCCGTTCATGCCTGGCGATCCGCATTCTGCGGAAGTGTCCGGCTGTAACTGGTTGACGAGGCTGCAGCGCGAGCTCGAGGGGCACAGACTTTGAGCAGTTCGATGAAGCCCGAGGCCGCCCAGGCGGCACGTCCGACGAACAGGCCATCGGTATGCGGAACGCTGAGCAGCTCGGCGGCGTTCTGCGGGTCGACACTGCCGCCATACAAGACCGCACGGGCCGATCCAGCTTCGGGCCCGACGACGTCGTTGATCAGCGCCATCACTGGCGCGATCTGTTCCATGGTTGGACGGATGCCCCGTTCGCCGATGGCCCAAACCGGCTCGTACGCGATGATCACCCGCCCGATCTCGGCCGGTGCGAGCTCGGACAATGCCGCCTGCACCTGGACGCGTACGAAATCCTCCGCGCCGCCGGCATCACGAACCGCCAACGGCTCGCCAACGCAAATCAGCGGAATGAGGTGGTGCGCACTGGCAGCGGCGACCTTCAAGGCAACAATGCGGTCGGTTTCGCCGAAATGCTCGCGACGATCGGAATGGCCGATTTCGATCAAGGTTGCTCCGGCGTCCTTTGCCATCCGCATAGAGATCTCGCCGGTCCACGACCCCTCGGCTGCCCAGTGAGCGTTCTGCGCACCGAGCAGCACAGGAGAGTTTGTTGGTAAGCGATTCCGGACGCGGGCCAATGCCGTGTGGGATGGCAGGACGAATGGCTGGATACCAGCCGGGATGCGGTAAGTCAGCAGCTCATCGATGAAGGTGTCTGCCTCGGCCAACGTCTTGTTCATCTTCCAGCTGGTGCCAATCCACAGTGGGCGGCTCATCGGCGAGGTCATGACGGCCCGATCGCTCTGGTAGCGCTTTCTCGATCTACGGGATCAGTGAGACCTTGATCGATTCCTTGCCACTGGCGACCAGGTCCAGACCTTTCTGGAAGTCAGCCAATGGCACTTGATGGGTACAGATCCGGTCCATCGGAAGCCGCCCGGACTCAAGCATCCGGATGGCGGCGGGCCAGCACTCCGGTCCAAGATGAGCACCGCGTACGTCGAGCTCCTTGTCATCACTGATGATCGACCAGTCGACGCTGACATCACTGCCGAAGACGCTGTACTCGACGTACGTACCGAGCTTCCGAAGAATGTTCAGGCCTTGACTGACTGCGGACGGGTGACCGGTGCCCTCAAGATAGACGTCGGCCCCATAGCCTCCGGTCATGTCCTTGACCGTCGCTACAGGATCTTTCTGACCAATGTTGATGATCACATCGGCGCCGCATTCCCTGGCGATCTCGAGCTTGTCCTGCGCCATGTCAAGGGCGATGACCGTCTTGGGGTTTTTGGACTTCGCGCCAGCGATCATGCCGAGACCGATCGGACCGCAGCCGGCGACGACCACGGTGTCCTCGAACTTGATGTCTCCCCGCTCCACAGCGTGTAGTGCACACGAGAGCGGTTCGGTGAATGCTGCGTGGGCCGGTGGCAGATCGGACGAAATCTTGTAGACCAGTGCGTCCTTGTTGTAAACCATGTACTCGGCCATGCCGCCAGGCGTACGGCGCTTGAAGCCGAACATGTCGTGCGGAGCACACATCCAATACTCGCCGTTCACGCAGTAGCGACACTTCCAGCACGGCACGATCTGCTCGGCGACGACACGATCTCCAACCGCGATGTCCCAACGTTCGGCGGCCACCTCATCGAGCTGAACAACCTTTCCGACAAATTCGTGCCCGGGAATCACCTCAGTCTCGGCCCAGGCTGGACGATTGGCGTCCCCCCAGAACTTCGCCGCACCGTGGTAGCACTTGAGGTCGCTTGCGCAGATCCCAGTTGCCTCGACCTGAACCAAGGCCTCACCGGATGCTGGCTTGGGAACCGGGACTTCCTCTAACTGGTAGTTCTCAGGGCCGTGGCAAATTACGGCTTGCATTGTTTCGGGAATTTGCTTGACCTGGTTGGCCGGGGATTCGGACATGCGAGCCTCCATGCTGCGTCGCGGGGCAGTGAGGCGCACTCGTCCGGCACTCTCCCACCACCGGCGCCCCACGCCGTTGGGGCGTTGCTCTGCACCCTAACCGCATGGTTGACGGAAATGTCCAGCGGGTGGAGCGCGTGCTGCGGGCGGTATGGGTATAGCAATATCTCGCCTCATCGCTGTGCGCAGTCGCCGCCCGCTCCAAAAAGGTCGCACCGATCATCACAGAACGCCGGCGTGTTGAGGATTGCCTCCTTGTCGTGGCAGTGGGCGATGATGTGGATCTTTTACTCTCGGGGGACCTGGCGGATGACAGGTTGCGGCGTGGGCACTCTGTAGGTCATCACGTTCTCACGGTCCTCGACCGGGCGGTATCCATCAGCAAAGGTGTTCAGGAGCCGAGCGGCCTTCGGCCAGAATGCGGGATACGGCGGGTACCACGGAATCGCCAAAGTGGACGGCTTCTCGCAGAAGTCGGCTTCCTGCTCGTCCAGCCAAGCTTCCCCCGAGAGCGCGTCTTTGTAGAACCCGCGTCGCTCGAAGGTAGTGGCGCGCAAGGTCTCCAGGTCGCTCATCGCAGTACGCAGCCGTAGCCAGCGGAACCGGTTCCACTGGCTCTCGTTGCTGAATCGGGTACGCAGCCGTGCCCCGGCCAGGGCGCCCCTGAGGGCAAGAGATGCGATGATCTCGCGCGGCATGAACAGATTGGTGCCGCCCTCACCGGGGTTCGTCCGAACCTGGGCGATCCGGTTCCGATAGCCCGGCAGCGCCGACTGCAGACTGTCCCGCCACGACATGGCGGTATTGAAGATCGCCTGCCCGAATCCCAGCCCCGAACCGCCCAGCGTCTTGACGGGGATGCTCAGATCGTCCCAGTCCTGCGGGAGCCAGACGTCTTGGTGAGGTGCGCCAAAGGGATGGATGCCGAGGTTGAGTGACACGGTCGGCCAGCGCGGGAGGGCGTCGTCGAAGAAATGCACTGGAAAGTTGGAGGTAATGCCGCCATCAGAAAACCACAGCGACTGCGCCAAGTCGTCTGGGCTGAGCGGTGCCACGGGCTTCCCATGATCAAGAATCGTCCGACCGAGGTCGTCCTGGAGGGGCGACGGGCGCCGAATCCGATACATCCGAACGGCCTGGAAGAGGACGGGCAGCGACATGCTGATCCGCACCGCGAAGATCACCGGAAGATCCCATGGCTGCGGCAGTTTGTGCAACCTCCGTACGACTCCGTGACGATCATGCACTTCCCGGCTCTCAGTCTCAGAAAGTGCCCGCAAGATCGACTCTGGGAACATCTGCGATTCGCGGTCGCGTAACTGATCAACACACACCCACAACTGCTCGGGATCATTGTCGGCAGTGGGGTCCAACGGAAAGCGAAACGGGCGTTGTCGTGTGACATCGGTGGTCATCAGCTCCAGATTGACCAGCCGATGATCCACGCTCTCTGACATGAGCCGCCACTCGGCAAGATCATCAGGACTGGGGTTGACGCGTCGCTGGTGATAGTCGAGTCCGGACCACAGATGGCCGAACCGCATGACTTGATCCTCCGGCAGGCCGGCAAGGGCATTGAGGCAGTCGTTCAGCCAGGGCACCAAGGATGTCTCGATGGTGGGTTTGGGCACAGCGGCCATGACATCCAGCAGGTTGCGGCGACGCTGGGGTGTGGTGCCCGCTATGAGGCCGAAGGCGCGCGACCGGAACCGGCTGATGTAGATCAGGATCGAGCTCAGCAGCCCGACGGTGATGACGGCGCTTCCGGCAAGGCCGATGAGGATGCCGCTGGCGTAGAGCGCCGGCCGAAAGATGCCGAAGATCACGACAGAAATGATCAAGGCTGCGCCGATGATCAACTGTCGGATGGTCGTGGACCGCGGCGTGGCGTACGCGCTGGTGTAGAGGCGTAGTCTCTGCAGTGGGTCTGAGACCGTGCCATTCTTTGCTGGCGGCTTGCCGAGCCCGGATCGGATTCCCTGAAGGAGGATGACGAGACCGGCCACAGTGGCGATGAATGCCAGCACACCAACCGCACCGAGTGCGATGATTTCGGGAATGGTGCGCGGATCTCCGGTGAACTTCCACTCCATGTATCCGGTAAGCACGACCGCACCTGCAATCAGGGCGAGCGTGAACAGACGTGGGGCCAGTCCGAAGGCGAAGAGTGCCAGCAACGGCAGCGGCCAGCTCTGGCCGCGCATGATCGCGACTGCGACCCGGAAAATGGCTGCGGTGGGGTTGCCTGCCCGGAACAGCTGGGCGAGCCGGTATTCGTCCTTCTCTTGATCACCGGGACGGGTCTGGGTCAGCCAGCTGATGATGTCCGCAATGCCAGCGAAACCGGTTCGTATCTGATCACCGTTAGCTTGGGTGGCCGAGACAGCTCGCTTGCTCTCATGACGGCTCAGTCCAGCAGCTGCCAGGACTTGGCTGCTGCGCCCCAGCTCCGCCGCGGCGGTGAGAGCTGCAGCAATGGCACCGGCCGATGCACCACCAACATTGCGGAAGCGGAAGCTGGTAGCCAGTTCACAGACGGCAAGTGGATAGACCACACCAGATGTCGTGCCACCCTCCATGGTGAGATCGAGACTGGTCTTGGCGTATGCCGCGACGGTGTCAGTACTGATCGATGGACGACCTGATAGCACGTCGGCAGGTGGGGCGGCAATCGCCAGCATGGTTGCCGGATCATCCGCACCGAGCCCGTAACGCGCCTCGTTGCCATATCCGCCGATCAGTGTTGACGGATCCATCCCGACCGGATCGTCTGCAGGCTCCAGACCTTGTGGGAGATAAGGCCGGCGCAGGATCGTCCTCGCCTCGATCGGGTCGTGGTTGATCAGCTCCCGGAAGGCGCTGAGCGCCGCTCCTCGACTGGCGACCGCCATCGTGACCTCCCTTTGCAGGTGCGCTCATGAAAAGGAGCCGGCAGCCCCATGCCTAATACTCTCGGCTTGTGAAGATCGTTGTCATCGGAGGCAGAGGCCCACTGGGCATCGCGGTCGTACGGAGGCTTGAGGGGCGCGGTGCGACGGTGACCTCAGCGAGCCGACGTTCTGGTGTTGATCTCGCGACCGGCGCCGGGCTGTTGGCGGCATTGGAGGGTGTCGACTGCGTGGTCCATGCCGCCACCCACCGACTGTGGCCACGCAGAGTCGACCTCGACGGCACCCGCCGGATGATCAAAATCTTGGCTGGTCGGTCGGACCCGCCGCATGTGGTGTACATCTCGATCGTCGGCTGCGACCGCATCCCGCAGCATTACTACCGCGCGAAGTATGCCTGCGAGCTAGTACTGGAACGCAGCCAGCTGCCGGTGACGGTGGTACGGACGACGCAGTTCCACACCTTGCTCGAGGTTATTGCTCGAACCGCAACAGTGGGTTCGTTGGCGTTGGCAGCCAGGGGCATGTCATTCCAGCCCTGCGATCATCATTGGGTCGCCGCTGAGCTCGCCGACATCGCACTCGGGCCGTCGCCCTCCGGCTATCGCAGAGCTGCTGATCGGGCTGGACCGGAGCAGGTCACCCTCGCCGAGGCGGTGGCCTTGATCCGCCGTAAGGATGGCAAGCCGCACCCTCGACTGATCACTCTGACGCCTCGGGGCGGGACCCTGAGGGCGTACGCGGCCGGCGCCAACCTCCCCGATGCCGACGCCAAGATCGGCGGCTCATCCTTCCACGAATTTCTGTTCGCCTGACGCGATCACTCTGTCGGAAACGCACATGCGTTTCCGACACGGTCAGCAGAATGAAGTTAGACGGTCAAACCGTGAGAGCCTTGAGCTCGGCGAGCAGCTTGCTCATGGTGTCCTTGGCGTCGCCGAACAGCAGCGTTGTGGTCGGCTCGTAGAGGAGCTCGTTCTCAATTCCGGCGAAGCCCGGGCGCATCGAACGCTTCATGAAGACAACTTGACGGGCCTGGTTCGCATGCAAGATCGGCATGCCATAGATCGGAGCCCCAGGGGTGGTCTCGGCGGCCGGATTGACAACATCGTTCGCGCCGACGACGAGCGCCACGTCCGCCTGCTTGAACTCAGGGTCGATCTCGTCCATCTCCTTGAGCTGCTCGTAAGGCACCTGTGCTTCGGCGAGCAGCACATTCATGTGGCCCGGCATGCGACCGGCGACCGGGTGGATCGCGTAGTCGACTTGTACGCCGCGTTCCTGGAGCAGGTCGACCAGCTGGCGCAGCGTGTGCTGGGCCTGGGCGACGGCGAGACCGTAGCCCGGGATGATGATCACGCGTTGCGCGTACGCGAGGAGGATTGCGACGTCAGCAGGACCTGCGGACTTCACCGGGCGATCACTGAGCGTGGTCGCGCCCAGTGTCGAACCACCTTTGAGTGCGCCGAACAGGATGTTGATCAGTGAGCGGCCCATCGCACTGGCCATCAGGCGGGTGAGCAGAGTGCCGGCGGAGCCGACCAGTGTGCCAGCGACCAAGAGCAGCGCGTTCTCGAGCAGGTACCCGCTGGCAGCAACGGTCAGACCGGTGAACGCGTTCAGCAGGGAGATCACGATAGGTACGTCGGCACCGCCCACGGGCAGCACGAGAAGTACGCCGAGTCCGGCGCCGACGACAGCCAGCAGCACCGCGAATACCAGGCTTGGCGCAAGGACCAGGCCAACACTGAAACCCACCGCTGCGAGCAGGCCGAGGCCGTACAGGATCGGGTATCCGGCGAACACCACCGGCCGGGTGGTCATCAGCTCTTGCAGCTTGAGGAATGTGACGACTGACCCGGCGAAGCTGACAGAGCCGACCACGATCGTGAACGCCGTGGCGATCAGATCGAACACCGGCGCCGCACCACCGCTCAGTTCGGTCAGCTCGATGATCGCCACAATGGCGGCCGCGCCGCCGCCAACACCGTTGAACAACGCCACCAGCTGTGGCATCTGGGTCATCTGAACGCGATAGGCACCGAGGACGCCAATGGCGGTGCCAGCTGCGATCGCCGCCAAGATCGGCAGCAAATGCTGAATGTCAGAGGCCAAGAAGACGATGACACAGGCGAGTAGCGCGCCGGCCGCACCGATCAGGTTGCCACGGCGCGCGGTCTTGGGTGAGGACAGCCCCTTAAGGGCAACGATGAAGCAGACTGCGGCTATCAGGTAGCCGAGCTGAGCCCAGGCTGGGGTCACTTATCGAGCTCCCGGCGTCCGGATTTCTCGATCGCACGCTTAGGGCGTGAGAACATCACCAGCATCCGGTCGGTGACGACGAATCCACCGACCATGTTGATCGAGGCCAAGATCACCGCGACTAGACCCAAGATCAGAATCGGCGTCGATTGTGCGCTACCCGCCACCAGGATCGCACCGACCAAGATCACGCCATGGATGGCGTTTGCGCCGGACATCAGTGGGGTGTGCAGCGTCGAGGAGACCTTCGAGATCACCTCGATCCCGACGAAGACGGCCAGCACGAAGATCGTCAGCCAAATGATCGGATCGGTGTTCACTTAACCTCCATCGCGAAGCACATTCCCAGCATGAGTCACGCACATGGCCGAGGTAATTTCATCGTCGAAGTCGGGTGCGAAGCGGCCGTCGCGGGTCATCAGCATGATCACATTCAGTACATTCTGGGCATACAGGCGGCTGGCCGGGCCGGGCATCTGACTGGGTACATTTGCGCCACCCCAGAGTTGCACCGGTCCTACTCGCACCACGCTGCCGGCTACCACGCCCTCGACGTTACCGCCAGCCTCCGCCGCCAGATCGATCACAACCGAGCCCGGCGCCATCTGCATGATCATCTCGGTAGTCACGAGCAGCGGTGCGCGCTGCCCCGGCACAGCCGCCGTTGTGATCAGCGCGTCAGCTGCCGCAATGTAGCTGGCGAGCAGCTCCCGCTGCCGTTGGGCGCGATCCTCGGTCATCTCCCGGGCGTAGCCGCCTGCCCCTTCCAGTGTCGGCAGCGGCAGCTCAATCGCCTGGGCGCCCATGGATCGGATCTCTTCCGCGGCCGCCGCGCGTACGTCGTAGCCCTTGACCACTGCGCCCAGCCGCCGACACGTGGCAATGGCCTGGAGTCCAGCCACACCGGCACCGAGCACAACAACCTGAGCCGGCGGGACTGTGCCGGCCGCCGTCATGCTTAGCGGGAAGAACTGACCCAGCATGTCGGCGGCGACGATCGCTCCGCGGTATCCGGCGACCAGAGCCTGGGAACTCAAGGCATCCATCGATTGCGCGCGGGAGATGCGCGGCACGTACTCCATGCCGAAGGTGGTGAACTTCCGCTCGCGGCGCAGCGCGACATCGGTGGGCCGCTCCGCGTACGGAAAGAAGGAGATGGTCGTCGCCCCAGACGGCAGCGGCGCCAGGCAATTCGCATCTAGCGGCTGCACGCTCAGCACCACATCCGCCTCGTCGAACGGGTGCTCGGTCACCAAGGCACCAGCCACCTCGTACGCCGGATCGAACAGCAGAGCGCCACTGCCCGCACCCGCCTGCACGGTGACCTGGTAGCCAGCCGCACGCAGCTTGCCCACCAGGTCAGGAACCATGGCAACACGCGCCTCGCCCGGAGCCTGTTCCCGGGCTACCGCGATGCGCACATCACGAACCTAATGCACTTCCTAACGGACTTTGACCCGGATTGAGTGGTACCCGGTCGCGCCGTTCGGCATTTGGGGCGCGACCTGGGCTATCTGGAGCTTTCCGTTCCCATCCGTGGCCCGAACCGTCAGCGTGTGTGTGCCCGGGACGGCAGCCCATTCATATTTCCATTGCCGCCAGGTGTCGGGGCCAACCGTCTCGGCGAGTTGGGCCGGCTGCCAGCTGTTCTGGTCGACTTGCACCTCGACTGCCAATATTCCGGCGTGCTGCGCCCACGCGACCCCGGCTACGACGACTGTCCCGGCATCGACGGTTGACTTGCTTGGCACATCGATTCGCGACGCCAGCTTGATCGGGCCCATGGCCGACCAGCCGAGTGGCGTCCAGTAGCCCTGTTCCTTGGCGAAGGTGGTGACCCGTAGCGAGGTCACCCACTTCGTCGCGGACACGTAGCCGTACAGGCCTGGGACAACCATCCGGACGGGGAATCCGTGCTCAAGTGGCAACGGCTCGCCGTTCATGCCGATCGCCAGCATGGCCTCACGGTTTGGGTCGGTAAGGGTCGACAGCGGCGTACTTGCGGTCCACCCGTCGTGGCTCTTCGAGAGCACCATGTCGGCGCCTGCGACAGGCTTCGCCTCGGCGAGCAGCTCGCGTATCGGGTACCCGAGCCACAGCGCGTTCCCGGCCAGGTCACCGCCGACCTCATTGGAGACGCAGGTCAGCGTGGTCATGTGCTCTACGAGTGGCTTGGCGCTCAGCTCGGCGTAAGTGATCTGGATCGGGTTCTGCACCATCCCGGTGATCCTGAGGGTCCACGTTGCCGGATCAACCACGGGGACCTGGAGTGCGGTATCGATTCGATAGAAGTCCTCATTGGCAGTGACGTACGGGGTTAGGCCAGAGATGTGCAAGTCTGCGCCCGGGGGAGGCCCTGGTGGAGTTTTTGCGGGCGCTGGAAGCTTCAGTCTCTCCCGCGCCGTGTCAATGGCTGACGATGCGCTGGCGAGCAGCTGGCCGCTGATCGCAGCAATGGCTGACGCGGCCCCGATCACGATCGTCCAGGCGAGAAAGTTCCGCCGGGCGGCGGATTGGGCCTCGCCGGACGTGCCCGAACTCTGCAGCGATCGCCACTGTTGCAGCTTCCCGATCAATGTGCTCAAGATCATGTAGCCGAGCAGGAGGCCAACGATCGTTGGCACGTACGCGGTGAAGGTCACATCAGGCTGGGTGGCGATTCCGACGAGCCCGAGCACTGCCACAAGGGCGAACACCGCAGCACCACCGAAGCGCCGGCGCAGCTCGAGCTGGCCGGCGAGGCCGCAAATGATCAAGACGGCGAGAATGATGATTGCGAGGAGCACCGGCTTGTCGGCCCTACCGAGGGTCTCCTTGCCGAAGTTCACCAGTGGCCCGGGCAAGATGTTGATGATCAATTCACCGACCGCGGGCACCGGCGATCCGGCCGGCGCCAGTACCCAAGCCACCAGGCTGGCGATGCCTAAGCCAGCCAGGCCGGCGACAACTCCGGCGAGCCGCGCCCACCATCTGGTGGCGCGAGCTACGTCCCGCTCGTCGCGCCTATGCACCTCACCATCCTCCGCTCGTACAGGCCGCCGGACAACGATGGCCGCTTACGCATCACTCACCCTTTCTTGAAGTTAGGTTGGCCCCATGCGCCTGCGCCGCACCTGCTTGCTCCCCTGCTCGGTTGAGCGGCTGGCCAGCGGGCTGGCGCGACGTGACCTGTTCCACCACCTGGCCTCTCCCATCTTGGTATTCGATCCCGTCGACCCAACGGATTGGGCGGATCATTGGTCGCCGGGGAAGTACCGCTTCCACCTCCTCATGGGTGGGCGTCTGCCGATTGGCGAGCACGTCATCAACCTCCAGCGGATAGTCGCCGACGCGTCGGAGCTGAAAACCAATCCAGTGGTCTGGCACGACGCGGGCTACAGCGATCTCGTCAGGGTCTGGGATCACAAGATCGAGCTCGAGGATTTTCTCGGGATGACCCGTTATATCGACGATGTCGAGATCCACGCCGGACCGCTGACCGTGCCGGCTTGGCTGTTTGCCCAGCTCTTCTACTTTCATCGTCAGCGGCGGCTCACTCGGCTCGTCGCGGCCGGCTTCAGTTATTGAGCATGGTGAAAGCGCCGCACTGCGTCGATTATTACCCAGGCTGGGTGGCGAATCCTGAGCGGCTATTTGCAGAGCTTCACGAGGAGATTGTCTGGGAGCAGCACACCGTCACGCTGTATGGGCGCACCATGCCGACCCCGCGACTCACAGCGTGGATGGGAGACGGTTCCTACCGATACTCCGGAATCGTGAATGAGCCGTCCCCATGGCCGAGAGCCCTGACACAACTGCGACAGGAGCTTTGCCGCCAGGTTGGTGTTGATTTCAATTCTTGCCTTGCCAACCTCTATCGGGACGGCAAGGACTCCATGGGCTATCACAGTGACGATGAGTCCGAGCTCGGTCCCCGAGCGACCATCGCATCGGTCAGCCTCGGAGATCGACGACGGTTCGTGTTGCGCCACCGGACAACTCGCGAGCGCTGGACCTGGGAATTGGGACACGGCGACCTGCTGGTCATGCGGGATGAGTCGCAGAGCGACTACGCACATGCCGTTCCGAAGACGTCACGGCCGGTCGGGCCACGGATGAACCTCACATTCAGGTGTTTTCACCCGAGTGAACACGCCTGAGTTTCTCAGAATCGCCCCCGAGCGGAAGGTGCCTGTCCGATTTCACGCTCAGATCGCCAACTGGTCCTTCCGCTCGGGGGCGATTCTGAGAATTTTGGCCGTCGCCGTTAACATCGGGCCCTTTTTCGAAGCCTTCTCCTCATGTGAGGGCTGTTCATGAAATCGAGCGACTCTTGGCCACGGAGGGAGTCATCGCCCGTCGCGACCATCGCGAGCTCGATACCACGTTGCACTATCTCGTCCGTCGTGGTGATCTCATCCGAGTACTCCCCGGCATCTATGCGGCACCAGATCGAGCAACGTCGCCGCAGACGCGGGTCAGGGCACTTCGATGTTTCGACCCCGACGCGATACTCCTCGGCGCTATCGCCGCACAGCTGTCATTCTGGCCCGAGCTGCGCGTGGAGACCATCGAATGCGCGGTTCAGCACAGCAGGGCGCCGCAACCTGGCTACTGCTTCAGCAGGCGGCACATCCCACCCGAGCTCATCGTCCATCGGTCCGACCTCCGCTATGCATCGCCAGCGCTGACGGCGCTCGATCTGTGCACCAGGCTCGGTGGTGATGCGATCGACCAGGCGCTGCGCACTCGAGCTACCACGCTGTCGCAACTCCACCGGGCCATGGAGCTCACAGCTGCACGGGTAGGCAATCGTACAAAGCGCCAGTTGCTGCTCGATTCGCGCGCCGAGCCGTGGTCGGCGCCAGAGCGCTTGTTCCATCGCCTGCTCCGCGATGCGGGAATAACCGGATGGCAGGCGAACCGAGCGGTGATCGTGAACAGCTCGACCTTCTATCTGGACGTCCTCTTTCGCAGACTCAAGCTGGCTATCGAAATCGATGGCCGGCTCTATCACACGGGAGCGGACGCTTTCGAGACTGACCGCTGGCGGCAGAATCTGCTCATCCTGCACGGCTGGTGCGTGCTGCGGTTTACCTGGGCCATGATCGAGGAGCACCCCGAGAAGGTCATCGCGATGGTGGGTGAGGCGATCGACATGCTGACAGCCGCAAGGGCCTGAGCCGGCACTCAGAACGGCCTCGGGCCGGAGCGCAGTCCGGCTCCGACCGGAACTGCGGGCCGAAGCTCCTCCAGCTCCTCGATGGCGGCCGCGAACTGCGAGTTGTAGAGGTCGAAGTAGTGCCCACGGGCCTCCAGCAACTCGTGATGCGTGCCCTGCTCCACAATCTGCCCGTCCTCCATCACCAAGATCACGTCGGCATCCCGGATCGTCGAAAGACGGTGGGCGATGACGAAGCTGGTGCGATCGGATCGCAACGCCGCCATGGCACGTTGCACGAGCACCTCGGTTCGGGTATCGACCGAGCTCGTCGCTTCGTCCAAGATCAGCAGCGCTGGGTCGGCCAGGAACGCCCGAGCAATGGTGATCAGCTGTTTCTCGCCCGCGCTGAGATTGCTCGCTTCCTCATCCAGAACGGTGTCATAGCCGTCTGGCAAGGCATGAACGAAGCGATCAACGTAGGTCGCCTCGGCCGCCGCGTGAATCTCTTCCTCGGTGGCCGTTGGCCGGCCGTAGGCAATGTTGTCTCGAATAGTGCCGTGGAACAGCCATGTGTCCTGCAACACCATGCCGATGTTGGACCGCAGCGCTGACCGTGGCACTGTGGCGATATCTACGCCGTCGAGTGTGATCCGGCCGCGATCCAGCTCATAGAACCTCATGATCAGATTGACCAGCGTGGTTTTGCCAGCACCAGTCGGCCCGACGATGGCCACCGTGCTACCCGGCTCGGCTACCAGTGACAGATCGCTGATCAATGGCTTCGCCGGATCGTAAGAGAACCAGATGTGCTCGAAGGCCACCCGCCCGCACGTCGGATTGAGCGAGCTTGCCTCCTCTGGCACCTGCTCCTCTTCGTCGAGCACCTCAAATACCCGCTCAGCCGATGCCACACCGGACTGCAGCAGGTTTGCGATCGAAGCCAGCTGAGTCAGCGGTTGGGTGAACATCCGGGTGTACTGGATGAACGCTTGCACGTCGCCGATGTTCATGGTGCCGCTTGCTACCTTGAGGCCTCCGATAACGGCGATCGCCACATAGTTGAGGTTTCCGATGAAGAACATCGTCGGCATGATCAAACCAGAGACGAACTGGGCACCGAAGCTGGCTTTGTACAACGTGCTGTTGCGCTCCGCGAATACCGCCTCGACCTCGCGCTGCCGGCCGAACACCTTGACCAGCGACTGCCCCGTGAAGGCCTCTTCAATGTGCCCGTTCAGCTCTCCAGTGGACTTCCACTGCTGGATGAAGAGCTTTTGTGCGCGCCTGCCGATCAACGTTGTGACGCCAACCGCTACCGGGATCGTCACTAGCGCAATCAGCGCCAGCACGGGCGAGACAACAAACATCATCACGGTGACTCCGATGACGGTCAGCACCGAGGTGAGTACCTGGCTCAGCGTTTGCTGCAGCGATTGGGAGATGTTGTCGATGTCGTTGGTAACCCGGCTCAAGAGTTCACCACGGGTCTGCTTGTCGAAGTAGCTGAGCGGCAGCCTGTTGATCTTCTCCTCGACTTGGCTCCGCAGTGTGTAGATCGAGCGCTGCACCGCGCCGTTGAGAAGATATCCCTGCAGGAACAAGAACAACGACGCCACCAGATACAGACCGAGGGCCAGCAGCAGTAACTGGCCGAGCAACGTGAAGTCGATGCCCTGCCCGGGGACGACGTTCAAGCGCTCGACCATGTCGGCGAACTTGCCGTTGCCTTGAGCACGCAACGTCTCGATGACCTGCTCCTTGGATGCCCCGCTGGGCAGGTTCTTCCCGATGAATCCGGTGAAGATCACGTCCGTTGCCATGCCCAAGATCCTTGGGCCGAAGACGTTCATAGCGATTCCGATGACCGCCAGCAACACCACCAAGATCAAGATCATCCGTTCGGGCGCCAAGTGTCCCAGCAGACGCTTGAGAGATGGGAAGAAGTTCAGCGACTTCTCGACCGCACGGGCTTGTCCCCACATACGGCCGCCGCCGCTGGCGGGCGGTCCGTATTTAGGCCGCTCCGGCGCCTTCGCTGCGGGCCGCTCTGGCGCCCTGGAAGCTGACTGTCCGTTACCGCTCACTGGGGCGGTCTGGCCGTTGCCAGTCACGCCGCCGCCTCCTCGGCGCTGAGCTGCGAATCGACGATCTCGGCATAGGTCGGACAGTGCTCGAGGAGCTCCTCGTGTGTGCCGCAGCCCACTACCTCGCCATGCTCCAGCACGACAATCTTGTCCGCATCGGCAATGGTCGCCACACGCTGCCCGACGATGATGACCGCCGCGTCGGCCGTCTCCCGCTCGAGTGCGGCGCGCAGCCGCGCATCCGTGGCAACGTCGAGCGCCGAGAACGAGTCGTCGAAAACGTAGATCTCGGGTCGCTTCACGAGCGCGCGCGCGATCGCGAGACGCTGTCGCTGCCCACCAGAGACGTTGGTGCCGCCCTGGGAAATCGGCGCCTCGAGCTGTCCTGGCATGTCGCGTACGAAGTCCTCCGCCTGAGCCACTCGCAGCGCCCGCCACAGCTCCTCGTCGGTGGCATCCGGGTTGCCGTATCGCAGGTTGCTGGCGACCGTGCCAGTGAAGAGGAACGCCTTCTGCGGCACCAACCCGATCCGGCTCCAGAGCAGTTCAGGATCGCAGTCCCGCACCTCAACCCCGTCCACTGTCACAGAGCCACCGGTGGCATCGAACAGCCGCGGGATCAGCGAGATGAGCGTGGACTTGCCGGCGCCGGTTGAACCGATGATCGCAGTCGTCTGCCCCGGCTCCGCGGTCAACGTGATATTTCGCAAGACCGGTGACGCGGCTCCGGGATAGGTGAACTCGGTGTCCCGGAACGCCACGAGGCCGGTCGCCGCCAACTCAGTGACCGGACGCAGCGGCGGCAACACCGAGGACTCGGTCCCCAAGACCTCCTCAATCCGCTCCGCGCATACCGCGGCGCGCGGCGCGATGATCAGCAAGAAGGTCGCCATCATGACCGACATCAGGATCTGGATCAGATACGTGAGGAATGCCGTCAGCGCTCCGATCTGCATGTCGCCCGCTTCAATGCGGCGCGCCCCGAACCACAACACCGCGACGCTGGAGACGTTCAGGATGAACATCACGATCGGGAAGATCGCTGCCACGTACCGCCCCACCGAAGTGGTGGTGTCGGTGAGCTCATGGTTGGCTCGCGCGAAGCGCGCCGTCTCGTACGGTTCGCGGACGAACGCGCGTACCACCCGAATGCCGGTGATTTGCTCACGGAGAATGCGGTTGACAGCATCGATACGGGTCTGCATCAGCCGGAACAGCGGACTCATCTTCCTGATGATGAGGAAAATCGAGAATGCGAGCACTGGCATCGCAACCGCAACCAACCAGGAGAGGCCAGGATCGGTACGCAGCGCCATGATGATGCCGCCCACCATCGTGATCGGCGCTGCGACGAACATGGTGCTGCTCAACAGCACCAGCAGCTGCACCTGGTAGACGTCGTTCGTGTTACGCGTAATCAGCGACGGCGCTCCGAAGTGACTGAGCTCGCGGGAGGAAAAGGACAGAACGCGCTCGAAGATCCCCCCGCGGACATCACGGCCAAAGCTCATGGCGACCTTGGCACCCAGGTAGGTCGCCCAGATGGAGCAGCCAACCTGCACGAGCGTGACGGCAAGCATCATGGCCCCGGTGCGCCAGATATAACCGGTGTCACCCTTGGCCACACCGTTGTCGATGATCGCCGCGTTCAGGCTTGGCAGCAACAGCGCCGCCATCGTGCCGGCAAGCGACAACACCAGAAGGCCCGCTATCGGCCGCCGGTATGGAGCAAGGTACCTGCGGAGCAGCCGGATCAGCATGACGTACGTCCTGCGCAGGGTGCCGCGTGCCCACAGATGCCGTACAGCACAAGATCAACGATCTGCCGCGGTTGCGCGAGACGCTCGTCGCCGAGGATGGTATGGGTAATCGAAAAAGTGATGGTCCGCAATGCGCTGGCCGCCTCCATCGCGTCGAGTCGCAGCTGATCTTGGTCTGGCTTGATCAGGGAAACGATTGCATCGTTGATCAGTTCGGTATCAGCCTGCTGCTTGGCTCGGAAGCTGTCATGATCGGACGCATCTTTGCGCAGCCGCAGCGATCCGAACAGAGCAAAGATTCTGCGCAATCGCTCCTGAAGAATAGTCACCGCTGCGACCAGCCGCTCCTCAAGGCTCAAGCTAGTGTCAATCTGGGCGAGCTCGTCGCAGGTGCGTCGGCTGTCGAAAGCATCTTCGATGACTGCGTCGATCAGGGCCTCCTTGGTTGCAAAGGCTCGGAAAATAGTCCCCTCAGCGATGCCGGCCGCATCCGCGATCTGCCGGGTGCTCACCTCCCGGCCGAACTGCTCCAGCAGCGGCTCGGTAGCCGCTATGAGCGCAGCTCGACGCTCATCGAGGGGCATAGGTGCGGCGCGAGTCACGGGCCCAAGCTTAGTGAGTGAGCACTCACTCAGCAAGGAGACTATCCGAGACAAGTCGGCAAGTCCCGACGGCGCAGGATTATCCAGCGTCGTTACACAGTTAGCCACAGTGATGCTGCTCAAGTAATTGGAGCGAAAGGGAGTGTAGCGGTGGGTTTAGGCCAGCTGGCCGATGAGGTCTTCGACGCTGTCATCTTCGACTTGGACGGAACGCTTGTCGACTCCACTCCGGCAGTGGGCCGGGCATGGACGACCTGGGCTAGCGAGTATGGGCTCCCACCGATGAACCTGCTCGAACACCATGGCACCCCCTCGGCGTCGGTGGTACGCGCGATCATGCCGGAGAACCTGCAGGAGCCTGCGATGCGGCGCATCACCGAGCTGGAGTTGGCTGACCTCCACGACGTCGTCGTGCTGCCGGGCGCGGTCGATGCGCTGGCATCTCTGGCGGGGGCGAAGACTGCCATTGCAACCTCCTGTACGGTCCCCCTCGCCCGGGCACGGATCGTAGCCTCCCAGCTTGTGCCGCCCTCGGTCCTGGTGACTGCGGATGACGTGGTGCACGGCAAGCCGCATCCCGAACCGTTCCTCCAGGCGGCGCGACTGCTCGGCGTCGATCCTCAACGCTGCCTCGTGGTCGAGGACGCTGCGAAAGGGCTTGAGGCGGCCCGAGCCGCCGGTTGCTTCACACTGGCGGTCGTGACGACGACGCCGCGCGAGGCGCTCCATGCCGACGCGATTGTGAACGATCTTTCGGATGTTCGGTTTCAGGCAAACCACGAAGGCATCACAGTCAGACACGCCCGTGAGCCCGCCGAGGCACTACCACAGGCTCAGTAGTCAGCCAGTCTTGCGCCGGAAGGTGCGCTTTGTTTCCACCGGGCCGTGCGCCTGCACGTGCTGCGGACCATTGTCGATGTGGTCCTCGCCCTTGCGGCCCTGTTTGGCCGCTAGGGCCTCACGGAACTTGCGCTTGGTGTCGTCCTCGGGCGTCTGTTTGTTGCCGGGCTTCTCGCTAGCGCTCATGGAGCCAATTCTTACCGCTGATCCTCCGGGCCAGAAGACTGCTGCGCCGGCGTACTCGACGACCAAGAGCTCGACGGCCAGTTTCGCATCGTCTCATCATCGGCCAGTTGATCGCGGTCTGGTCCGCTAGCGGGCTGCTCCTCCGACGTAGGGTCGGCTGCTTCCTCCTTCTCGGGCGCCAGTCTCACAGCCGTACCGTAAGCAGCAACCTCACTGAGAGACTGCGTGATCTCGCTGCAGTCGAACTTGAGGCCGACAATCGCATCAGCCCCAGCAGCGACAGCCATCTCCACCATGCGGGCCACCGCATCTTGACGCGAGTCGGTCAACATCACGACATAGCCGTCGATCAGGTTTCCGCCACGCAGGTCAGGTCGCAATTCACGAGTGCGCGCCACCACTCCGACCACGTCGCCGACGATCTCGGAGATCTCACGACCGGGAACGGTCTCCATAGTGACCACGGGCAGTGGACGCTGCACGACAGCGGGCTGTTTCATCGCCGGCGGCTGTGGAGTCCACTGCGTCGGTTGTTGCCCGTACGGCCCCTGGGCCGGCTGGCCATACGGCTGCTGCTGTTGCGGGGGATATTGGCCCGGCTGCTGGGCGTACGGACCCTGCTGGCCTGGATACGGCGGCTGAGGCTGCCGTCCAGCTGGCGGCTGTCCGTACGGCTGCTGCGGCTGACCGTATGGCCCGGGCTGCTGCTGCCCGTACGGATTGGGCTGGTTCTGTCCGTAAGGCGGCTGCTGCCCGTAGTTGCTCATGCCGACAAGATATCGGCTCGGGCCTCCGGCAGAAACGCACGTGCACGTCCGTTTCGGTCACGGTGCATCCGTTGCAACGCGTGTATCGCGAGGGGAGCGCACGTGCACGTGGGTTTCTGACAGCCAGAGTCGGAGCGGTCAGCCGAGTTCGGTCAGCTTCACAGTGACGAACATCTCTGAGCGGCCGCCGGAGTATGTGCCACGCAATGGCGCCACGTCGCCATAGTCGCGGCCGTGACCTACTCGGACATAACCGTCGGTGAGCCGCCGGCAGAGCGTTGGGTCGTACGCCACCCAGCTGCCACACCACCACTCGATCCAGGAGTGGCTCTCCCCCTCCACGGTCTTGTTCGCTTCACCGCTACCCGGATGCAAGTACCCGGAGACATAACGCGCGGGAAGGCCGATCGAACGCAGTGCTCCTAGCGCCACGTGACTGTAGTCCTGGCAGACGCCGCGGCCTAGCTCCCAAGCCTCGCGGGCCGTACTGCTCACCTTGGTCGAGCCGCGCTCGTAGGTCAGGTGATCATGAATCAGCGAGCAAACGTCGAGGGCGGCGAGCCGTGGCGGCTGGCCAGCCGTCGTAGCGGCCAACCCAGCCAGTTCCTCTGACGGCTGGGTGCGATCGTTGACGGTCAGGAATTCTGTCATCTTGTCCACCACAGCACGATCGCGCAGTGCCGGCCAGCCAAGATCATTAGGCGCGACCCGCCGGTCGAGATCCCAGGCAAGATCATCTCCATGCGTCTCCACGACACCTTGGGCGTGTACGGTCAGCCGTTCATGCGGCTCATGCAGCTCGAATGCGGTGACTGCGGTGCCCCAATAGTCGGTGTAGTTGAAGCTCCACGCCGCAGGTTGGATTGTCACACGGCTGCTCCAGACCGCCTGGTGCTCCGCTGTTGCCGGGGTCATCCGCGCCTCGTTGTAGGAAGACTTGACGCGCGACGCGTAGCGAAATCCAGTCTGATGATCAATACTCAGCCGCATCTCAACGCGTCCCCTCGGTAGTCCAGGCGGGCGGCTCCTCAGCGGCAAAGTAGCTCGTGGAGACTGCGATGCTGACTTGCGTGGTGACGTCCTGCACCACCGACATCTCCTCGTTGAGGTTCGTAATCAGGTCGTCAAGATCGGCATATTCCAAGCGCGCCCGGAGCTGACCAAGTGAGCGAAGAGCCGGCTCGGCGTGCCGAGCGGTCATCATGTTGTTCTGTGCCACCCGCTGCAGACTGTCCGCCGCGGCGATCAGCCCATGCATGATTGACCGCGGAAACCGCGCATCCACCACTAAGAACTCCGCGGCCTCCCGATCGGTGTACAGACCGCTATAGGTCCGTAGGAACGCATCGTGCCCGCCACAGCCGCGCAACACTGCTGGCCACTGGGCGCCGTGTGTCAGCGAAGCCGACGCAACGAGCCGCGAGGTCATGTCGACCTGTTCCAGAGACCGCCCCATCGACATGAACTGCCAGCCGTCGTCCCGCACCATGATGCCGCGCGAGATCCCCCCGAACATCGCGCTGCGCTCGCGCACCCAGTTCAAGAACACATGAGCTCCGCTCGTCCCGAACGGCGCGGTGGGCAGTTGGTGCCACGTGGCGTTCACACATTCCCAAAGATCAAGCGGGATCACCTCACGGGCGCGGCGGGCGTTGTCACGCGCAGCGGCGTAGCAGGAGTAGATCGAGGTTGGCTCGTCAGGGTCATGGCCGAGAATTCCGAGCAAATCGGCCAGGGTCGGGTCCTCAACATGATCAACACTCATGAGCGCGAGCAGGTTCCGGCAGGCATCTACCTCGTGGGCCTGAGTGTCTTCGATGATCAATCGCAAGTGGGTCTGCAGCAAGCGGGCCGTGTCCTCTGCGCGCTCGACATAGCGTCCAATCCAGAACATGGACTCGGCGATCCGGCTCAGCATCCCCGGCTCCGTGGGTTGGCCTGTTGCTGCTGATCTTCCTGCTGTCGCTGGGTCTCGGAGAATTTGGGCATCACCGTCACCGGAATTCTGGCCACCGTCAGCGGCACGCCGGTGCGTGGTTTGTCACGATCATCGCCGTTCTCGCTGTGTTCGAGCGTTGTCCGATTGGAGGATGATCGATGGGGTGGTGGACTGAGCACCCAGGTGTCCTTGCTCCCACCGCCTTGGCTGCTGTTGACAACGAGTTCCCCCTCTGGCAAGGCAACACGGGTCAGCCCGCCCGGGAGTACCCAGATATCCTCGCCGTTGTTGACTGCGAACGGTCGAAGATCAACATGGCGCGGCTGCAAACAATCCTCGATGAGAGTCGGCACTGTGGAGAGCTGGACCACCGGCTGCGCGATCCAGCCGCGAGGGTCCTCCTTGACCCGACGGCGCAGCGCATCCAACTCGGCCTTTGTAGCACGCGGGCCGATCACGATGCCCTTGCCACCGGAGCCGTCCACTGGCTTCACGACGAGATCCTCGAGACGATCCAGTACCTCCTCGCGAGCCTCGTCATCCTCCAACCGCCAGGTATCGACATTGGCGAGAATGGGGTCCTCGCGAAGGTAATACTTGATCAAATCCGGGACGTAAGTGTAGATCAACTTGTCGTCGGCCACTCCGTTACCGATGGCGTTGGCTAGCGCGACACCGCCGGTGCGTACGGCGTTCACCAGGCCCGGCACGCCCAACATCGAGTCGCCGCGGAAGTGCACCGGATCGAGGAATTCGTCGTCAACTCTGCGATAGATCACATCGACCCGTTGCAGCCCTGCGGTGGTACGCATGAAGACCTTGCCGCGCCGGCACTCAAGATCACGACCCTCGACCAACTCGATGCCCATCGTGCGGGCGAGCAAGGTGTGCTCAAAGTAGGCCGAGTTGTAGACACCCGGGGTGAGGACAACCACGGTTGGATCGTCAACCCCGGGTGGCGCTGCCTTCCGAAGCGCGGTCAGCAAGCGAGTTGGGTAACCGGCTACGGGCCGGATCCGCTGGTTGGCAAAGGCCTCGGGCATGACGGTGATCATGGCGTTGCGGTTGGTCATCACGTACGAGACCCCGCTCGGCACCCGCACGTTGTCCTCGAGCACGCGGACATCCCCTGCCGGGTTGCGGATCAAGTCAATGCCGGCCACGTGAATGCGTACGCCATTGCTGGGCTGGACGCCCCACACGGCTCGGTAGAAATGAGTGGAGGAGGTGACCAACTGGCTGGGCAGAACCCCATCGGAGATTACCCGAGCCTCGGAGTAGATGTCGGCGAGGAACGCCTCGAGTGCTCGTACGCGTTGGGCGACGCCGGCCTCGATGATCTCCCACTCCGGTGACGCAATCACCCGCGGCACCAGATCGAGTGGAAAAGGACGCTCCACGCCGCCGACGTCGAAGGTCACACCGGCTTGGGTGTAGTTGTTGGCGAGGGATTCCGCGATCATGCGGAGGTCGTTCGAGGTTGATCGCGTGAGGGCTCCGTATACGGCCCGGTAGGAGGGTCGGACGCTGCCCTCCGCGTCCATCATCTCGTCGAACGCGTCACCTGTCCGATAGTTGGAAAGCACGTCCGCCATAAGGCGGAGCCTACTCAAGCCTTCGTTGCCTGAGCTTTGACTCCTCATCCATCCCGAAGCAGTAGGCACGAGTCACCGAACTCGTGCCATAGATAGCGCTCGGCTACGGCAGCGTCATACGCGCGTTGGGTGAGCCGGGCGCCCGCAACGGACTCGACGAGCAGCAGGTGCGACGCTTCCGGATTGTGCCAACCCGTGATCAACCCATCGACGACCCGCACTGGTCTTTGCGGAGAGATCACCAGATCGGTCCATCCCGCAGCCGCTGCAACCATCCCGTTGGGTTGAGCGGCTGACTCGATGGCACGGGTCGAAGTTGTGCCGACTGCGATCACCCGGCCGCCGCGAGCTCGGCACGAGTTGACCAACTGAGCAGTCGTTTCGTTGACGTCGAACCACTCAGGCTGCGGAGCCTCACCAGCTTCCTGGGAGGACAAGCCCGTGTGCAGAGTGATGGGAGCGAAGATCACACCTCGCGACACCAATCGGGCCACCAACTCGGCGCTGAACGGGCGAGCCGCGCTTGGCATCTCCGCGCTGCCGGGATGAACGGCAAAGATCGTCTGGTACGCCGAGATCGGGAAGGAGCCACTGAGATAGCCGTAGCTAATCGGCCGGGCCTGCTCCCGCAGATAGGCGGAGAAGCTTTGTGGCGGATCGATCCGGCCACGCCAGAGCCGATTCCCTGCGCCCGTCGGTGATGAATTGGATTCGGGGTATGGCGCGATCAGCTCAACCGTGGCGCCTGCGGGAAGGCCAATACGCTCACCGATCCGACCGTCGAGGATGGGAGCCGCCGCATCGGGTGCGGTGCGCAGCTCGACCACCCGAGTTCCGTCGGGCAGCCGATTGGCGATATGCACCGTGACCGCCGCAGCATTCCTCGTGCCGTCCAACTGGCCGGGCACGGTGGCCGAAGTATTCACGACGAGCACATCGCCTGCCCTGAGATGCTCAGCGAGCCGGCAAAAGTACGAGTGCCGGATGCCGGCGGGCGTTGCGATCATGAGCCGCACGCTGTCGCGCCTCAAGCCCCGCAGCTCGGGCGGTTCGATCGCCGTATGGTCCTCAGGGGAGGAAAAGTGGGTGTGTGGCCGCGCAGCCAGCATGGTGCTCACTACGACCTCGTCTTCGTGGCGAGCGTCGTGGACAAATCGGCGGCACGGTAACGGCCGCTCGGCAGGCCAGAGTTGATCAGTGCTACCACAATCGGGGCAATCGACTCTGGCTCCGGCCGATCGCTGATGTCCTCGCCTGGGAATGCCGCCTGATGCATGGCCGTCCGCATGTCGCCCGGATCGAGGCTGTACCAGGTGAAGTCCGGCTCCTCAGCCGCCCAGGTCAGTGTCTGGTGATCCAGCGCCGCCTTGCTGGATCCATAGCCGCCCCATGTCTCATAGTGATCGACGCCCGCATCTGAGGAGATGTTGATGATCACGGTTTGCGGTGGCAGCGAAGGCACGAGTGCCCGGATCAGCTGCTGCGGCGCGATGACATTGGTGCGCAGCAGCTGCTCGTACGCCGCAGGCTCAAGATCGCGCAGCAGCGGGAGCGGAGATCCTCCAAGATCGCTCGCATTGTTGATCACAAGATCGAGACCCCCAACGGCAGCGGCGACGGCAATGAGTTGCTCGCGATGCTCCGGATCACCGATGTCACCTGGAACCGCCCGCACTGCTGTGAGCTTGGACAAAGCGTCCGCCGTACTCGCCAGCGGTTCGGCATGGCGGGCGTCGATAGTCAGACTCCAACCCCGGCGAGCAAGCTCAAAGGCCAGCGCGCGGCCCAATCCGAGTGAGGCACCAGTGATCAATGCATGCGGCATGACTCCATTGTTCAACTTAAAGTGAACTTTAGTTCAAGGATTTGTGCTGACGCCTTTTGGAGCCGCTCCCGACAGGGCACTGTGCAGAGTTGCCTAGCCCAAGACGCTCGAGGCGTCTCCACCTGGTTGAAGAGCCACCGTTTGCCGTCCTAAGACGGCTGGCGGGTGTCCCGACCCCGATTCAGAGCCACGTTTCCCGTCTCAAGACGGCTAGCGCGG
>Ga0075425_100000665_pt1 | contig 32682 bp, 28 predicted proteins | sample SoiMethybrSBSTD4_FD_75300 | JGI IMG/M metagenome (GOLD analysis project Ga0075425, IMG submission 75300) | Bulk soil microbial communities from a Populus tree surrounding site in Tennessee, USA - Soil MetaG P. TD hybrid SBSTD4 | ecosystem: Environmental > Terrestrial > Soil > Tree plantation... | reverse complement strand
ATGGCGTTCGAGGAAGAGTTCGGGATCGAGATTCCCGACGAGGATGCGGAGAAGATCACCCGCGTGAAGGAAGCGGTCGAGTACATCGAGTCGCACGCCAAGACCAAAAAGTAGGGACATGACCAACACTCGGCGGGTGGTCGTCACGGGCATCGGTCTCGTGTCGTCGCTCGGCATCGGCACCGACGCGAACTGGGCCGCGCTGGCGGCCGGCACGAGCGGCGTCGGCGCGATCACCAAGTTCGACGCGTCGCAGTTCGCCACGCGCATCGCCGGCGAGGTGAAGGGCTTCGACCCGCTGGCGTTCATCGAGAAAAAAGATGTCAAGAAGATGGACATCTTCATCCAGTACGCGATCGCCGCGTCGCAGTTCGCGATCGACGATGCGCGGCTGGACGTGACCGCGACCATCGCGCCGCGCGTCGGCGTGTTCATCGCGTCCGGCATCGGCGGGTTCACGACGATCGAGCGCGAGCACAAGGCGCTGCTCGAAGGCGGCCCGCGCAAGATCTCGCCGTTCTTCATTCCCTCCGCGATCATCAACCTCGCCGCCGGCCAGGTCTCGATCCGCTTCGGCGCGAAGGGCCCCAACTCGGCCACCTGCACGGCGTGCTCCGCGTCGGCGCACGCGATCGGCGACGCGTTCGAGATCATCCGCCGCGGCGCCGCCGACGTGATGATTGCCGGCGGGTCGGAAGCGGCGATCACGCCGATGGGCATCGGCGGGTTCGGCGCGCTCCGCGCGCTGTCGACGCGCAACGACGAGCCGCAGCGGGCGAGCCGCCCGTTCGACCGCGACCGCGACGGCTTCATCGTGGGCGAGGGCGCGGGCGTCCTGATTCTGGAAGAGCACGCCCGCGCGGTGGCGCGCGGCGCGAAGATTTACGCCGAGCTGGTCGGCTACGGCATGTCGGCTGATGCGTACCACATCACCGCGCCCTCGGAGGACGGCGACGGCGCGTTCCGCGTGATGCGCGCCGCCATCGAGAGCGCCGGCGTCGCGCCGGCCGTGGTGGACTACATCAACGCGCACGGCACCTCGACGCCGCAGGGCGATCAGCTCGAGACGCTCGCCATCAAGCGCACCTTCGGCGACCACGCGAAGCGCGTCGCCGTGTCGTCCACCAAGTCGATGACCGGCCATCTGCTCGGCGCCGCGGGCGGCCTCGAGGCGGGCATCACCGCCCTCGCCGTCCACAACCAGTGCGCGCCGCCGACGATCAACCTCGACACGCCGGACGCGTGCTGCGATCTCGACTACGTCCCGCACCGCAGCCGCGGCATGAAGATCGACTACGCGCTCTCGAACTCCTTCGGCTTCGGAGGCACGAACGCCGCCCTGTTGTTCAAGCGCTACGAAGCATGAAAATCGCCGTCTGCATCAAACAGGTCCCCACGCGCGAGTGGCAGCCGCGGCTGAACGACGACAAGACGTGGATTCGTGAAGCCGACGCGAGCTTCGAGATGAACGAGCCCGACGCCTACGCGCTCGAGGAGGCGCTGCGCCTCAAGGAAAAGCACGGCGGCGACGTGGTCGTCTGCTCCGCCGGTCCGGCGCGCGTCGCGCAGGTGATCCGCGAGGCGCTCGCGCGCGGCGCCGACCGCGCCATCCACGTCGAAGACGACGGGCTGGCGAGCGCCGACGCGTTCGTGACGAGCGCGGCGCTGGCGGGCGCGATGAAGGAGGAGCAGTTCGACCTCGTGCTCACCGGCCTGCAGTCCGACGATCAGGGGTTCGCGCAGGTCGGCGTCATCCTGGCCGAGAAGCTCGGTCTCCCGCACGCGACGATCATCATGGAAGTGCAGGCCGATGGGCGTGCGCTGCGCGTGAAGCGCGAGCTCGAGGGCGGCTGGTTCCAGTGGGTGGCGATGCCGCTGCCGGCGGTGCTCACGATCCAGAGCGGCATCAACCAGCTCCGCTACGCGACGCTCAAGGGGATCATGGCGGCGAAGAAGAAGGAGATCCGCAAGGCTGCGGCGCCGTCCGGCGGCGCATCGAAACAGAAGATCGTCAGCCTCTACGTCCCCGAGAAGGGGAAGAAGACGCAGATCATCGGCGGCTCGCCGGCGGAAGCGGCGAAAGAGCTCGTGCGGAAGCTGCGCGAGGAAGCGCGGGTGATCCAGTGATCGTCGTCGTCGCCGAGCAGCGCGGCGGCAAGCTGAATCGCGCGACGTGGGAGACAATCGCGGCGGCGCAGCAGCTCTCGAGCGCCGCGGCCGTTCCGATCGCCGTGCTCGTCCCCGGCGCGCAGGCGACGGGCGTCGCCGGTGAGATCGCGGCTGCCGACGTCCAGGAGGTCGTCACGCTCGAGCACGCGGCGCTCGAGCCGTACACGCCGGACGGCTTCACCGCGGCGCTCCAGCCGGCGATCGCGCAGCTGAACGCGGCCTACGTGCTGCTGCCGCACACGTATCAGACGCGCGATTTCGCGCCGAAGCTCGCCGCGCGCATGGACCGCGCGATCGTCACCGACGTGACGGCGATCAAGAAAGCCGGCGCGGAGGCCGCATTCGTGCGGCCGATGTTCCAGGGGAAGCTCACGGCCGACGTCGTGCCGCAAGGGCCGGGGCCGCACTTCGTGACGTTTCAGATCGGCGCGTACCGCGTCGATCAGGCGAAAAAGGGCGCGTCGGCGGCGCGCGTGCGCGCGATCACCGTGGACGCCGACGCGTCGGCGATCCGCGAGAAGCCGGAAGCGCCGTTCCAGCAGGCGAAGCAGGCGGTCGATCTGTCGCAGGCCGAGCGGATCGTGTCGGTTGGCCGCGGCATCAAGGAGCAGGCGAACATCGCCGTCGCCGAGAAGCTCGCGCAGGCGCTTGGCGCCGAGATCGCGGCGTCGCGCCCGATCTGCGACGCCGGCTGGCTGCCGATGGAGCGCCAGGTCGGCAGCTCGGGCCAGACCGTCGCGCCGAAGCTCTATCTCGCGCTCGGCATCTCCGGCGCGATCCAGCACCTGGTCGGCATGAAGGGCTCGAGCACGGTCGTCGCGATCAACAAGGATCCCGACGCGCCCATCTTCGAGATCGCCGACTACGGCATCGTCGGCGATCTGTTCGAGATCGTTCCGGCAATCATCGACGCTGTAAAAGGGTGACAAGGACACAGAGGCAAACAGAGGGCGCAGAGGCACACACAGAGGGGCGATGGCCACGATAGCGTTCTGGATTCTGTTCGTGGCCGGCGTGGCCGCGTTCGCCGTCCAGACCGCGACGCGCGTTCGATCAATCGCGGCCGCGCCGAACACGTTCTCGATCGACGACCTTCCGTTCCGGATCAACAGATTTCTCGCCGACGTCGTCCTGCAGCGGCGCACGATCCGCGAGCGGCCGGCCGCCGGCCTGATGCACGCATTCGTCTTCTGGGGCTTCGTCGTCTTCGCGGGGTACACGACCGTCGAATTCCTGTACGGGCTCGGCATCGCCGATCTCACCCGCACGTCGTGGTTCGAGGCGTATCGGCGGCTGCTCGTGCCGTTCGCCTCCGCCGTGCTCGTCGGCATCCTCTACCTGCTGATCCGCCGCGCGATCGCGCGGCCCGTGGGCCTCGGCAGCCACGTGTCGATCGAGTCGATCGTCATCGCGCTGTTCATCGCCGCGCTCATGACGACGTTTCTCCTCACGTTTCGCCTCGACGAGGCGACGATGGCGGGACGCGTGAACTGGTGGACGCACATGCTGGTGATCCTCGCCTTCATGGCGCTGATTCCGGCGTCGAAGCACTTCCACCTGGTGGTCTCGCCGATCACGGTGTTCCTGAAGTCGCCCGAGCTCGGCAACCTGCCGAATCTGGATTTCGAGAAGGAGCAGGTGGGCCTCGAGACGGTCAACGATCTCGGCAGCAAGATGCGCCTCGACGCGTTCACGTGCGTCGAGTGCGGCCGCTGCCAGGTGAATTGCCCTGCGTGGGGCGCCGGCAAGGAGCTGAACCCGAAGACGATCATCCTGCAGACGCAGCAGGCGCTGCTGGCGGGGCAGGGGGCCGCGAAGCTCGGCGAAGTCTACTCGGAGAAGGTGCTGTGGCAGTGCACGACGTGCGGCGCGTGCGAGAACCAGTGCCCCGTCGGCATCGAGCACCTGCCGATCCTGATCGGATCGCGCCGCGGGCTCGTGTCCAACGGCGACGCGCCCGCCTATCTCGGCGCGATGTACAACAACCTCGAGCGCCGCAGCAACATCTGGGGGCTCGGGTACGATCAGCGCACGAAGTTCGTGCAGGCGGCGGGCCTCGAGACCTTCGATCCGGCGAAGCACGACGTCCTCGTGTGGCTCGGGTGCGCCGGCTCGTTCGATGCGGACTTCCAGAAATCGCTGCGATCGCTGTTCGCGATCCTGCGGGCGAAGGAGGTCCGCTTCGGCGTGCTCGCGAAAGAGCGCTGCAATGGCGATCCGGCGAAGCGGACCGGCAACGAGTACATGTATCAGGAGCTCGCGACCGGCAACATCGAGGACCTGAAGACGGCCGGCGTGAAGAAGATCGTCACGTCGTGCCCGCACTGCGTGAAGACGATCGGCGCCGACTACGCGAAGTTCGGCTACCGGGTGGAGATCGTGCACTCGTCGGTGTTCGTCGAGGCGCTGCTGCGAAACGAACGGGCCGCGGACGGGAGGGCGGCCCTTTCAGGGTCGCCGGCGCCGAACGAGGTCGTCACCTATCACGATCCGTGTTACCTCGGGCGGTACGGCGGCGTGGTGGACGAGCCGCGCGCGCTGCTCGCGCGCTTCGGCGCCGAGGTCCGCGAGCCGGTGCGCAACCGCGACAACCCGTACTGCTGCGGCGCCGGCGGCGGCCTGCTCTTCGCCGACAAGGAAGAGGAGCCCGGCAGCCGCATCAGCGACGTTCGCTTCAAGCAGCTGCAGGCGACCGGCGCGGGGACCGTCGTCACCGCGTGCCCGTTCTGCTCGATCATGTTGAAGGGAGCGCAGGCGAGCGCCGGCGCCGAGACGCAGTTCGTCGATCTGATGACGTTCGTCGACGGCCGCCTGAGGAAAGCGACAGCCTGACGCCGCACCAGTGGCGATGACCGCGTCCGACTGGCGAGCATCGCGCGCGAAGCGGCTGCAGGCCCGCCTCATCTCCGCGATCGGCTATCCGATCGCGGCGTCGCTCGGCGCCACGTTCCGCTGGCGCGCGGAAGGCGCCGAGTGGTACGAGCGCGTGATCGCCGGCGGCCGCCAGCCGATCATGGCGTTCTGGCACGGCCGCATCCTCCCCGCGACGATCTATTTCAAGCGCCGCGGCATCGTCGTCATCACGAGCGAGAACTTCGACGGCGAGTGGATCGCGGGGATCATCGAGCGCTTCGGCTACGGGACCGCGCGCGGATCGACGTCGCGCGGCGCGGTGAAGGCGCTCGTGCAGTTGAAGCGCGACATGGCGGCGGGGAAGCCGGCGGCGTTCACGCTCGACGGCCCGAGAGGGCCCGAGCGCGTGGCGCAGCCCGGCGCCATCTGGCTGGCGAAGGCCACGGGCAATCCGATCGTCCCGTTTCACATCGAAGCCGATCGCCACTGGACCGCGAACAGCTGGGACCGCACGATGGTGCCGAAGCCGTGGGCGACTCTCGCGATCGCGATCGGCGAGCCGATGGACATCGATCCGCGCGCCGACGATGCCTCCGTCGAAGCCGGCCGCCGCGAGCTCGAATCGCGGCTCGGCGCGCTGGAGCTCCGCGCGCGCGCGCTGCTGTAGCGGGGACGGAATCTTCGTGATCTTCGTGGTTCCGTCAGCGGTGCATCGCGCCGATCGCGGCGAGGACGACGGCGGCGGCGGCGCCGGCGAACGACGTGAGCCAGAAGCCGCGGCTGCCGGTCAGGAGTGCCACCGAGCAGAGGACGATCGCGATCTCGAGGAAGACCTCGGCTTCGTCGAAACGCGACGCGCGCTCGGCGGTCGTCTTCGTCTCGCGATCGAGCTCCTCGGTCGAGTGGCGGATCTCGTCGGCCCCCTTGCGCTCCTCGGCCGCCCTGTCCACCCACGCCTTCGACGTCGCGGCGCCGGGCGCGCCCTGCAGCGCCGCCAGCTGCGCGTCGGCCGCGTACATCTGCGACCGCGAATTCTTCGCCTGGTAGTACGCCCAGCCGTCGGCCACCTGCGTCTGCAGCACGACCTCCTCGGTGTGCAGCCGATGGCCCATCATCGTGACGACGGCAAGCGCTGCCGCGAACAGCGCCATCGTCACGCCGATTTGCCGGTTGCCCGCGTGCTGCGCCTGCTCGGACGACTCGAGGAGCTCGTGGCCTTCCATCGTTCGATCATCCCCCGGTCGATTCTATCGATTCTGAAACTCAGCTTTCAGAAGTGACGCCGACGCGGCGCACGAGTGCGAAGCCCGCGGCAGTTGCGCCGGGCACATCCCTTGCGCTGCGGAACTCATGCCGATCTTCCGTCGTCTTGCCGCCGCGGCGCTCCTGGCCGCCGGAGTGGTCTGCTCGCTCGGCGCGCAATCGACCGATCCGGCCGCCGACCGCGGCTTCGCGGCGCTGCAGCGCGGCGACGCCGACGCGGCGGCTGCCGTCTTCCAGAGCGCGCTCGCGCTGCGCCCGCGCGACGCCGTGCTGCTCTACGGCGCCGGCCTCGCCGCCCACCTGCAGGGGCGCGACGACGACGCGGTGCGGCTGCTGAAGCGCGCCCTGGACGCCGAGCCGCGGCTCACGCAGGCGGCGGTGGTGCTCGGCGAGATTGCGTATCGGCTCGGCGATCTCGATCTCGCCGTCAAGACCTACGAGAAGGTGCTCGCGCAGACACCGTCGAACATGGCGGTGCGCGCGCGGCTCGACGCGTGGCGCGCGGAGGCCGACGTCGAGGGCCGCTTCGAGGCGTACAAGGACGATCGGTTCACGATCATGTTCAGCGGGCCGGCGCAGCATCAGCTCGCCGCGCACGCCACCGCGACGATGGGCGCAGCGTTCTTCCGCATCGCGGGGACGCTCGGCAGCGCGCCGTCGGCGCCGATCCGCGTCGTCTTCTACACCGAGCGCCAGTTCCAGGACATCACCGGCGCCCCTGAGTGGGCCGGCGGCGGCTTCGACGGACAGATCCGCATGCCGCTCGGCGGCGCGTCGCAGGACCTGCCCGAGTTCGATCGCGTGCTGACGCACGAGCTCACGCACGCGATGGTGCACGCCGTCGCGCCGCGCAACGTGCCGGCGTGGCTGCACGAAGGGCTCGCGATGCGCTTCGAGCCGCACGACCCGGCGGCGGCGCGGCGCCTGCTCGCCGACGCGCACGTCTTCGTGCCCCTCGACGCGCTGCAGCAGGGATTCATGCGGCTGAGCGCGCCCCAGGCGGCGGTCGCGTACGAAGAGAGCGCGTTTGCGGTGAGCGTGCTCCTCGACCGCATCGGATCGCACGGGCTCGCCGCGCTGCTCCAGGATCTGAGCGCGGGGCAGACCCTCGAGCAGGCGATCGAGCGGTTCGGCTTCACGTTCGCCGCGTTCGAATCGGATCTGTCGCGGCGCGTCGGCGCGCAGCCGGCTGCGCGTCGATGACCGCATCCGGTAGCGCACGCCTTCAGGCCTGCTGACGGCCGTCCCCTACGAATCTTGGTTCGGCGCCTGACGCGTCGGCCAGCAGCTGGACGACGGGATTCACGAGTGGCAGCCGCAGCGCGAAGCCGGCGAACGCCCACCCGAGATGAATGTGCTCGATCGCGCGCGCGACGGCGTCGATCCCGGACGCGGTGGGGGAGCCGTCGGCCGGCTCGTACGTGATGCGCCGTAACGCCTGCGACGGATGCGACTCGGCAGAGACGATGTCGAGGCCGCAAGCGCCGCGGTTGCCGAACCACCGGCCGACCTCGCTGCACATGCCGCACGATGCCGCGACGTAGAGGCGCGCCGGCGGTTCGTCCGCGCGCCGCCACGGCCGGAATCGTGGAATCCAACGGCTCACGCCGCGCCGATACGCCGTATAGTCGTCGCCGAACCGCTCGCGAAGATCCTCGCCTTCGTCCCAGCCGGCCAGCCCCAGCGAGTACACGTGCGCCATCACGCCTGCCGCCGCGACCCAGACGTTCTGCAGCGCCGCGCCGAGCAGCACGAGCATCAGCACGCCGGAGAGCTGCATCGGATTGGCGACGTACGCGTACACGCCGGTCGTGACGAGGACCCGCGGCGGATCGAACGGCACCGGTGTGCCGCCGCCGCGCGTGACGAACTCCTGCACGGCCGTGATGCCGAGGATCGCCGGCACGGCGAGTGCCTGCGCGATCAGACTGAGCTGCCACGCCGGCCGGGACCACGGGCTCACCCAGCCGCTGCCGGACCCTTCGATCGCAATCGCGGGAAACACCAGCAGCATCAGCCCGCCGAACGCGAGCACCTGCAGAGCCGCGCGTTCGGCGAGATGGTCGTCGCGCATCGTCCATCTCGCGAGCAGCTGACCGGGAACGAACGCGACGGCGAGGGCGACGGCCTCGCCGAGGAGCCACATCGGCCCGAGCGCCACGACGGGAGCCGCCGCGGGCATCAGCGCGAGATCGGCGGCGAGCGCCAACACGGCGATCCCTGCGAGCGGCATCGAGGGCAACATGAGCGCCGGCGCCGCACCCCAGAGACACGACCACGCGAGCGCGAGATCGACGGGCGTGCCGAGCAGCATCCCGCCGCGTGCGTCGAACCGCCACCAGCCGAAATACGACGCGGTCAGATTGAGCGCCAGCAGCGCCGGGATGTTCCACACCGTCGCGAGCAGCGCGCCGACGCGCGCGCGGCGGCCGGGCCGGCGCCACAGCCACGCGGCGCCCGTCACGACGAGCGCGACGTAGACCGACGCCGCGCGAACGAGCAGGTAGGGATCGAGCGGCATCACGGCGTGGCCACCGCGTCGATCAGATATCCGGCGGCGGCCTCCGCGACGTAGCGCTCCATCGGTCCGAAGTACCACGCGGGATCGAGGCCGCGATCGTAGCGCAGCGTCCACGTGACCTTCGTCGTGCTCGCGTCGATCGCCTGCCACTCGACGAGCGCCTCACGGAACGTGAGAAAGTGCGTCATGTGACTCGTGTCCGAAATCGCGCGCCAGCGGACTCGTCCCGGCTGCGCGTCTTCGAGGTCGAGCGTCAGATCGCCCGTGCGCGGCTCCATGCCGTTGACGAACATCTCGCCGCCGCGCATCGCAATCACCCAGCGCTGCGTCCGTCCATTTCGTCCGATGTGCACGCCGACGGGCGCCGGAAACCAGCCGGTGTACCAGGGCCGCGGCCGATCGAAGCGCGGCGGCGCGGCCAGCGCGCGCGCGACCGCTTCGGCCGGCGCGTGGACGACCTTCGAAGCGGTGACGGACTCGGCGCGCGCGATCGTCGTCAGCTTCGTCACGCCTTCGAGACTCATCGGCGCGGCGACCAGCACGATCGCAACCGATGCGAGCGTCGTGGTGGCCTTGTCGCGGCGGCGGTGGGCGGCGTCCATCGCGGCCGCGATGAACACGGCGACCGTGTAGAAGAGCGGCGCTGACATCAGCACGCACAGCGCTCCCTCCCACAGGAACATCGCCGAGGCCAGCAGCCCCACGGTGGTCGCCTTGCACGCGACGCCGGTGGCCGATTTCGGCGAGACGGCGACGACGACCACGATCGCCGTGAGCGCCGGCAGGCCGATGAAGAGCGCGGCGGTCTGATCGAGCTTGTGGGCGACGAGGATCCGGTACGCGAGCGTGGCAACGGCGACGGCGCCAATCACGACGGCCAGCGTGATTCGCGATCGCACCGCCGCTGATTCCCGCTCGGCCGGCGCATTGGCGAGCGCGTCGGCGCGTTCGCGGCCGAGCGCCCACGCGGCCATGAACGCCGGCGGCCAGACGAACCACGCGACCAGCGTGAGCGCCACGCTCCATCCCGTCGACGCGAAGCAGCCGGCCAGCGCGACGAGCACGGCGCCGGCGCGGATCCAGGTCGTTCCGGGCGGCGTGACCAGCACGTTGAAGATGCCGAACGCGACTGTCACGAGCGTGAACGTGGGAATCGGAATCCAGCGTCCGAGCAGGTCCCATCCCGGCACCGCGCGCTCGCCGGCGAGCGCGGCGCCGACGAGCATTGCGACGAGCGCGATCTTCGTCAGCGGTCTGTTCACACTAGGCTCCCTGCGGCAGCAGCCGCGCGTCGCGCAGGATCGTCAGCACCCGTCGCCTCACCGGACGAAGAATCGGCAGCGTGACAATGCGCCTGGCGTCGACGATGAAGTCCACGGCCGCGTCGATCAGGCTGCGCGTGCGCTGCTGCCGGGGAGAGTCGTCGTAGAGGAAAAAGAGCAGGACGCCCATGTGCAGCGTCCACAGCAGCGTCGGCGCCGCCTCGCGCACGTCGTCGGGCAGCCGCTCACCGGCGAGCGCGGCCTCGAAGACCGCGATGCTGCACAGCCGCTGGTCGCGCGTCGCCGGACCGAACCACGAGAGCGGATGATCGGGTTCGCCGCCGAAGCGGAACAGCGCACGCAGCAGGCGGCGATCGTCCTGCATGATGTCGATCTTCGTGTGGAGCGCCGCGCGCAGCCGCGTCTTCAACGGGCCGCCGGCGGCGAACGCCTGGCGCGCGCGCGTCAGATGCTCCTGCTGGACGTAGTCGTAGTAGGCGCCGACGATCGCTTCCTTGCTGTGGAAGTAGTAGTAGGTCGCGCCGAGCGAGAGGCCGGCGCGGCGCGCGATGTCGCGGACCGTGGTCTCCTCGAAGCCGCGCTCGCGAAAGAGCGCGAGGGCGGTATCGAGAATCTGCCGCCGGGTCGCCTCGCTGTCGGCGCGCTGCGGGACCGCCCGCGGCGCGGGGTCTTTGAACATGTTCAGAGACTACCACAAAATCTTGAACATGTTCAGAAGTGCACGACGTGGCAGCCTAGCGCACGCCATCCCTGGCTCAACGCCGTGAGCGTCGTCACCACTCGATCTGGCGCCGGTCGCTGAAGAACCCGCCGGTCGGCCCCTTGGCCGGCAGCGTCGCGAGCCACACGATCGTATCGGCGCCCTCTTCCACCGATCGCGTGGCGTTCGGCCCGCCCATGTCGGTGCGGACCCAGCCGGGGTTCGCGCTGTTCACCAGAATGCCTTTGCCGCGCGTGGCCGCCGCGAGCTGACGCGTGAACGCGTTGAGCGCGCTCTTCGACATGGAGTACGCCGGCGCGTAGGTGCCCATCGACGCCAGCTGCCCGGCCTGCGACGACACGTTGACGACGCGCCCGAAGCGGCGCGCGATCATGCCCGGCACGAACGCGCGGCACACGGCGATGGCGCCGAACAGGTTCGTCTCGAACGTCGCCCGCAGGTCGTCGTCGGTCGTCTCGAGCACCCCGCGTGATTCGCCGACGAGGACCGCCGCGTTGTTCACGACGATATCGACGCGCACGCCGCGCGAGGCGAGGTCGCGCGCCAGCCGCTGGACGGCGTCCGCGTCCGTGACGTCGAGCACGGCGGCCTCCACATGGCCGTCGGCGCGGAGCCTGGCGGCCGCCGATCTCGCCTTCGCGCCGTCGCGCGCGGTCAGGATCACGTCGTGCCCGTGCTGCGCGAGCTGACGGCACACCTCGAGGCCGATGCCGCGGTTGGCGCCGGTGACGAGCGCCGTCCGCCGCTCCGTCATGGCGCGCGGCGCCCGCCGCAATCTACAATCGGCCGTCCGCGGTCGCGCGCGGACGTGCCGCCGTTCACCCCATGTCGCTGATTCTCGTCCACACCGAGCGCTTCGCCGAACATCAAACGCCGCCCGGGCACCCCGAGCGCCCCGAGCGCGCCGACGTGCTGGACGCGATCGCCGCGCGGTGGCGCGGGCGCGGCGTCGAGGTGGTGGCGCCGCGCGCGGCCACCGCCGAGCAGCTTGCGCGCGTGCACGACGAGCCGCATCTCCGCCGCGTCGCGCAGACCGCCGGGCACGCGACGGCGCTGGATCCCGACACCTACACGTCGCCCGAATCCTACGACATCGCGCTCCTCGCGGCGGGCGCCTGCATCGACGCCGTGGAGCGCGTGATGGGCGACGCGCACCGCGCCGCGTTCGCGCTGGTCCGGCCGCCCGGGCACCACGCCGAGCGCGATCGCGCAATGGGCTTCTGCCTCCTCAACAACGTCGCCGCCGCCGCCGCGCACGCGCGCGCGTCGGGCGCGCGCAAGGTCGCCATCGTCGACTACGACGTGCACCACGGCAACGGCACGCAGCACATCTTCGACGCGGATCCGCATGTCCTGTACGTCTCGACCCATCAGTATCCGTACTATCCGGGCACCGGCGCCGCCGGGGAAGTGGGGCGCGGCGCCGGCAGCGGGTTCACCGTGAACCTGCCGTTCGAGGCGGGCGCCGTCGACGAGGACTACCAGATCGCGTTCACGCGGATCGTCGTGCCCGTCGTGCGGCAATTCGAACCGGATCTCGTGATCGTCTCCGCCGGCTTCGACGCCCACCAGCGCGATCCGCTCGGCGGCATCCGTCTGAGCACGCCGGCGTTCGCGGCGATGACCGCCGCGCTGCGCGGCGTCGCCGAGGAATGCTGCCGCGGGCGGATCGTCGCGGCGGTCGAGGGCGGCTACGATTTGCAGGCGCTCGGCGCGTCGCTCGACGCGGCGATCGACGCACTGCACGGGCCGCCGCGCGCGATCGAGTGGCCGGCGAGCGGCATCGCCTCCACGCGCGGCGAGGAGACCGTCGCCGCGACACGCGAGGCGATCTCACCGTTCTGGACCGTCTAACGGCTATCGGACGATCAGCGTGACGCCGGCGGCGCACAGCACGACGCCGGCGGCTTTCATCCAGGAAAACTCGGCGCCGAGAATGCCGATGCTCGCCACCGTGACGACCATCGCCTGGAGGCCCGAGATCGCCACCGCGTAGCCCGGGTTGGGCGCGGCCGCGAGGGCGCGCACGAGCAGCCAGTTGCCGACGTAGCTGAGCGCGGCCGCGGCGGCGACGAGCGCCACGTCGCGCGGCGCGTGCGGCAGCGGCTCGCGGGTCGCGCGCGTGTGAATCGCGTAGAGGACCGCCGCGATCGCGAACACGCCGAGCAGCACCGTCGCCGCGTTCATCCCGCGCCGGCTGAGCGCCGCGAATATCAGCTGCATCGCGGCAAAGCATCCCATGGCGACGAACGCCGACACCTGCCACATCGCGCACCTCGCCGGGATCATACCGCCGCGCGCGGCGCCGGGCGCGACACCCCTTGCGCTTCGACAAGAGAGACGTTATGCTCATGTTGAAGCGAAAGGGGAGCGCCCGTGCCGGAGCCAGCGCCGCGCCTCGAGCTGCCGCAGGGCACGCTCGACCTGCTGATCCTCAAAGCGATCGCGCTCGAGCCGCAGCACGGCTGGGCCATCTCCGAGCGCATCCAGCAGATCTCGAACGACGCCCTCCAGGTGCAGCAGGGATCGCTCTACCCGGCGCTCCACCGCCTCGAGCGCCGCGGCTGGATCAAGGCGAAGTGGGGGACGTCGGACAGCAACCGCAGGGCCAAGTTCTACGATCTGACGCGCGCCGGCCGCCGGGCGCTCGACGCGCAGACCGGCGCGTGGCGCGCGCTGACGGCGGCCGTCGGTCTGCTGCTCGATACGCCCTGAGGGTGATGCGCGTGCTCAGCGATCTGCGCCACCGCCTGCGCGCGCTGCTTCGGAGAAGCGCCGTCGACGCGGAGCTCGACGAAGAGCTGCGATTTCATCTCGACCTGGACATCGAGAAGCGGATGCGCGCGGGGCTGACGCGCGCGGAGGCGGCGCGTGCCGCGCGGCTCGCGCTCGGCGGCGTCGAGCAGGTGAAGGACGCGCACCGCGACGCCCGCGGCGTGGCGCTCGCCGAGAGCGTCCTGCAGGACCTCCGCTACGGCGCGCGCGCGATGCGGCGCAGCCCCGCGTTCTCCGCCACCGTCGTCGCGACGCTCGCACTTTCGACCGCGGCGCTCGCGGCCGTCCTCACGCTCGGCTACACGCTCCTCTATCGCATGCTGCCGGTCGAGCGGCCAGGCGAGCTCGTCGACGTCGCGGGGATTCGCCGCGTGTCGGCGCCCGAGCGCTTGAGCACGAGCGAGGCGGCGCGCCTGCAGGTGCTCGGGCCGGTGTCCCATCCCGATTACCTCGCATTCCGCAACGGCGCCCGCACGCTGAGCGGCCTGGCGGCGCATTACCCGACGGCGCCGCTCTTCGTGACCGTCGACGGCCGGGGCCGCGAGGTCAACGGCGCGGTCGTGTCGGCGAATTTCTTCCCGCTGCTCGGCATCCGGCCCGCGCTCGGCCGCTTCTTCCACGACGACGAGGATCGCGTGCCCGATCGGGATCGCGTGGCGGTGATCGGATCGAATTTCTGGCGCGCGCATTTCGGCGCGTCGCCCTCCGCGATCGGCGCGCACGTCAGAATCAACGGAGCGGACTTCACGATCGTCGGCGTCGCGCCCGCGTCGTTCAGCGGGACGACGAACATGCCGATCGAGCTCTACATCCCGACGATGATGCTGCGCGTCGGCTACCGCTGGTGCGACGACGCGCTCGCGGCCGACTGCACCGTGCTGCAGATGATCGGCCGGCTCGCGCCCGGGCGAACGCTCGCCGATGCCGCCGCGGAGCTGCCGACGCTCGCGCCGGCGGCGTGGGCGCACGCGCCGCAGGGGGAGAACAGCGGCGTCGCGGTGACGGCGCCGCGCGGCATGTCGACCGACGACGAGGAGCCGCGGCTCGTGCGGATCCTCGGCGCGGTCGCGATCGTGCTGCTGCTCGTCTGCTGCGCCAACCTCGCCGGCCTGGTGGGCGCGCAGGCCGCCGCGCGCGCGCACGAACTCGCGATCCGTGCGTCGCTCGGCGCCGGGCCCCGGCGGATCGCGCGTCAGCTGCTCACCGAGTCGGCGATGCTCTCCCTCGCCGGCGGCGTCGCCGGCGTGCTGCTGTCGCGCGCGTTCATCGGCGCGCTCGCCGCGATGTTCTTTGCCGCCGACGACGAAGGCCACCCGCTGCAGTACGACTTCAGCCAGACGCCGCTCGTCGCGCTGGCCACGCTCGGCGCCGCGCTCGCCGCCGGCGTCGTGTTCAGCGTCGCGTCGGCGAAGCGGTTCCTCCGGCCGGCCACCGGGCGTCGGATCACTCAGCGAGCGGCGGCCCGGTGGTCGTCGGGCGCGTGGCTGCTCGGCGTGCAGGCGGCCGCCGCGGTCGCGATGGTGGCGGTCGCCGCGCTGCTCGGCGCGAGCGCTCGAACGATGGTGCGCGGCCGCAACTACGACGCGTCGCACGTCGCGCTCATTCGCGTGCGTCCGCGTCTGGTGAAGTACTCGGCGGATCGGGCGCAGCGGTTCCAGCGCGACGTCGTGCGGCGCCTCGAGGCGATGCCGGGCGTCGAATCGGTGAGCATGGTCGGGATCGGATCGGTGCTCGGCGGATCGTCGATCGGCGTCGCGCTGCCTGGCTGGAGCGGCAATCAGCGTCTGGTCTCGAACTACAACGAAGTCGGGCCGCGGTATTTCGCGACGCTCGACACGCGCCTGATCGCCGGACGCGAGTTCGACGACCACGACGCGGTGCAGTCGCCGCCGGTGGCCGTCGTGAACGAGACGCTCGCCGCGCGGCTCCGGCCCGAGGGCGGCGCGCTCGGCGCGACGATCGTCGTCGGACGGATCGAGCGGCGGATCGTCGGCGTGGTGAAAGATCTCTCGCTGCGCAGCCGAACGCACGAGCGCGAATCGTGGGTCTATACGCCGTTCTGGCAGAATCCCGCGCAGGTGGACTCGCGGCTGGCCGTTCGCGTCGCCGGCGATCCGGCGGCGCTCCTCCCGGCGATCGCGCGCGAGGTGAACGGCGTCGATCCGGATGTGCCGTTTGCGGAAACGATCACGTTGGAGAGCCGCATCGCCGCGCTGATGCGGCCGGTGCGCGTGAGCGCCACCTTCGTCGGCTACACCGCGGTCCTCGCCGTCGTGCTCACCGCCGTCGGGTTGTACGGATCGCTGGCGTTCGCGGTGGCGCGGCGCACGAAGGAGATCGGCATCCGGATGGCGCTCGGCGCCGCGCGGGGACGCGTGCTCGGACTCGTCGTCCGCGAGGGGATGACGGTCGTCGCCTTCGGCGCCGCGGCGGGCGTGGCGTTCGCCGCCGCGGGCGCCAGAATCGTCGGACACCTGCTGTACGGATCGGCCGACGCGGACTGGATCTTCTACGCGTCGGCGGCGGCCCTCGTCGTCTGCGTCGGCTTCGTCGCGTCGATCGTCCCGGCGCGGCGAGCCGCCGAAGTCGAGCCTCTTGTTGCCTTGCGGTGCGAATAAACCGTCATGGCTGATGGCTGATGGCTATGGTTGATGGCTATCGGCGTCCATTGCCATGAGCCATTAAACCATCAGCCACTAAGCCATCAGCCATCACGGGTTTTACTCCGTCGACGGACGCCCAACCCATTTTGTCAGCTCCGTCATCGTCACCACGCGACCGTCGGCCGGCAGGTGGATCGGGATGATCCGGTTCACGTCCAGCTTCAGCCGCCGGATGTTGTCGACCAGGCTCACGGTGTACGGGCTCGCGGGGCTCGGCGGCGTCGCGTTGGCCGCCTGCGGGTTGTAGCCGTCGGCTTCGACGAGCACTTTCTCCTTCGGCAGATACGCGATCAGCATCCCGTCGTGGTGTCCGAAGTTCTGCAGGTGATACAGCTCGACGGTGTGGACGCCGTCGGTCAGCACCTTCTTGTCGCCCATCGCCTCGACGACCGGCTTCTTGCCGTTCTTCTGCGCGGCGTCGGGCGTGAGCGTATGCGGCAGCGCGAGCGTTTTCTCGAGGTACGCCTTGTTGATCTGATGCGTGAGGATGGTCGCGCCTTCGGCGACCGCCGCGCGCAGGCCGCTCGAGTGATCGATGTGGCTGTGCGTGTTGACGACGTATGTGATCGGCTTGTTGGGAATCAGCTTCTTCGCTTCGGCCATCACGGCGAGCCCGCGCGCCTCGCTCTGGCCCGACTCGATCACCGTGATGTGATCCTTGAAGTCGATCGCCAGCGCGCCGTAGCCGCCGGTGATGAGATACACGCCGTCGCCGAGCTTCTCCGACGTCGCGGCCCCTGCCGCTGGCGCCGCCGCGCCGGCGCCGCCGCGTCCCTGCGCCGCCTGAATCGAGACGGGCGCGTTCGCCTTCACGTCGGTCAGCGTCAGATCGAAGATCGGATAGCCGCCCTGCTTCTGCACGATGTGCATCGGGAACTGCGCGCCGCCGACGTCCTTGTAGTCGGTGTAGATCGCCTCGAACGCCATGTCGGCGAGGAACGGGTTGTCGATCCACGTCTCGACGCGATCGACCAGATTGCGATCGTTGATGTAGCCGTTGACCTTGGCCTTGTTGTCGCCGACGAAGCTCACGACCTGATATTTCTTGCCGCCGACGGTTTTGGCCTCGACCGTCGCGCCGCGGCGCGCCGCCGCGCGCAGGAAGCCGTGCGGCAGCAACACGATCTCGAGCTGCTGCACCCACGGCGTGTCGGCGCCGACGATGATCGTCTGGTTCACCGGCTGGTCGCCGACGATCGGCTGCTGGCCGCCGCCGTGCGGCGGATTCTCGCCCTGCGCGCGCACGCGCTCGACGCGCGACGCCGGCGTCTCGAAGTTGATCGCGCGCGAGTAGCTCTTGTTGACGAACTTCGGCCAGAGCGAGCTCGGGTTCGGCGCCTGGCCGAGCGCGAAGTCGTAGCCCGTCGCCGAGTACTGCACCGTCTTGAGCGCGTCGACGCCCATCGCCCGCGACGCGCCGTCGATGACGGCCTTCGCGTCCTGCGCCGAGAGCGTCCAGACCAGCGCCGCCGCCGCCGCGAGTCCCGCAAGGAGCGTCTTCTGCATGCTGCACCCGCCTTTCGACGGCGGATTGTACAATTGAACGGGATGACCGAGTACAAGCCGCAGCAGCTGGATAGGAAATGGCAGCAGGCGTGGACCGCCTCGAACGCGTTCGAGGCCGGCCTCGATCCGTCCCGCGACAAGTTCTACGCGCTCGAGATGTTCGCCTATCCGTCGGGTCACGCGCACGTCGGGCACGTCCGGAATTACATCATCGGCGACGTGATGGCGCGGACCAAGCGGATGCGCGGCTTCAACGTGCTCCACCCGTTCGGGTGGGACGCCTTCGGGCTGCCGGCGGAGAACGCCGCGATCAAGACCGGCACGCACCCGGAGACCTCGACCCTCGCCAACATCGAGCACATGAAGGGGCAGCTGCAGCGCCTGGGCATCAGCTACGCGTGGCAGCGCGAGATCTCGACCTGTTCGCCCGCGTACTACAAGTTCAACCAGTGGATCTTCCTGAAGATGTTCGAGCGCGGCCTCGCGTACCGCAAGCGCTCGACCGTCAACTGGTGTCCGAGCTGCAACACCGTGCTGGCCAACGAGCAGGTGATCGACGGCGCGTGCTGGCGCTGCGGGAGCACGGTCGTCGCGCGCGATCTGGAGCAGTGGTTCTTCCGCATCACGCAGTACGCCGACGAGCTGCTGAAGGGGCTCGACTCGCTGGCCGACTGGCCGGAAAAAGTCGTCGTCATGCAGCGGAACTGGATCGGCCGCTCCGAGGGCGCGCGCATCACGTTTCCGGTGGCCGGCGCGCCGGACCAGTCGATCGAGATCTTCACGACGCGCATCGACACGATCTACGGCGCGACGTTCGGCGTCCTCGCGCCGGAGCACCCGATGGTCGATCGGTTCGCGCGCGAGAGCGCGGATCCGGAGGCGTTCCGGGCGCGGGTTGCGGCGTTCCGCGCGCTCGACCGCGAAGCGCGCCTGACCGGCGCGATCGAGAAGGAAGGCTTCGACACCGGACGGAAGGCCGTGAACCCGTTCACCGGCGAGGAGGTGCCGATCTGGATTGCGAACTTCGTCCTCGCCGAGTACGGCACCGGCGCGATCATGGCGGTGCCGGCGCACGACGAGCGGGACTTCGAGTTCGCGCGCAAGTACGACCTGCCGATCCGCATCGTCGTGCAGTCGGCGGAGACGCCGGCGTCGGCGGCCGAGATGTCGGTGGCGACGACCAATTACGGCCGGCTGGTGAATTCGGGCCCGTGGAACGGGCGCGAAGCGCCGGCGGTGATGGGAGACATGATCCGCGACGCCGAACGGCGCGGCTTCGGCAAGGGCGAGGTGCAGTACCGGCTGAAGGACTGGGGCATCTCGCGGCAGCGCTACTGGGGCACGCCGATTCCGGTCATCCACTGCGAGAAGGACGGCATCGTGCCGGTGCCGTACAAGGATCTGCCGGTCGAGCTGCCGAAGGTCACGACGTTCACGGGCCGCGGCGATTCGCCGCTGGCGCACGTCGAGTCGTGGGTGAACGTGAAGTGCCCGAAGTGCGGCGGTCCCGCGCGGCGCGAGACCGACACGATGGACACCTTCGTCGACTCGTCGTGGTATTTCCTGCGCTTCGCCGATCCGACCAACGCCGAGCTGCCGTTCGATCCGGCGGCCGCCGCCTACTGGATGCCGGTGGACTTCTACAGCGGCGGCGTCGAGCACGCGATCCTGCACCTGCTGTACTCGCGGTTCTTCACGCGCGTGCTGCGCGACGTCGGCCTCGTGAACTTCGACGAGCCCTTCACGCGGCTGCTCACGCAGGGGATGGTGCTGAAGAACGGCGCCGTCATGTCGAAGTCGAAAGGGAACGTCGTCGATCCGGACGACATGCTGCAGAAGTACGGCGCCGACGCGCTGCGCCTGTACGTGATGTTCGTGGCGCCGCCGGAGAAGGAAGTCGAGTGGAGCGATGCCGGCCTGGAGGGCAGCTTCCGGTTCCTCGTCCGCGTGTGGCGCATCGTCGATCACTGGGCCGAGACGATCGGCGGCGAAGGGATGCCGGCGTGCAACCCCGCCGATTGCTCGCAGGCGGAGCGCGCGCTGCGGCGGAAGACGCACGACACGATCCGGCGCGTGACCGCCGACATCGAAGAGCGGATGCACCTGAACACCGCGGTCTCGTCGCTGATGGAGCTCGTCAACGAGCTCTACTCGTTCAGCGAGGGGACCGCGCACGGCGCGCCGACGCGCGGGGAGCCGCCGGCCGGCCGCGTCGAACGGCCGCAGACGCTGGCGGCGCTGCGCGAGGCGATCGACGCGCTGGTGCTGATGATCTCGCCGTTCGCGCCGCACACGGCCGAGGAGATGTGGCACATGCTCGGCCACGCGGACGGCCTCGCGGCGGCGAAGTGGCCGGCGTTCGACGCCGAGGTCGCGAAGGCCGACGAGGTCGAGGTGCCGGTGCAGATCAACGGCAAGGTCCGCGCGCGCATCGTCGTGCCGGCGGACTCCTCCGAGGATCGTCTGCGCGAGCTGGCGCTGGCCGACACCGTCGTCAAGAACCACACGACCGGGAAGACGATCCGGAAGGTCGTCGTCGCGAAGGGGCCGCTCGTGTCCGTGGTCGTGTCCTGACGGCGTCGAGGACACAGAGGTTGACAGAGGGCACAGAGGGGCACACAGAGGAAGGCGAATGGTTCATCTGCGCAGCCTGAAGCCGCGATCGCACGTTCGAACGAACAGGATGTCGGGCCCTCTCTGTGTTCCTGCCCTTCCGTTCCTCTGTGTCCTTGTCGCCGCATGCGCGGCGTGTGACATCGCATGCGGATACTCGCTGGCGGGCCGGGGTTCTTTCCTTCCCGCCTACATCCGGACGATCGGCATCCCGACGTTCACGAACCGGACGACGGTCTTCAACCTCGAGACGCAGCTGACGCAGAAAGTACGGGCGGAGTTCATCGGGCGCGGCAAGTATCAGGTGCTGCCGCAGAACACCGGCGTCGACGCACTGCTGACCGGCGAGGTGAGCGCCGTCTCGATTGTTCCCGCAAGCTTCAACACGCAGGTGCTCGCCTCCCGCTACGCGATCACGATGACGGCGCGCGTCGAGCTGCGCGACATGCGCGAGAACAAGGTGCTGTGGGAGAACCCGAGCGTGACGTTCCGCCAGGAGTACGAGGCGACGAGCGGCCGCACGGCGACCGATCCCGGCGCGTTCTTCCAGCAGGACACGACGAGCCTCGAGCGCATGTCCACCGAATTCGCCCGAACGATCGTCAGCGCGATCCTCGAAGCCTTCTGATGCCGGCGCTGACGCCTGCGGCCGTCCGAACGCAGATCGAGTCGGGGCGCGTCGATGCGGTGTATCTCCTCGCCGGCGAGGACGAGATCGAGAAGTCGGCGCTCGCGGCCGAGTTCTCGGCGCTCGTCGAGGAAGGGCTGCGCGCGTTCAACGTCGAGCGCATTCACGCGGGCGAGCTCACGACGGGCGACAAGCTGATGGACGGGGTCGCCGGCATCGTCGATGCCGTGCGCACGCTCCCGATGATGGCGCCGCGCCGCGTCGTCGTCGTGATGCAGGCCGAGACGCTGCTCGCGCCGAAGCGCGAGAGCGAGGCGGCCTCGCGCGCGATGGAGCAGCTCGAGGCGCTGCTGAAGAGCCCGGAGCCGACGGCGACGCTCGTCCTCGTCGCGACCAGCGTGGACAAGCGGAGCAAGATGTTCAGGCTGCTGCAGAAGCAGGCGACGATCGTCGAGTGCGGCGTGCTGGAGAGCTTGGGCGATGCCGAGCGCTGGGTGCAGACGCGCGTCGCCGCCGCCGGCGCGGCGATCGATCCCGCCGCGGCGCGCCTCGTCGCCGCGCGCGCCGGCGTCGACGTGAGGCGGCTGCGCGCGGACGTGGAGCGGCTGCTGCTCTACGCGCTCGGCCAGAAACAGATCACGCTCGAGGACGTGCGCGCGGTGACCGGCCCCGCGGCCCTTCAGGACGACTGGGCCATGACGAGCGCCATCGAGGCGGGGCAGACGGGCGAAGCGCTGCGGCAGCTCGCGCTGATCCTCGACGCCGGCGCGCCGGCCGAGAAGGTGCTCGGCCAGCTCGGATGGGTGGTGCGGGCGAAGTTCCCGGCGCTCGCGCCGGCGGACGTGCAGCCGGCGGTCGACGCGCTCTTCCGCACCGACCTCGATCTGAAGCGGTCGGCGGGCGATTCGCGGATTCTGCTGGAGCGGCTCGTCGTGGAGCTGTGCGGGGGCAGGCGCGCGGCGCGGCGCTGGTAAGCGCGGGCGCGGTCAGGACCGCGCTGCGAGCCGCGTCGACAGCCGCGATTTGTAGCGGCCCGCCGCGTTGCGGTGGATGATCCCCTTGCTCGCCATCTTGTCGATGAGCGAGATCGTCTGCTTGAGCGCCGTTTTCGCCCCGGCGAGATCGTTGCCGGCAATCGCCGCGCGGACGCTCTTGAGGGCGCTCCGCAGCCGCGAGCGGAACTGGCGGTTGTGCTCCCGGTTCTTTACACTCTGACGATGCGCCTTGAGCGCGGATGCGTGCGTAGCCACGTCGTTGTCAACCTCCGCAAATCGACGATTTTATCACAATGGCGCTCGCCGTCGACCACTTCAGCCGCACCTACCGGGCCGCGTCGGGCACGTTCACGGCGGTCGACGATCTCTCGTTCGCCGTCGCGCCGGGGGAAATCGTCGGCCTGATCGGGCCCAACGGCGCCGGCAAGACGACCACGCTGCGATCGATCGCGGGGATCCTCAGGCCGACCGCCGGCGTCGTGCGCATCGACGGGCACGACGTCGTTGCCGATCCGATCGAGGCGAAGCGCCGCCTCGCGTTCATGCCCGACGAGCCGCACCTGTTCGAGTACCTGACGGTCGCGGAGCACCTGCGCCTCGTCTCGCGGCTGTACGGCGTGGACGATTTCGATCGCCGCGCGGCGACGCTTCTCGACGAGCTCGAGCTCGCCGGCAAGGAGCGGTCGCTGCCGGGCGAGCTGTCGCGCGGCATGCGGCAGAAAGTCGTCATCGCGTGCGGGCTGGTCCGCCAGGCGACGACGCTGCTGTTCGACGAGCCGTTGACCGGCCTCGACCCGATCGGGATCCGGCGCATGCGGAACACGATCGCGGCGCGCGCGCAGCAGGGCGCGGCGATCCTGCTGTCGTCGCACCTGCTGCACCTCGTCGAAGAGGTGTGCTCGCGCGTGATCATCATGGACCGCGGCCGCAAGATCGCCGACGGCACCTTCGAGGAGCTGGCGGCGCGCGCGGATCTCGCGACCGCCGGATCGAGCCTCGAGCAGATCTTCTTCCGCGTGACGGGCCACGGCGCCTGACCCGGCCGATGATCGCCGCGAGCCTCTACATCGTCGTCTGCACGGCTCGCAACCGCGTGCGGATGCGGCTGCGGCGCCTGCGCGAGCCGCGGTATCTCGCCGGCGCGTTCGCCGCCGCCGCGTATCTCTATTTCAGTTTTTTCGCGCGGCTCCGCAGCAGCGCGCGCGGGCGCCGGCGCAGCGGCCCCGCCGCGGCGACCGCGCTCGTGTCCGCGATGCGCGCCGCCGCGCCGGCACTGGTCGGCCTCGGGCTGCTCGCCGTCGCGGCGCTGGCGTGGATCCTGCCGTTCGAGAGCGGCCTGCTCGCCTTCTCGGAGGCGGAGATCCAGTTTCTCTTTCCGGCGCCCGTCACGCGGCGCGCGCTGCTGATCCACCGCATGATCCGATCGCAGATCGGCCTGCTCTTCGGCGGCGCGATCCTCGGGATCGCGATGCCGTCGGCCTCCGGCTACTCGCGGCTGCGGACCGGCGTCGCCATGTGGCTGCTGCTGTCGGCCGGCAAGGTGTACTTCAGCGGCGTCTCGCTCGCGCGGACGACGCTCGGCTCGCGCGACGCGCGATCGCGGCGCGCCGCGTGGCTGCCGCTGGGCGCGATCGCCGCCGCCGCGACGATCGTCGCGGCATCGCTCGCGCGCGCGTTTGTGCTCGCGCCGGCCACCTCGACCCGCGACATTCTTGATCGAATCGCCGCGGCGACGTCGGCCGGCGCGGCGCGCATCGCGCTGTGGCCGTTCGCCGCGCTCGCGCAGCCGATCTTCGCTGCCGGCGCTCGTGAATACGTCGCCGGCCTCGCCGCATCGTCCGTCGTGCTCGCGGCGGCGATCGTCTGGGTGCTGCAGACCGACGCGGCGCTCGAAGAGGCGGCGGCCGTGGCGGCGGAGCGCCGCGCCGCCGACCTCGCGGCGCAGGCGTCGCCGTACCGGGCGTCGCGCACGGGCCTCACGCTCGCGCTCTTCGGACGCCCGGAAGCCGTGTTCGCCTGGAAGGCGGCCACGCAGACGCTGCGCGGCGTCGATCGCCGCAACGTGCTCCGGATGGCCGCGATCGTCGTCGCGCTCACGGCGATGACGACGACGGCCGGCCGCGGCGCGAGCGGCGTCCGCGCGGTCGCCGGCACGTTCGCGCTCGCGGCGACGGCGTTTCTGATCCTGATGGCGCCGCAGGTGCTGCGCGTCGACATGCGCGAGGATCTGCGGCATCTGGAGGTGCTGAAGACATGGCCCGTGCGCGCGGCGGCCGTCGTCCGCGGCGAGCTCGTGTGGCCGGGCGTGGTGCTCACGGCCGCGGCGTGGACGGCGCTGGCGGTGGCGGAGATCTTCGCGGGCACGAGCGCGCTCGCGCGGGTCCCGCTCGCGTGGCGGGCGGCCGGCGGCGCGGCGATCGCGCTCGTCACGCCGGCGCTCGTATTCGCGCAGCTGGCGATTCACAACGCGGCGGCGCTGCTCTTTCCGGCGTGGGTGCCGCTCGGCCAGCAGCGGCCGCGCGGGCTCGACGCGATGGGCCAGCGGCTGATCATGCTCGGCGCGACGTGGCTGCTGCTGATCGTCAGCGCGATCCCCGGCGCGCTCGCGGGCGCGATCGTCTGGTTCGCGCTGCGCATCTTCGTCGGCGAGGCGGCGCTCGTGCCGGCCGCGATCGTCTGCGCGGCCATCGTCGGCATGGAGGTCCTGGTGGCGACCGAAGCGCTGGGCCCGGCCTACGAACGGCTCGACATCACGGCCGTCGAAAGGGCCGAGTAACGAAATTGAGAATTAGGAATTTGGAAGTAGGAATTCGTTGTCACGCCGTCACAACCGTGACCACGAATTCTTACTTCTCAATTCCTAATTCTTAATTGTTTCGTAGCTGCCCGTCGCGGGTCTGCGGTCCGTGTAGCGGGGAACCTCGCGGCCGTCGATCGTGTCGGTTGTCTTGTAGACCGACTTGCCCGGCGCCGCGATCGGCCGTCGTGCCGAGGCCATCGCGTTGATCTTCCAGACGTAGTTCTTCGTCTCGCGGTACGGCGGGATGCTGCGTCCGTGCTTGTCGACGGCGCCCGGGCCTGCGTTGTACGCGGCGAGCGCGAGCTCTTCGTCGTTCTCGTAGCGATCGAGCAGCTCGCGCAGATATGCGACGCCGGCGCGCACGTTCTCCGTCGGATCGAACGGGTTCCTCACGCCGAAGTGGTGAATCGTCCCCGGCATCAGCTGCATCAGGCCGAGCGCGCCTTTGGGCGACCGCGCGTACGGGTTGAAGCCCGATTCCACCTGCATGACGGCGCGCACCAGATCCGGGCGGACGCCCTGGAGGCGCGAGTGCTCGTCGATCAAGTCGTCGTACACGTTGATGCGGTTCGCCGCCACGTACCGCGTCGCGCGCACGGCGGGCGCCTTGGGCACTTCGAACGTCTTCATCTCGCCGCCGGCCGCCGGCCGCCGGTTCGAGAGGACGAGCGTCCCGTTGGCGTCGCGCCAGGAATAGATCTGCGCCTGCGCCGTCGCAGCCCATCCGAGGGCCAGCAGGACGCCGAGCAGACGAGGAGCGATCCGCCGCGCGAACAGACTTCGACTGAGCATGTCTTGGTAGGTCAACAGTTTAAGTTATCGGGTCGTGCACTGGCGGGCAGTAGGCGCGGCCGCGTGCACAGGAGCGTGTCGAAGCGTGCGAACGCGTGCAAATCGGAGCGCGAAGCGTATCGGGACGGCCTGAAAGGCCGTCCCCTACGAAGAGGTGGCTAGCCCGTGCTAGCCCGTAGCCCCTAGCCCCTAGCCCCTGCGAGGCGTCGCACGACCGTCTCCGCCGCCGCGAGCATCTCGTCGATCTTCTCCGGCTGCCGGCCGCCGGCCTCCGCGAAATCCGGCCGGCCGCCGCCGCCGCCGCCGACGATGGGCGCAAGCTCCTTCACCACCTGGCCGGCCTTCACGCGCTGGGTCAGATCGGGCGTCACGGCGACGACGATTTGCACCTTGCCGTCGTTCTCCGACGCGAGGACGACGACGCCGCTCTTCATCTTCGCCTTCAGCGAATCTGCGAGATTGCGCAGCGCGTCCTTGTCGAGATCCGCGACGCGGCGTCGTGCGAGACTCACGCCGCCAACATCGACCGTCTCGCCGCCGGCGTCTCCCGCGCCGCCGCCCATCGCCATCTTCGTCTTCAGCTGCGACAGCTCCCGCGCCTGACGCTTCGCCTCGGCGTGGAGCTTGTCGATCGCCTCGACCGCCTGCTCCGCGGGCGCGTGCAGCGCGTCGAGCACGGACGCGAGCGCCGCGCGCTGCTGCTGCGCCCAGGCCACGGCGCCCGCGCCGGTGAACGCCTCGATCCTCCGGACGCCCGCCGCGACGCCGCTCTCGGCGACGATCGCGAAGAACCCGATATCGCCCGTTGCGCTCACGTGCGTGCCGCCGCAGAGCTCCACGCTGACGCCCGGCACGCTGACGACGCGCACCTTGTCGCCGTACTTCTCGCCGAAGAGCGCCATCGCGCCGGCAGCGATCGCTTCCTGCGTCGATCGCACCTCGGTCGTGACGGCGATGTTCCGCGTGATCTCGTCGTTGACGATCCGCTCGATGCGATCGAGCTCCTCGCGCGCGACCGGCTGGAAGTGCACGAAGTCGAACCGCAGCCGATCCGGCGCCACGAGGGACCCCGCCTGCTTCACGTGCGCGCCGAGCACGCTGCGCAGCGCGGCGTGGAGCAGATGCGTCGCCGTGTGGTTGCGCCGCGTGGCGTTGCGGATCTCGGCATCGACTTCCGCCGTCACGAGATCGCGGACGCGCAGCTCGCCCGCGGCGACGTGGACACGATGCGCGCGGGGCAGTCCCTGGCGAATCCGCGCGAGCGCGTCGACGTTCGCCGACGCCCCGGTCGCCTCGTTGACGATGCGGCCCGAGTCGGAGACCTGCCCGCCGGCCTCGAGATAGAAGGGCGTCTTCGCGAGCGCGGCGTAGCCGCTCTCACCCGTCTTCAGCACATCCACGGGCCGCCGCACTTCGTCGAACAGCGCGACGATCGGCACGCCGCTCACGCGCGTCGTCGAGTAGCCCTCGAAGTCGTCGCCGACGCCGAGGCCCTCGTCGGGCAGCGTCCACCCTTCGGCTTTCTTTGCGGCGAACGCGCTGCCGGCGCGCGCCTTGTCGCGCTGCGCTGCCATCGCCGCGTCGTAGCCGGCCTTGTCGATCGTGACGCCCTGCGTCGCCGCCGTGTCCTCGATGAACTCGTACGGCACGCCGAACGTGTCGTACAGGCGGAACGCCACCTCGCCCGAGAGCACCTTCGACTTCGTGCCCGAGACCTTCGCGAGCTCCCCCTCGAGCCGCGGCAGGCCGTCCCGGAGCACCGCCTCGAAGCGATGCTCCTCGGCGAGGATCGTCTTCTCGATCATCTCGCGGTTGCGGCGCACCTCGGGATACGCGTCGCCCATCTCCCGATCGAGCACCTTCACGAGCCCGTGCAGGAACGGCTCGGTGAACCCGAGGTGCTTCCCGTGCCGCATCGCGCGCCGCATGATCTTCCTGAGCACGTAGCCGCGGAACTCGTTCGACGGGATCACGCCGTCGGCGATGAGGAACGTCGTCGACCGGATGTGATCCGCGACGACGCGCATCGAGACGTCCGACGGCTCCATCGATCCGCGATAGACGAGGCCGGCCATCGCGCCGATCTCCGAGAGCAGCGGCGTGAAGATGTCCGTGTCGTAGTTCGATTCCTTGTTCTGGAGCACCGCCGTGATCCGCTCGAAGCCCATGCCGGTGTCGATCGAGGGCGCGGGCAGCGGCTTCAGCACGCCGTCCGCGGTCCGCTCGAACTCCATGAACACGTTGTTCCAGATCTCGATCTCCGGGTCGTGGCCGCTGCCGCCCCGGACGTAATAGATCTCCGAGCAGCGGCCGCACGGGCCCGTGTCGCCCATCTGCCAGAAGTTGTCGTCTTCGCCGAGCTCGAGGATGCGGTCCGCGGGGACGCCGAGGTCGCGCCAGATCGCATGGGCCTCGTCGTCGCGCGGGATGCCGTGCTCGCCCTTGAACACCGAGACGATCAGCCGGTTCGGATCCATCTTCCAGCCGTCGATGAGCAGCCCCCAGGCATAGCGCAGCGCGTCTTTTTTGAAGTAGTCGCCGAACGAGAAATTGCCGAGCATCTCGAAGTAGGTGTGGTGCCGATGCGACGGCCCGACGTTGTCGAGGTCGTTGTGCTTGCCGCTGACGCGCATCACCTTCTGCGCCGTCGTCGCGCGCGTGTAGTCGCGCTTCTCGCGGCCGAGGAAGACGTCCTTGAACTGGTTCATGCCGGCGTTGGTGAAGAGCAGCGTCGGGTCGTCGGCGGGGACGAGCGGAGAGCTGGGCACCACGCGGTGCCCGTTCTGCTCGAAATACTTCAGAAAGGACGAGCGGATGTCGTTCGCGCGCATCCGGTTATTTTAGTCGCCGCCGTGCCTCGAGCGCGCGCAGGACACGATCGGACTCGAACCCCTGTCCGATCAGATAGCGATACAGCCGCTGGAATTCGCGCTCGTCGGCGATCGCGTCGCGCCCGCGCAGCCGCTTCGCGAGCGAGGCCTGCAGCAGCATCTCGTCGTCGATCGCGTCGAAGACTTCGTCGATCGCGTGCACGGCCGTCGCGCGCGCGATGCCGGCGCGCTCGATCTGGAGGCGCACGCGGAGCTTCCCGCGGCGGCGGACCGCCGTCTCCGTGCGCGCGATCGCTTCGGCGACGCGCGCATCGTCGATCGCGCGCTCGTCGCGCAGCCGCGCGATCGCCTCGTCGATCGCGGGTCGATCGTGGCCCTTCCGCGCGAGCCGCTGGCGGACCTGCAGCTCGGAGAGCTCGCGCCGCGCGAGCAACTTCAGACCGTCGTCGTACGCGCTCATGGTGCCGCGATCTTACCTGCGGCACAGCTCGGCGTGTCGATTTTTGCTGACGTCTCGGCGCTTGCAACGGCCGTGGTCGCTCCGATGCGGCTGAGCACCCTGCTCTTCATCGGCGGTGCGCTCGTTACGCTGTCCTGCAGCTCGAGCTCAATCGATCTGACCTCGCCGACGGCGGTCAAGTGTCAGGTCTCGGTTGAGAATTCCGTTTCCAATACTGTGCCCTCGGCCGGCACGACCGGGACACTGGCCGTTAATACCACACGCGACTGCACTTGGTCGGCCTCCAGCAATGCCGCATGGACGCAGCTCACGGGGGAGACGACGGGCCAGGGCAGCGGCAGCGTCGCGTACAAAGTCCTCGCGAATCCGGACGCGGCGCAGCGCCGCGCGGTCCTCGAGGTCAACAATACGCAGGTCGCGCTCACGCAAGAGGCTGCGCCCTGCCGCTACACCGTGACGCCCGCGAGCGCGGCCGTTCCCGCCGCTGGCGGTTCAGTAGCGATTTCGATCGATACATTGAACGGCTGTGCCTGGACCGCGGCGAGCGATGCGCCGTGGCTCACGGCGTCCGGGGCGATGAGCGCATCGGTGAGCGGATCGGTGACGCTGCGCGCGGCGCCGAACGCCGACACGTCGCCGCGCTCCGCCACCGTGCACGTCGCCGGGCAGTCGGTCGTCGTGACGCAGGCGGGCGTCGCGCCGCCCACTCCGTCCCCGTCGCCCTCGCCGGCGCCGCCGCCGTCGCCCGATCCGGCGCCGGCGCCGCCGCCGCCGCCACCCCCGGCGCCGTGCGTCTTCACGCTGTCCGCGACGAGCGCGCGCGTCGTCTCGAGCGGCGGCTCCGTTACCGTGTCGGTGACGGCGGGTGCAGGCTGCGCGTGGAGCGCCGTGTCGAACGCGCCGTGGATCGTCGTCGGCGCCGGCGCGAACGGCAGCGGCAACGGCACCGTACGCCTCGACGTCGCCGCGAACACGGTGACGAGCGATCGCAGCGGCACGGTGACGATTGACGGGCAGACGTTCGTCGTCACGCAGGCCGCCGCGCCGCAACCGTGCTCGTTCACCGTGAGCGCGTCAGCGCAGTCGTTCCCGTCGACCGGCGGCAGCGGCACGGTGACGATCGCCGCCTCGCAGACCACCTGCACGTGGAGCGCGTCGAGCGCCGCACCGTGGATCGCGCTCGGCTCGACGTCCGGTACGGGCGCCGGCTCGATCGCGTTCAGCGTCGCCGCCAACGGCGGCGCCGACCGATCGGGATCGATAACCGTCGCGGGCCAGGCGCTGACGATAACGCAGACGGCGGCGCCGGCGCCGTGCACCTTCTCGATCTCGCCCGCGAGCGGAAACGTCCCGCCCGAGGGCGGCAACCTGACGACGGCGATCACGGCCAGCGGCGCGTCGTGCTCGTGGAGCGCAGCGTCGAATGCGCCGTGGCTGACGTTCGCCGGTCCCGCGAGCGGCAGCGGCAACGGCAGCGTCACGGTGGCTGCGGCCGCGAACACCGGCGCGGCGCGCAGCGGCACGGTGACGATCGGCGGTCAGACGTTCACGGTGAACCAGGCCGCGCCGCCGCCGCCACCGCCGCCGACGTGCACGTTCAACGTCTCGCCGGCGACGCAGCCAGTCGCAACGGGCGGCGGCGCCGGCAGCTTCTCCGTCTCGCCGTCGGCGCCCACCTGCACGTGGACGGCGTCGAGCGCCGCACCATGGATCACGATCACCGGCGGCGGATCGGGCACCGGACCAGGCACGACGGCCTTCACGGCGGCCGCCAACACCGGCGGCGATCGCAGCGGCTCGCTGACGATTGCCGGCGTCACGGTGACGGTGACGCAGCCGGGCGCGCCGCCGCCGCCCCCGCCGTGCACCTTCAACGTCTCGCCCGCGACGCAGGCGGTTGCGACCGGCGGCGGGGCCGGCAGCTTCTCCATCTCGGCGTCGGCATCCACCTGCACGTGGACCGCGTCGAGCGGCGCGGCATGGATCACGATCACCGGCGGCGGGTCGGGCACCGGCTCCGGCACGACGACGTTCTCGGCGGCCGCGAACACGGGCGGCGATCGCAGCGGATCGCTGGCGATTGCCGGCGTCGGCGTCACCGTGACGCAGCCGGCCGCGCCGCCGCCTCCTCCGCCGCCGCCGTGCACGTTCTCGATCTCGCCCGACAATCAGGCCGTCGACGCGGCCGGCGGCAGCGGGACGTCGAGCGTCACCGCGTCGAGCTCCACGTGCACGTGGACGGCGACGAGCAACGCGAGCTGGATCGCGATCTCGAGCGGCGGGTCAGGATCCGGAAACGGGTCGGTGGGCTTCAGCGTGGACGCGAATCACGGCGATGCGCGCACCGGCACGATGACGATCGCGGGGAAGACCTTCACCGTCACGCAGGCGCGCGGCGCGAATTAATTCTTGATTGCTGACGCGGTCACGATCCGAACCGCGTGATCTCCGGGTTCGCCATGGCGGCCTTCGCCATCTGGTCGCGGCTCAGGTCCGCGGTCGTCGAGATGCCCTGCACCTTCAGCTTGAACTCGTCGACGTTGCTCGCCCAGCGCAGCGCCTCTTCGTAGGATACGTACCCCTGCTGGAACAGCCCGAAGATCGACTGATCGAAGGTCTGCATGCCGTACTGCGACGTGCCGGCGGCGATCGCGCCGTGAATCAGGTGCGTCTTGTCCTTGTCGACGATGCAGTCGCGGATGAAGGGCGTGCTGATCATGACCTCGACCGCCGGCGCGCGGCCGTTGCCGTCGGCCCGCGGCATCAGCCGCTGCGAGATCACCGCCTTGAGAACGCTCGCGATCTGCAGCCGGACCTGCTTCTGCTGGTGCGGCGGGAAGACGGCGATGATGCGGTTGATCGTCTCGGTCGCGTCGAGCGTGTGCAGCGTGGAGAAGACGAGGTGGCCGGTCTCGGCGGCGAGCAGGCCCGTCTCGATCGTCTCGAAGTCGCGCATCTCGCCGACGAGGATCACGTCGGGATCCTGCCGCAGCGCGCTGCGCAGCGCGTGCGCGAACGACCGCGTGTCCACGGCGACCTCGCGCTGGTTGATCATCGACTGGTGATCGCGGTGCAGGAACTCGATCGGATCCTCGACCGTCATCACGTGCGCCGCGCGCGTCCGGTTGACGTGATCGATCATGGCGGCGAGCGTCGTGCTCTTGCCGCTGCCGGTCGTGCCGGTGACGAGGACGAGGCCGCGCTCTTCGGAGGCAACCTTCTTGAGCACCCCCGGCAGCCCGAGCTCCTCGATGGTCCGGATCTGCATCGGGATCACGCGCAGCACCATGCCGACCGTGCCGCGCTGCTGGAAGATGTTGCAGCGGAAGCGGCCGAGCCCGGGGACGCTGTAGGCGAGATCCACCTCCTGCGACTCCTTGAACTTCTGCCGCTGCGAGGTCGACATGATCGCGGCGCTCATCGCGATCACGTCTTCGTGGTCGAGGCGTTTTTCCTGGCTGGCCGGCTGCAGGACGCCCCGCACACGCATCATCGGCAGGCTGCCGACCTTGAGGTGAAGATCCGACGCGCCGTGCTCGACGGCGACTTTCAGCAGATCGTTGACATGCATACGACGGGCTTCAGGGGACTCAGCGACCAGGGGACTCCAGACTCAACGGCGCACGTGCCGCGCCTTTAGCGAGTATCGGACGAACTCCCGTAGTCCCCTAGTCCCCAAGTCCCCCAGTCCCTAGCAGGGTGCTGAAAAAGTGACTCGCGCCGGATCGACATCATGATCGCGGCGTACTACCATGCTCGCACTCTTTCTGAGAGGAGCGAGCGGATGCGCGGACCGGACGACCCGAATA